>Ga0209309_10000015_pt1 | contig 317997 bp, 283 predicted proteins | sample COGITO_mtgs_1204_2_FD_184807 | JGI IMG/M metagenome (GOLD analysis project Ga0209309, IMG submission 184807) | Pelagic marine microbial communities from North Sea - COGITO_mtgs_120412 (SPAdes) (version 2) | ecosystem: Environmental > Aquatic > Marine > Epipelagic ...
AGTCTGGACACGTTAGTGTAATAGCTTGTAGAATTCAAGAAAATTAAAATAAGTCTAGATTTTTTTGTTTCTTTTTTCATCAATGGAAAAAAGAAAAGAGTAATAAAATGGAGTAGTGGCTCTAAAAAAAAACTCTATGTTTTCTATGTCTCTATGTGGTAAACAATTAAAATAACTCTAAATTTTCCGTTTATCAATCCCGAGCGCAGTCGAAGGGTCATCAATGGAAAAAAGAAAAGAATGCAAAATAAAGAGGAAATAGTATAGAACAAAGAATAATATAATTTTACATGACGGTTAATATTGTATTAAATTAAAAAAACAACTAATTTTAAACACAAAACGTCAAATATTATGTAAAATAGAAACCCCTAAAAAGCACCCTTAAAAAACACCCTAAAAAACCAACAATATTAAAACAAAAAAAGAAGAACAATACCACACCAATAGCAACGTCATAGCAGTGTAATAGCAACGTCATAGTAAGTGCATCTAAAAAATTACCAAAATTAGAAGTAAAATAGCATCAAAAAAACAGCAAATTAGAACTATAAAAATACTTATCAAATAAACTTTAAATTTCAAGAAAACCTTCCAAATATGTTCAGACAATAAAAAACTTAAAAAGAAGGAATAAAATATCAAATAACACGATTCATAAATACAATATCAAACAATAAAAAAAAGAAAGGATTTTACAATGCAGCAAAAAATAAAATATGTTTAAATAATAAACTTCCAAAAGACTTTATAAAAACAATAGCACATATAAAATGTTATTGATAAGAATTAATTTCAAATATCAGAATATTATTTACTAAAAATACTTATGTAAGTTAAAATAGAATAGTATAAATAAGCAACACCTAAAGCTATTAAAACACATAAAATAACAGAAAGATCGAAAAACTTACAATAAATACATAATTACATATTTGTACTATAATGTTCTGCGTTATGTTACTTTGCTTTGGTAAAAAGCTTTATAAAACACCAATCTTCTTTATTTTTTTCTTACTATAATCTTCTTCAAGAGTGTAATGGAATACGCTTTTTACGAAACGACGATAGGAGAGGAGTGAAATGTGTATGGAATGGGCTTTTAGCTTTGATAAATAATATAAAAGTCATAACTTTGATTTATGTAAAAATTGATATAGCAAAAACTGCACAAGTTGATTTTTTTTTAGGTGGTTGGTTTAGTTGGAGCTTTATGGGCTTTTGCAGGAATAATACTTTTTTACTTAGCTCTTAAGCTTCAAAAAGACGAACTAAAATTGAGTAGAGCCTTTTTAAGGGATTCTGTACAAACTTAAAAAGAAACAGGAGGTTATGGAAGAACAGAAAAAGTTTAAATAACTTCTATATTTTAATGTTTTTGTAAATTGTAGGTATAAGAAACAGTGGCATAATATTTGTTACTTTATTTATTAATAAAAAATATAAAATTATGAAGATTAAATTATTTACCATTTTAATATTTACTTTGTCTTTTATTGGATGTACCAATGAAGATGATATCATTAAAGATAACTCGACTAATAAACAAAGTATAGAGACTATTTTTGAAAGTAATAATTATGAGAGTTTAAACAATTTTGAAAATTCATTTAAAATAGAGAAAACTATCAGTAAAGAAGAATTTGAAAAAATCAAACTTATTCAGAAAAAGACATTCGCTAAACTTTATGATATTGAATAAAATTGAAGTTTGTTAAATAAAAAAGGTGTATTCATAAATACACCTTTTTTAAGTTATTAATTAGATCCAAAAATTTCTAAAAAATTATCTCTCTCACTGAATGGTTCAATTTTTACATCAAATTTTTTCGCATGTAATTTTAACCCATTGTCAGTTAATTCGATGTGCCTTCTTTGCAAAGCTACATATCTTTTAAAAGACATAAATTTCTTTCCTTTTATTAAAAGAGCATTTTCATTTTTGAAAACTTGTATTTTTTGCACAGGGTATTTGATCTTTTTAAACGATATTTTAAAGAAACCATCTACTGATTCAGCTTCTAAAATCATTCCTGGCAAACCTTGAAGTTTCCAAGGACCATAAGGAAGTGGAATATCTTGAGTATACCAAGCTATATATTTACGCCCTCTAAATTCAACAGTTGCTTTATTACAATTAAAATTACCTATCTTTTTTGTTTTTTTTTCAAATTGCCAATTTAGTTCTGGTCTTTTTTCTTTTACATAGTAAACTCTTGATGTCAAAGAAAAGGCATTGGTAAAATAAATAGTATCGTTAAGTTTATTTGAAAATACTTGTAATCCTCTTCTTCTTGTTTTAGAAACATCATCAAAATCAGATATTTCAACTAGGGTTTCATCATCAGCAGTATTTTTATATCCACCAAATAATCCTAGAGAATCTTTTGCAGTAACAAAATTAGATTTATTTTGATTAAATAATAAATAAGAATTATAAGCTACACCATAATGATTGTCTACATGAGTATAGTATATTATTCCTGTTTTAGAATTTTGAGAATAAATAGAGCAACTAATAGCCGTAAAAAAAAGTAAAATAAAATAGTTTTTCATAATTGAAATTTTTTAAGATTTAAAATATATATTTAATTGTCGCAAATGTGTAAAAAGGAACTAAAGGAATTCTAGTTACAGAAGAAAAAAATGAGTTTCTTTGCTGAAAAGCGAATTCATCTTCATTGAGTAAATTGTTAATTTTCAAACCATATGACAGTTTAGAATCTTGTGGTGTATATTTTAGAGATACATTTACCAAATTGTAAACATCTCGTTCAAGCTCGTAAATTTCTGTATTTAGATTAAAATTAAATACTTCACTTATATTCCAGTCAACTGCTAATTTAAGATTTTTAGAATCAAAAGTTGATTTATTATTTTCAAATGTTTGAATATTGCTATTGTATTCAAACTGCATATTAAAATTTAAGGAAGAAGAAAAGTATGAACTTATCTCAAAGCTATAAATACCGTCATATAATCTAGTCCTTTCTGTATTTTGATTATTTAAAGGAACAAATAAAAGAGACTGTGTAGTTTCTAGCTTAAACCCAAATGAATTAACTAAAAAAATTAATTGTTCTTTAAAAATATATTCATCTCCCTGTCTTTTTATAAAAGAAGTATTGTTAAAGTTAATATTATTTACTAATGAAAACTCATTTAATATAGATGATTTTGAATTTTTATATTCAAATGAAAACTCATTGTTATATGTTCTAGATTCATTACTATTGTTGAGCTTAAATTTAAATTGACTATAATTAAGAGGCTCAAAAAATAATCCCCCTTTTCTAAAAGAATTAATATTTATTAAAAAAAAGTTTTGGAGAAAAGTTTGATTTTCGGGAAATCTTTGTATTTGTGAGAAAGAAATATCTAAACTTCCAAAATAATTTAAACTTAATATTGTATTGTGATTGAATAGTACTTGACTTTGATTATTTATTCTAAAAAAATTACTACTTATATTACCTTTCAAACTTGCTTTCTTGGATAATCTAAATATTAAAGTTGGCTTGATGATAAATTCATTTCTCTTTACATTGAAATCATTCTGAAATGAAGTGTTATTAGGTATTAAAGCTATGTCAAAATCTTCTTCAATGTTATTGAAATTGAATAGTAAATTACTTTTTAGGTTTCTGCTAATCAAATAAGTAAAGTCTGATTTTATACCAAAAGATTTTAGGTGTTTTTTTACATTTTGCTTTGTATTACTATTAGGGTTTTGGGCAACTAAACTTAGATCACTAGAATTTATACTCGTGTTTTGAGTCAAATTCGATATCCCAAAATTTATTTCATTGTTTAAAATCAGACCGTTTTTGAAACGGTGAGTAAATTGGAGGTTATCATAAAAAGCAAATTCTCTAGTTCTATTAGCATCAGAAACCTGATTATTGTTAAAAATAGAACTAGAAGAAAATCTATTGTTCCCTATTTTATATTCAAGTTTATTTATGAAGAAATTCCTTTCTGATCCTTGATTTTTCAATTCAAGTTCTCCTAAAAAAAGAGTATTTCTTTCATTATTACTATTCCTCTCTGTGAATGAATCTTCTTCCTGAAAAAAGAAGTCGGTGCTACTAAATAATTCTTGTTTTTGGTTATCCACACCAATAAAATTAGTCGCTCTAAAAACAAGGTTTTTGGTTTTTTTATTTATGAGAAATGTATTGTTAAAACCATTATTAAAATTGGTGACTTCATCAGGTAATGAGATATCATTCTTCTTTAAATTATACACGGGTTTATTATTTGTTCGATTTTGATCCCCAAAAAAATCTGGAATTGATTTGTCTCCTAAAGATGATAATTTTTGGGAGTTCAAAAATTTTATTTTTTTTCTCAACAAACCAACATTACTATGAACTTTGTGTTCAGTTTCATTGCTCGATCCGTTACCATACCCTATCAAAATATTCCCAAACCATATATTCGTAAATTCTTCCTTTATTTTAAGGTTTAATGCAATTTTATCAGATTTACGACTTCTTTTAAAAACCGTATTTTCTTCAAAATTCTTTAATATTTGAATATCATCTAAAACTTCTGATCTTAGATTTTTTGATATAAAAGTATATTGTTTATCAGCTAAGTCATCCCCATCTATAAGTATTTTTTCAATCTCCGTATTCCAATATTTAATTCTACCATCTTTATCTACACTAATTCCTGGTATTTTTTTTAATGTTTTTTCAATACTCTCTTCCTTTTTTATATTGTATTTACTAATCCCTAAATTAATTGTATCATTATTAATTTTTGAGGTATTGATAACTACTTCGTTTAGCATTTCTACTTTATCACTTAAGCTAATAATAATTTTTTCTTGAAAATTTATAGTTATCTGCTTTTCTAGATAGAAGAGTGAAGATGCTTTTAAAAAAAAAGGATTCTTAGCACCATCAATAGAAAAATTAAATTTACCTCCATTATCACTGTACTTGTATTTTATTATCTCTTTCTCTTGAGTAAGTATAGATATTAGAATATTAGGAATAGGTTTTTTATCCTTATCTATTACTATTCCTTCTATTTCAATATTTTGTGAAAAAATAAAAATTGAGTACAAGTGAAAGATAATCAATAAATATCTATTTTTTTTCATATTTTTTTTGTAAATATTCATTATTATTAATCATTAAACAAAAAAATATGAAAAAAATCATTTATTTATCAATGTTTTTAATGTTTTCTGCTTCTCTTGTTAATGCTAGTATTATTAAAGATACAGATAATGGAGAAAAAGATTTTAAAATTGTAAAAATTGAAGAAGGAAAAAAAGTAACAAAGGATGGTAAAATTCTCTTTTTTACGAGATACAAAGGACAATGTCAAGATGGTCATACATTCCGTTTTACTGCATACACCAGAGAAACGGCTCAAAATGTTGTTGATGCATATTGTGCACGAAGAAAGTTATTAGCCGAACCTAGTGAGGGTTCAGAAGAAATTAATGAAAATTAAACAAAAAAATAAAAGAAAAATCATGAAAAAAATTATTTATTTATCAATAATTTTAATGTTCTCAGTATCTCTTGTAAATGCTAGTTCAATTAAAGAAACGGTTAAGAAAGATACTAAAGTTGAAATTACTAAAGTTGAAATTATTAAAAAAGTTAATGGAGTTTTCCTTATTAAGTACAAAGGAAAGTGTCTAGATGGTCATACTTTCTATTTTTATCAAGAAAATAGAGAAGAAGCTCAAGGTTTTGTTAACGATTTCTGTAAATTAAGAAGAGACTTTCAAATAATTGATATAGAAGATAGTGAAACGAACTAGAATACAATTTATTATTTGACGTCAAGAAAATTTGAACCAGTAAATATAGCTTTTACTGGTTCTTTTTTTAAAAAATAATTACTAACTCTACTGGAAAATCAGATAAAACGGGCGTGATAACAAAGACACACGATCGCTAAAGCCACCTAAACGCAAAAAATAGTATGCTTAAATTTTATTTTATATAAAAATAAAGTACTTAACAAAAAGAAGATTATATGAAGTTATAATTATTATGTAAAATAGGAGTAGCACGTTTTTACCCAGATGAAGCGTTCGAAATGGCCTAATATAAATTTGGCAAAACAATAGGTGAATGAGCGTAATATTTTAGAGTGTAAGCAATAAATACTATTAATAATCAAAAGAATAAAACTTTTACGAAATAAACTTAATCAGTTAGAATCTATTCTAAAATATAGCGATTGAGCCGTAATTGTTTCCAAATTTGTATGTGAGCCTTGATTTTTTTGTTTCTTTTTTTATCAAAAAAAAAAGATAATAATAAACCATTAATAGTAACGATTTCAAATTATAGTTCTAAATGTTGTTAAACAGCTAAAATTAAAAAAGGTTGAATTATAGCACAATTAGAGCAAGTGTATAGAAATTTATTTTTTTAAATTTTATACTCTTGCGGAAACCTTTACGAGAATACCGTAGAAAAAAATATTGCAGGATTATTATAGAATAACAAAGTTTTGTACAAACTAAAATGTTAGCTTTTGTGCGGCTGCAAGCGTTGGAAAATTGTGTTTAAAAAAATTACTGCGTAGCATAATTATTTTTAAAAAGCAATCGAGCCTTTTTTGCAAGAGGCAATTTAACATAATGGCGAATTATAGCTACAAATTATTATAGTTCGAATGTTTATTAGAATAGCGCGTATTTAAAAAATGTTATTGAATAATACCAAATACGAGATTCTACAGAATTATAATTGAGACTTGTTGACGAATGTTTAAACACCCCAATAACAATGTTTATTGTAAGTTCAGAGCTTTCTGGGATATTTTACATAATAGAGAATTATAGCTATCCAATGTATGAAATGCATTTGTACTATAATTTATATTATGTAAAATAGAATATTTCGAAACCCCTACACTGATAAAATTCAACACACTTCATTAATATAAATATTATAGAGCAACTTAACTAACAGTTTGTGTCTGCATAAGTTATTAATCAAAAAAAATACAAAAATAAAATACCTTTAAAACGACGCTTTACTTATTCAATAATTAAACAGTTTTAAAGTACTTTTGCCGAATGAAAATAAAACAAAAAACTCAAACTGAGTTTATCTTCATTATGGCATGTTTAATGTCTTTGGTTGCCCTTTCCATTGATGCATTATTACCTGCTTTAAATAGTATTGGAACTGCAGTTGGAACCACTAGTAACAGCGATAGTCAGTTATTAATTACCATGATTTTCTTAGGTTTAGGATTAGGACAATTAGTTGCAGGACCGCTTTCAGATAGTTTTGGTAGAAAACCTATGGTGTACGTCGGTTTTTCCATATTTGTGGTGGCAAGTATTATTTGTGTGTATTCCACCAGTTTAGAAATGATGATTTTTGGGAGAATTCTCCAAGGCATTGGGCTTTCTGCACCAAGAACTTTAAGTATTGCTATGGTTCGTGATTCTTATAGTGGCGATTATATGGCTAAAATGATGTCTTTTGTAGTTTCCATATTTATTTTAGTGCCTGTAATTGCACCCACCCTTGGTAAAATTATGTTAGATACTTTTGGATGGCAATCCATTTTTACGAGTCAGTTAGTATTTGGTGCCTTCGTGATCTTTTGGTTTTATAAAAGACAACCTGAAACACTCAAAGAAATTCATAGAAAAAAGTTTCGCTTGTCTATTTTTAAAACAGGAACTTTAGAGTTTTTAAAACATAATGATGCAATCGTATACACTCTTTTAAGTGGCTTTATTACAGGGTCTTTCATGGTGTTTTTAGGAACTTCGCAACTAATTTTTCAAGAGCAATATGGTTTAGTAGAAGAATTCCCTTATATTTTTGGAGCGATGGCGATCTCTGTAGGCTTTTCTACTTTTATCAACGGAACTGTCGTAATGAAATTCGGTATGAAAAAACTCGTGTTTTTCTTCCTATCTATGTTTACCATTGTTTCGTTATTTTATGTGGTTGTTTTTTACGGGAAAGTAAATCCGCCTATAGAAATCTTAGTTATTTCTTTTGCGTTACAGTTTTTTGCGATCGGGTTTTTATTTGGGAATTTACGTTCCTTAGCCATGCAACCTATTGGGCATATTGCTGGAATTGGTTCTGCAATAAACGGATTTGTTTCTACTATTATGGCTGTTCCTATTGCAGGATATATAGGTAAATATGTGGTGGTTACAGCCTATCCTCTATTTGTAGGATTCTTAATTTCTGGTTGTATTTCTATGATTTTATTGTTTTCATTCCGAAAGAAAATCAGTTAAACTAGTTGACCACATAGGGTCATAGAAAACATAGGCTTTATGTGTATAGTATTACTTTATAGCCTATCCTCTATTAAAATAACGTACTAAAATTGTGAGTTGAACATTTATTTCAGAATCTATCTAGCATGCATCAAAACGAACTCTTAAGACCCTGAAATAAATTCAGGGTGACAAAGAAGTAATTTTACATATTTTGTGTGTAGAAATTATAATCCTTTAAAACAGTATCAATAAAATCTTTATCATTTTTATGAACGGGTTTAATATCAGTTACTTCTAAAATTTTAGAACGCAATTTAATTAAGGTCTTATAATCGTTTAACTTTGCAGCCGTTTTAAAAGTTTCTTTGATAATTCGTGCATCGTTATCAGAAAGTTTAATCACATTAGGATACGTAGGTTTGTAATTATCGTTGATATTCTCTAAAATGGTTTGTGAAAACTGTACGTCATCTTTTAAATAAATAACAATGGTATCAGCAATGATATCTCCAAAACGTTGATTTTTCTCTGTAAATAAGATCAATAGAAAACCCACTAATTTACCACACATAAATAGCAACATTAACAAGGTGTATTGGTCTGATAAGCCTAAAGAAGCCACATACACAAAGAGCAACATAAATAAATTAAAATCTACGATTCTTAGAAACCAACGAATAATATAATCTGTGATGGAAGGTTTAAAACCATCCACATTAATCACTTTTATTTTTAGGAGTTTTTTACCCAATGTTTGACCTTCCATTAAAATTTCGGAATACAAAGAGTAAAAGGTCACTGGTAAAAAAAACAACACATCTAAGGCTCTTATGGTCCAAGTATCGCCATTAATGGCAGGATCAAACAAACTAAAGTCAAAAAGTTGAATCCCAAAATAGATATAGGCGAACTTAATTACATTATCTACAGTAAAAGCCAAAAGCCTTTGAAATACATTGGCAGCTGTAAATTTTATATTTACATTTTGTGCTGTTTTTATTTGGAGTGTTTTCATGCAATGTTTAAATTCGCTCTTAATGAGAGAGGTCGCTTTTATAAAGCAAAATAAAGAAAAATGGCTTGAATTTGAACAATTAATTTCAAATAAAGAGAAAAAAAGTCCAGATGACATAGCCAACCTGCATATAAAAATCATGAACGATTTGGTATATGCACAAACCTATTACCCAAAAAGTAAGGTTACACTCTTTTTGAATAAGCTTGCCAAGACTAGTTTCGACAAGGTTTACGACGCTAAAAGAACCGATAAAAATGTTTTTTTACAGTTCTTTTTTGAGAAGGTTCCACTACGTTGTTATACCTACAGAAAGTACATTTACATTTCTTTTATTTTCTTCTTTATCTGTTTTTTTGTGGGATTATTGTCCACTTTTAATGATGAATCTTTTGCAAGACAGATTTTAAGTGATGGCTATGTAGACCAAACTTTAGAAAATATAGAAAGTGGAGATGCCATGGCTATTTACAAAGGTGGCAGCAATTGGGGTACTTTTATTGGTATTTACGATAACAACCAAAGAGTGGGCTTAAATATGTTTTTATCAGGGTTGTTGCTTGGTATAGGAACTGCCTATTATATTGTGGTAAACGCAATTATGGTGGCTGTATTTCAAGCCTTTTTTTATCAGCAAAACACCTTGTTTGATAGTTTAAAAGGAATTTGGATTCATGGAACCTATGAGATTTTTGGTATCATTATAGAAGCTGCAGCAGGTTATATAATTGGCGCAAGTATTTTATTTCCTGGCACTTTAAAACGTTTCGAGTCTTTTAAAATAGGGATTAGAGATGCGTTTTATATTTTTATCAGTACTATTCCATTTACAATTATGGCCGCATTTTTAGAAGGCTATGTAACACGTTATTCCAATATAATGCCTATAATTTTTTGCTTTGCCATTATTTTGTTTAGCCTAGTATCTATCAGTTATTATTATTTGGTTTTGCCTTTTAAGGTCGCTAAAAAACTCGGTGTACGATAGATGAAAAAAAGACTAGCCTCCCTCCTTTTCTTGCTTACGTTGTTTGTAAATGCACAAGAAATTCTTCCTATTGATGAAGTTATTGTTGTTGAAAGCGATACGATTGTTTATCAAAAAGACACCAATATTCACGAAGCAAGATCTTTATCACCCAATTTACCAGAGAAATACAATGATAAAGACTTTATCTATAAAGAGAAAGCTCCAGTTAAGAAAAAAGAAAAATCAAATGCTGGTTCAGGTTTTTTAAGTGGATTTGCTTTTTTTATGACGACTATTTTCCCCTTTCTTTTAGGTGGATTTATCATTTTTGTGATTGTAAAAGTGATGTTAGGTTCAGACATTCTTTTTTGGAAAAACAACAAATCATCTACAAAAATATCAGAGAAATTAATTTATGAAGATGAAGACATTCATGAAGTTGATTTAGCCTCTCTATTAAAACAAGCCATTGAAAATCAAAATTTTAGATTGGCAATTCGTTATTATTATTTGACCTCTTTAAAAGGATTATCGAACAAAAAAATTATTGAGTACCATAAAGATAAAACCAATTCAGAATACCTTTTTGAGATTGAAAACACAGCAATGAGAACACAGTTTTCCTATCTTTCTTATGTATATTCCTATGTTTGGTATGGAGAATTTCCTGTGGATGAAACCAATTTTAAAGCAGCGCAAAACAAGTATCAATCTTTTATAAATTCGATGTCTTGAAAGCGCTTATAAACAGATCAAAACCTAGTATTTTTCTGCTAATTGTTTTAGTACTCGCAAGTTGTAACAAAACAAATTGGACAGAGAATTATCGTGAAAAAGAAAAAAGTCCTTTTGGTACGTATATTATTCATAATGAAGCAAATGAGCTTTTTAAAAACCAAGAAATCGTAACTCTTAAAGAAAACTTTTACGATTATCTTTACATGAATTATGACGTTACAGGAGCTGATTTTGGCAATTACATTTGCATCAAAAACACAGCCTCTAAACTCACAGAAGATGGTATAACTGACTTGTTATCTTTTGTGTATGATGGAAATTCAGCCTTTTTATCTTTAAATTACTTTAGTGATGCTTTATTAGAACAGTTGGAAATTACCACTAATAATTTGGACAAAGATGTGTATTTAGTAGAAGATTTAAAGGCTTTAAAAGGCGAGTTTTATTTAGAGAACAGCACCTTTGAAAAGGATACTTTTAATTTCGATAGAAACATCAGAAAACATTATTTTGTTACGTATAATGAAGATAAAACCATTGTTTTAGGTTCTGCAAAAATTGATGGAGAAAAAGTGCCTAACTTTATGAAAATTTATCATGGAAAAGGCGCTATTTATGTGCATTCCAATCCTGTAGTTTTTACCAATTACTTTATGTTGAGTGGAAAAGAAAAATATGCAGAGAACGTACTTTCTTATCTGCCTTCGTCTACTGTTTTTTGGGATCCACAAATTAAAAGAAGTGACTATTCCAATGAAAGTGATGAAAGTACATCTGTCTTTAAATTCTTTCTACAACACCAAACATTAACGTGGTTTTTATTCGTTTCATTAGCAGGTGTTTTGTTGTTTATGCTGTTTAATGCCAGAAGAAAACAACGCGCAATTCCGATTATTCATCCTTTAGAAAATACCACAGTTGCCTTTACACAAACCATTTCTAGCTTGTACTTAAAAGAACAAGATCATAAGAATTTAGTTGATAAAAAAATAGCCTTTTTCTTGGAGAAAGTACGAACGAAATACTTGTTAAATACCAACAATTTAAACAAGGAATTTATCCATAATTTGGCAGCGAAATCGGATAACAACATACAGAATACAAAATATTTAATCAATACAATTATCACTTTACATAAAAGATCAGAATGCACTCAAGAAGAGCTACTTGTGTTGCATAAAATGATTGATAATTTCTTTAAAAAACAAGATGATGGAAACACCAAATGAGGAATTAAATGAAAATTTAAATTCAGAGAATTTAGAGTTTGAAAATAGAATCGATTTATCTGAATTACAGGAAAGTGTTTTCAGCATAAAAAAGCAGTTACAAAAAGTAATTGTTGGGCAAAAAGAAATGATGGATTTGCTTTTAGTAGCATTATTGGCAGATGGCCATGTGTTAATTGAAGGCGTTCCTGGAGTTGCAAAAACCATCACAGCAAAACTACTTTCAAAAACAATTGATGTTGGTTTTAGTAGAATTCAGTTTACGCCAGATTTAATGCCTTCAGATATTTTAGGAACCTCTGTTTTTAATGTAAAAAACTCGGAATTTGAGTTTAAAAAAGGGCCTATATTCTCGAACATGATTCTGATTGATGAAATCAACAGAGCTCCTGCAAAAACACAAGCTGCTTTGTTTGAAGTGATGGAAGAAAAGCAAATCACAATGGATGGAACTACCTATAAAATGGACGAACCTTTTGTGGTTTTAGCAACGCAAAACCCTATAGAACAAGAAGGGACTTACAGATTGCCAGAAGCGCAATTAGACCGTTTTTTGTTCAAGGTGATTATTGAGTATCCGAATGCAGAGGAAGAATTGGAGATTATTATGCGTGAGCAAGCTTTAGAAAATACCACAAAAGTTAGCAAAATTGAGTCGATTATTAAAGGAGCAAAAATTGTGGAGTATAGAGCTTTGGTCAATCAAATAAAAATCGAAGAAAACTTACTGAAATATATTGCCAATATTGTAGTGAATACACGTTCTAATTCGTTTTTATATTTAGGAGCTTCTCCAAGAGCAAGTATAGCTATTTTAAAAGCATCAAAGGCTTTTGCAGCCATTGAAGGTCGAGATTTTGTAACACCAGAAGATATTAAAAGAGCCACCATTCCTGTTTTACAACACAGAGTTATTGTAACTCCAGAAAGAGAAATGGAAGGATTAACAAGTACACAAATTATTGAGCAGATTATTGAGGCTGTTGAGATTCCTAGGTAGGTTCAGTATTCAGTTGGCAGTTGGCAGTATTCAGTTAGCAAGTTTGCTTTTATCTTGTCTTTTCGAATTAGAAAAGACTGAAGGAATAAGGTAATTATGAATAATTAAATGTTCTTTAAATAACAATAAAAAACATGATAACATCCAGTTTTGTCATTTCTCCCAAAAGGTCGAAATGACAAATTTTACGATTATTTCGTTTTGATAATGCGAAATTTATACAATTAAACGCTTAAACAATTACACATTTAAACAAATAACCAAATAAACAATTTTTGAAAAAAACTAACATCACTTTATTCCTAAACAATCGCTTTTTCTATTGCTTAGCTGCAATTGCAATCTTATTTGTAGTGGGCTTCTTTGCTCCTATCTTTTTTGAGATTTCTAAAGTGTTGCTTTTTATGTTGATAGTTTTGACTATTATTGATGTTTTCTTATTATATCGAACTAAAAAAGGAATTAAACTTGAGCGTAATTTACCTGAACGACTCTCAAATGGCGATGAAAATAAAATTTCATTATCGTTAAAAAATGAGTATCCTTTTGTGGCACATTTATCGTTGATTGAAGAGTTGCCTTATCAGTTTCAAAAAAGAGATTTTATCTTTCATCAACAATTAAAAAAGAACGAAGAAAAAAACATTCATTATAATTTAATACCCAGAGAAAGAGGTGTTTATGAATTTGGAAATATAAATGTATATGCAAATTCAGCTTTAAAATTAGCCACAAAAAAATACGTTTTAGGGGAAGAAACTTCTTTAAAATGTTATCCGTCTTTTTTAAAATTAAGAGAGTTTGATATCAAAGCTTTTAACAATGCAACCACTTCTTATGGCACAAAAAAAGTAAGAAGAATTGGACATTCTTTAGAATTTGAGCAAATTAAAGAATATGTTTCTGGTGATGACATTAGAACCTTAAACTGGAAAGCAACTGCAAAAAGAAACCATTTTATGGTGAATCAATATGTGGAAGAAAAATCGCAATCTGTCTACGCAATTATTGATAAAGGTAGAACCATGCAAATGACTTTTAACGGATTGAGTTTGTTAGATTATGCTGTGAATGCAACTTTGGCCATTAGCAATGTAATTTTACGAAAGCAAGACAAAGCTGGCATGTTATCTTTCTCCACAAAACTCGAAGATTGGGTAGTTGCTGAACGTAGAAGTTCGCAAATGAGTTTAATTTCTGAAGCGTTACACAATATAAAAACCAATTTTTCTGAACCTGATTTTAGCACTTTATATTCGGTTGTAAAAAGAAAAATAACCCATAGAAGTTTATTAATATTATTTACAAATTTCGAAACTATTGATGGTTTAAACAGGCAACTGCCCTATTTAAGAGCGTTGGCAAAAAATCATTTATTATTAGTCGTGTTTTTTAAAAATACAGAACTAGATGCCATGATCGATTCTAAATCAGAAACGATTCAGCAAGTGTATGACAGTATTATTGCAGAAAAATTCTTGTACGAAAAAAAGAGAATCGTCAACGAATTAAAAAAATATGGAATTCAGTCTGTTTTAACAAAAAAAGAAGATTTAACAGGAAATAGCATCAACAAATATTTAGAACTAAAATCGAGAGGATTGTTTTAATTGAAACCCTTTTTCTCTAAAAAAAAACTATGAATTGGTATTTAAACGTAATCAAAAATTACACGAATTTTACTGGTAGAGCAAGAAGAAAAGAATATTGGATGTTTTTACTTTTCCATTACCTAATTATCATCTTCTTAGTAATGTTACTTGCTTTTTCATCTGAAACCTTCTCAGATTCTAATGAAATGGATGTTCTAAGTATCATTATTAGTACTCTTTTAATCTTATATTTTTTAGGAACCATATTGCCTTTTTTAGCTGTGACAGCAAGAAGATTACATGATACTGATAAAAGCGCTTGGTGGTATTTAATTTGTATCATTCCTTATATTGGTCGATTTATTATTCTGATTTTTACATGCATGGATAGTTATGGAGGAACCAATAAATGGGGCCCAAATCCTAAAAAAGAGGGAAGTGATGTTTTAATCAATCAAATAGGGAAAGAATAAATAGCAAATAAAAGTCATACTATTTATCATCTATCTATACATAATATTTAGCCACGAATACACGAATTTTTGTGTAATGATTATTAAAAAATCTTTCTAATTTTAAAAACTTTCGGGTTTATCTGTGAAATTATTCTTTGTATTTTTTGAATGATATTATTCGTGTCTTAAAAAGAAAGTATAAGTATTTTTCTGTAATAATTATTTTTATTCTTTTAAAGGAATTTTCCAATTTCCACTATAGGTAATTGTACTTCTATGACTGCTATTTACAGTAAATCGACTTGTTTTATTTGTAAATAAAGTTAGTGAAATTTGTAAGCTTTCAGTTTTTGTATTCAGCAGATATTCAAATTCATAGGTATTCTTTTTTTCATTAAAAGAACTTTCAACATTTTCGGGAACTCCTTCAAATTGTAAACCGCTTTCAGTTCCATATCCACCTCCAAAACGTCTTTCTCCATAAAAAGGCATGTCTAAGAAAATACTATCATTTTTAATGGTAAAATTATTTTGAATATTTACCAAACTTATATGTCCTAAATTACTTCCTGGAGGTAATAAGTTTTCAATTCCTCTAGTATTCATTAAAGCTGTAGGATTTGCAGCATCTGCAGTAATTGTGAAGTTTTTAGAAATGGCTGTTTCTTTTAAATTTTCAATTTCTGACAAGGTTGCAGTACTTTTACAACTAAAAAAAGTGATGCATAAAATTGATAAAAATAAAACTCTAAATTTCATAACGATAAATTACTGATTGTAAACAAACTAAAATTACGTAAAAAGAATTTAAATTTTGATAAATAAATCATAATCTTTTAAATGCAAATAGTAGTACTTTTATCACTTTTAATAAATTATGGGTTTAGAAATTATTTTTGAGGATGATTACATTATTTGTGTAAATAAACCAAACAATGTTTTGGTGCATCATGCTTTTTTATCAAGAAATGTTGGGGATGAAGATTCTCTCTTACAATTGATTGAAAAGGAAATAGGCATTAAAGTGTATCCTGTTCATAGATTGGATAGAAAAACTTCTGGGTTAATTTTATTAGCAAAAGAGAAAGAACATGTCTCTAAATTTCAAGAATTATTTACTACCAAGCAAATTCAAAAAACCTATTTTGGGGTAGTTCGTGGTTTTTCTCCTGAATCAAAAACAATAGATTCTCCTGTAAAAGGACGAGATGCAAATGTGCATAAGGAGGCATTAACCTATTTAAGAACATTGGCAAATATTACATTAAACATTCCTGTAAAACCTTATGATTCTTCACGTTATAGTTTGGTGGAGTTTTTACCACAAACAGGTAGAATGCATCAATTAAGAGTGCATTCCAATAAAATTAGTCATCCTTTAATTGGCGATGCGAAATATGGTGATAAGAATCATGACACGATGTTTGCTGAAAACTTTGGTTGGAAAAATTTATTCTTACATGCAGGTAAATTGGAATTCACACATCCTTTTTCATCAGAAAAAATGATTCTAAAAGGTACTTTTCCAAAAGATTGGATCGCTGTTTTTGAAGAATTTAAATGGGAAAATCCTCTAATGTAAGTTTTGTGGTGAAATATTACTGACACAGAATTTCACAAAGAAATTAGATTGATAAAAAACATATTTATTTTAAAGGCAATAAAAAACCTACAAGGTTTTGAAAACCTTGCAGGTTAAACTCTATGAATCTATATGGAATACTTATAAAATTATTGTTCTATAGATTGAGATTCAAAACCTATTAATTCGCCATTTTCAAATCTGGGTGATATTTCTATAGGATTGCAACAAACTTCACAATCTTCAATATAGGTTTGTTGCCTTACACTGCTATCTAAAATCATGGATATATCTTCCCAACAATAAGGACATTGAAAAAAATGTTCTGTTTCCACTACTCTTCTATGACTTTTAAAACTAATTTTCCGTTTTTATCACCAGAAAATAATCGGTTATACGTTTCATGAAAGTTTTCAATTCCCTCATAAATATCTTCTCTAGATTTTAGTTTTCCTTCTTGCATCCAAATTCCCATTTGTTTTGCAGCTTTCCCAAAATCTTTAGTATAATCCATCACAACCATTCCTTGCATGGTAGATCTTGTTACTAAAAGTGATAAATAATTACTTGGTCCATCAATTTTAGCTTTGTTGTTATATTGTGAAATGGCACCACAAATTACAACTCTAGCATGCATTCTTAATTTACTCAAAGCTGCATCTAAGATTTTTCCACCAACATTATCAAAATAAATATCAATTCCTTGTGGACATTTTGCTTTTAAGGCCGAATAAATATTTTCAGATTTATAATCGATAGCTCCATCAAAACCCAATTCGTTTACTAGATAATCACATTTCTCTTTTCCACCAGCAATACCAATTACTGTACATCCTTTAATTTTTGCAATTTGACCAACAATACTTCCAACAGCACCTGCAGCTCCAGAAACTAAAACGATATCACCTTCTTTTACTTTTGCAACTTCTAAAATTCCAAAATAGGCTGTCATTCCTGGCATTCCTAAAGTACCAATATAAGTTGGCATTGGCGCTAAACGTGTATCTACTTTGTACCAACTATCGCCATTTGTAATGGCATATTGTTGCACTCCACCCCAACTTGTAACCACATCTCCGATTTCAAATTTTGGGTTTCCATTATTTTTAATCACTTTTCCAATAGAACCAGCTCTCATCACATCATCAATTTGAACTGGAGGAATGTAAGATTTAGAATCGTTCATCCAACCACGCATTGCAGGATCTAAAGAAATAAAGTGTTGTTCCACTAAAATTTCTCCTTCTTCCAATTCAGGAATTGGGTTCGATTCTAATTCCCAAGTAGCAGCATCTGGTGTTCCAACTGGTCTTTTCTTAAATATAATTTGTTTATTATTCATTTATATTTTTATTTTGACGTTAAATTTAATCAATAATTATATAAATCTAAAATAGCTTTTGTTAAATTTGATTTCCCTAAATATTGTTGTTCTAAATCCGATTGAAAAGGAATTGGCGTTTCTAAACTCGCCACTCTTTTTACAGGAGCATCTAAATATTCAAAACAATTTTCTGTAATTAATGCTGATATATCACTGGCAATTCCACCAAACATAGAATCCTCTTGAACAATTAATATTTTCCCTGTTTTTTTAGCGGATGAAAAAATAGTTTCTATATCCAAAGGTTGCAACGTTCGCAAATCGATTACATCCACAGAAATTTCTGATAGATTTTCCAACACCTCTAAAACCCAATGAACTGCTGCTCCATAACTTATTATTGTAAGGTCTTTTCCTTCTTTTAATCGTGCAGCTTTTCCTATTTCTGTCGTAAAATATCCTTCAGAAACTTCCTGATAAACGGATCTATACAAACCTTTATGCTCAAAAAACAACACAGGATTTGGTTCTTCAATAGCACTTGCTAACAACCCTTTTGCATCTTGAGGAAATGCAGGATATACCACTTTTAAGCCTGGTGTTTTTGTAAACCAAGCTTCATTGGTTTGACTGTGAAAAGGCCCAGCACCAACTCCTGCCCCACAAGGCATTCTCACAACAATATCTGCATTTTCACTCCATCTATAATGAGATTTTGCCAACAAATTCACAATCGGATTAAAACCTGTGGATACAAAATCTGCAAACTGCATTTCTACAATAGATTTTACACCATTTACAGACAAACCATAAGCTGCAGAAACAATAGCAGATTCACAAATAGGTGTATTTCTAACACGTTCTTTGCCGAATTTTTCAACAAAACCATCTGTAATTTTAAAAGCGCCTCCATATTCTGCAATGTCTTGTCCCATGATTACCAAATCATCAAACTTATCCATAGAAAGTTGTAAGCCTTCAGAAATAGCATCCACAAAACGTATATTTTTTTTGGTTGATGAAGGTTTTGTTTCTTGATATTTAAAAGATTTATAAACGTCATTTAGTTCAGTTTCTAGATTAGGAATTATTTTTTCCTCATCAAAAGCCATTTGTAAATGTTCATTTATTTCAGTAATTATTTCTTTTTTATATTGCTGTTCAATTTCATCAGTTAAAACAGCCTTCTCTTTCAAATAGCTTTCAAAATTTTCTAAAGGATCTTTTTCTGACCATTCCTTCATCAAATCTTCAGGAACATATTTTGTACCACTTGCTTCTTCATGACCACGCATTCTAAAAGTTTTGAATTCTAATAAAATAGGTCTAGGATTTTCTCGAACACTTTTGGCTAATTCATCAACTTTGGTATACACTTCTAAAATATTATTACCATCAATTATGTGGCTTTCCATTCCATAACCAATGCCTTTATCAGCAATATTTGTACAATTAAATTGCTCTGAAGTTGGTGTAGATAACCCATAACCATTATTTTCTACACAAAATAATACAGGTAAATTCCAAACAGCAGCTACATTTAAAGCTTCATGAAAATCACCTTCGCTTGTACCACCTTCACCTGTAAAAACAGCACAGACTTTATTGTTATTCTTTAGTTTATTGGCTAATGCAATTCCGTCTGCAATTCCTAATTGTGGACCTAAATGAGAAATCATTCCAATAATATTGTATTCTTGGGTTCCAAAATGAAAACTACGATCTCTACCTTTTGTAAAACCGTTCATTTTTCCTTGCCATTGAGAAAACAATCTATATAAAGGAATTTCTCTTGTGGTAAAAACCCCTAAATTTCTGTGCATTGGTAAAATGTATTCGTCTTTTTGAAGAGCAGCTGTAACTCCTACAGCAATTGCTTCTTGTCCAATTCCAGAAAACCATTTAGATATTTTTCCTTGACGTAAAAGAATTAACATTTTTTCTTCTATCAATCTTGGTTTTAGCATCGATTTGTATAAGAATAAAGCCTGTTTGTTTGAAGTTGACGTTTTATAATAAACAATATTTGATGTCATGGATTGGAATTTTTGAGCCCAAACAAATTTAAAGAAACTAAGAGAATCAACATCATAAAAAAAAATCATTTTTTTAAATATCCTTAAAATAGATATTTTTTTTAACAAAAAACTACTTTAACTAATCATAATCAAATCTTTACGGAAAAAGTGCCCTCGTTTTTTTTGATAGCGTTAATCATTCTCTTAAAAAAACACATCCTTTTTTTTAATTTTGAACTTTAACTTTAAAACAAATATTATGGCAGAAATTAAAATCGAGAAGAAAAAAACAATTTGGCCTTGGATAATTTTAGGAATCTTATTGTTACTAGCAGTGTTCTATTTTACATCAAAAGAAACAGCAGTTATAGATGAAAATGACACTGTAGAAGAAGTGTATGAAGAACCTATTGATGATATGGAAAGTGAGGAAAATGTAACAGCATACGAAACTGCTTTGACTAGCTATTCCAATTATATAGACAATGCTGAAATGGGAATTAATCACGAATATAGTAATGGTGCTTTATTATATCTTATAAATGCTGTTGAAGCGAAAGCTGATCAGTTAAATGTAGATATTAATGCTGATTTAGAAGAAGCTCGAAAAAGTGCAGCAATAATAACAGAAAATCCTGAAGCACTAAATCATGCTAATTTAATTAGAAATGCTGGAATGATTATTTCTCGTGCTTTAACTACTATTCAAACAAGTGAATATCCTAATTTAACAACGGAAGCGTCTGATGTTGAAATGGCTGTTTCGAAAATTAAAAAGGATGAACAAACATTGAATCAAAAAGATGATGTAAATGGATTTTTTAAATCTGCTGAATCATTATTAGAAAAAATGAACTAAAAAGATAAAATTATGAATACAAATAAAGAAAACAAAACCTTATTTTATTTAGAAGAGTTAGGTGATTATAAAGTTGCGGATGATCAAAAAGACGTTCGTGGTTGGGAAGTAAAAGATATTGATAATAGAGTTATAGGTGAAGTAAATAACCTTTTGGTAAATAAAAATACTGAACGAGTTGTATATTTAGATGTAGAACTAGATGAAGCTATTTTAAATGTAAATCATGAACCTTTTAGTGCAAAAGCAAAAGATGGCATTCATGAATTTGTGAATGAAGATGGTGAAAACCACGTGATAATTCCAATTGGTTTGGCAAATTTAGATTTGGACAACAAAATTGTTTCGACAACAAGTATCAATAGCGATACGTTCTCTAAAACGAAAAGATTCAAAAAAGATTCGCCTATTTACAGAGATTATGAAACATTAGTTTTAAGAACCTACACTAGACCTGAGGATGTTGTAAATTATCCTGAAGATGATTTATTTTACAAACAAAGTGAATTTAATTCTTAATAGAACTAAAATCAGAAACCCGAAAAGCAAATTGTTTTTCGGGTTTTTATTTTTATTGAAACATGCTGTCATTAAAAAATCCCTATCAAAATAAATTGATAAGGATTTTTCGTTTATTGATTGGTTGATTTGGTTTATAAGTCTGCAAAAATTGCGTGCATCATTCTCTTCTTATCATTAATCGTTTCTTCTAAAGCAATCATTGTTTCTGTTCTGTTAACTCCAGGTACATCATCTATTGCATAAATAATATCTTTGGCATCATTGGTTCCTTTTGCTCTTACTTTACAGAAAATATTATATTTCCCAGCAGTTACATAAGCAACAGTTACGTTTGGTATCTTTCTTAAATTTTCAATAACATTTTGGGTCATCGAAGTTTTTTCTAAGTAAATTCCTACATGAGCTATAAATGAATACCCCATTTTTTCGTAGTTTAATGTTAATGTAGAACCTTGTATAATTCCTTCATCTTCCATTTTTTTAACACGAACATGAATAGTTCCAGCAGAAACCAATAACTGTTTTGCAATGTCTGTAAATGGTGTTCTTGCATTTTCTATTAAGATATCTAAAATCTGATGATCTATTTCGTCTAGAATGAATTTTTTCATAATTTATGTATTATTCAATTTATAATGCAAATTTATGAATTTAATTTAATTAAAAAAGCATAAAACTGATAAATACTTAATAAATATTCGATTCGAAAACGATTTCGTTATGTCCGATTTCATTTTTCAGGGTATTTTCAACTACTTTCTCTAATTTTGAAACTAATTTATTTTCAATAATTTCATCTTTATATTGATACGCTTCGTCTTTTTTACCATTAGAAAACCTGTGAATCACATCATAGAAAATTTTATCGTTGTTGGGAATTTTAAAATAATCCTCATACTCCATAAATGAAGCTGCAGTAGCAATATGATATATTCCTTGTAATATGGAATAAAAAGTAAATTCTCTAGATTTTTCTCGTTGATAATCTTCTGGATAATGACCAGATTCTATCAATATTGTATTGTAGCCTAATTTTTGAAAATTATCGCCAGTTGCTGTTGGGTAAAATTCATCTGTATATCTACCAACAAAATGTGGAATTATATTTTGCAGCATTTCATTCATAGCCACAATCACATTCATGGTTTGCTTTCTACCATCTGTAATGGCTCTTGTTTCTTCTTCAGAAGGTGCTAAAAAGGAGATCGTTGCTGGGTTTTTAGTGCCTTCTACTCCAAAAATTGTTCTTTGATCGTGCAAATTGAAACAAAATTGAGGATTGAATTCCTCTAAAATACCTCTTAATAACTTACTTTCTTTCGCAACTCGATTAACAGCATCTCTATTCAAATCGATATTATTTCCATTTACTCTTGTATAGGCTTGAGCTCCATCAGGATTTAACATCGGAATAAAAACAAGTGTACATTCTTTTAAAATAGTTTCTAATTCTACAGATGTTGTATTGGAGAAACAATTAAATAAATCGAATAATGCTCTTGTTGCTGTACTTTCGTTTCCATGCATTTGGCTCCAAAGTAAAATTCGTTTTTTACCCGAACCAATTTTTAAGGTATATATAGGTCTTTCTTGTTCCGAAAAACCAAGTTGTTTCATCTCGAAAATAGCTTGATGTTTTTGAAACAAATTTTCAATATTTTCAAAAGTAATCCACTTCCCAAAAAGGGAACTTTCTTTTTGTTCTTCGAAAATATTTTTTAAAAAAGTAGTCGATAAAATATGCACTTGTTTGATTGTTTAGAATTACAAATTTACACTTTTGAACACAAGTAAACAACCTTAAGGTTACAATTGTAAACCATAAAAAACACAAAATTGTAAATTTTTAAAATGCTATTTTAGGTTACTTTTGTAAACTTTTAACAATTCAACTTTTACGAATTTTAAAATCAAACACAATTATTTATTATAGTAATGTAATGTGGTTTTATTTTTGATTAAAATCCTTTAATTCAAAATATTACATTGACTATGTAAACAATTAATTTAACATCAAAAAACACACGAAAATAGATTTAAAACATATCCTTTTGTGGCTTGTTAATTTTGATTTACATTTGTAATACAATCGAAATTTACAATGATAAACAGTTTAGAATTTACAACTCGAATAAAAAAAGTGATGGATCATCATGAATTAACAGCCTCTTTATTTGCTGATAAAATTGGTGTTCAACGTTCAAGTATTTCGCATATTTTGTCTGGCAGAAACAAGCCAAGTCTCGATTTTATTTTGAAAATAACAACCGAATTTGAGGATGTAGATTTGCAATGGTTGATTAATGGAGTCGGTTTTTTTCCTAAAAATTCAGCTCAAAAAGAGGGTGCTCCTACTCCATCTTTATTTGCAACAAATGCTAATGATGGAAAAAAAATTCAACGAATTGTCGTTTTTTATAATGATGGTACTTTTGATGAATATTTGAAGTAAGATTGAAGATTGAAGTTGGGAGTTGGAAGTTTGAAGAAGGGAGTTGGGAGATTGAAGTTGGAAGTTAATAGTTAAACCTCCAAATATTACAAAAATTAACAAATGTCAGTTCGAGTGATTTTTCTTTTTCGAAAAATTGTATCGAGAACTCGTTCATAATAACAAATTGAGTTCTCGACTGCGCTCGAACAGACAGTAAAATATTTTATTAAAATTAAAAATCCAACTAAATTTAAAATCATATTTTAGTAACAATGAAAAAAATTGAGATTAGAACCGTAAATGTTACGCAATATTTACAACCTTTAAGAGAAGGTGGTTCTTTGCCAGCAATCGTAAAAGCAGATGATGGCTTTTTATATGTGCTAAAATTTAGAGGTGCAGGTCAAGGTAAAAAAGCCTTAATTTCCGAATTTATTGGAGGAGAATTGGCAAGAGCCATGGGTTTAAAAGTGCCTGAATTGGTTTTTATTCATCTAGATGATTCCTTCAGCAAAACAGAACCAGATGAAGAAATTCAAGATTTGCTAAAATTTAGTGTCGGTTTAAATCTAGGTTTGCATTATTTATCAAGTGCAATTACGTACGATCCTTTGGTTTCTAAAGTAGATGCATTCACAGCTTCTAAAGTAGTTATTTTAGATAGTTTAATCAGTAATATAGACAGAACTGCCAAAAACACCAACCTTTTAAATTGGAATGATGAATTGTGGGTAATTGACAATGGTGCTAGTTTCTATTTTCATCACAATTGGCAAACTTGGGAAAATCATTTAACAAGAACTTTTCCGTTGATAAAAGATCATGTTTTATTAGCAAAAGCAACTGTTTTAGAGGAAGCTTCATCAGCAGTTAAAAAATTAATCAATAAAGATGTAATTGCTGAAATAATTGCAAAAATTCCAGAAGATTGGTTACTTAGCGAAGGTGATTTTTTAAATCCAACAGAAATGAGAACTGCCTATAACACCTTTTTAAATGCAAAATTGGCAATGATTGATGAACTTGTTAAAGAAGCCGAAAATGCTAGATAAAGTTACCTTTGAATACGCTATCATTAGGTTGGTCCCAAAAGTTGAACGTGAAGAATTCTTTAATATTGGCGTTATTTTATTCTCAAAACGAAAAAAGTTTTTAGACATCAAATTTCACATCAATCCTGAAAAACTAAACGTAATGGCTCCAGAATTAACATTGGACTCTTTAAATGAATATTTAAACGCTTGGAAAATTATCTGTGATGGAAAAAAATCCGCAGGAAAAATTGGCGAATTAGAAATGTCTGACAGATTTAGATGGTTGGCAGCTTGTAGAAGCACCATTATTCAGAGTTCTAAAACACATTCTGGTTTGTGTGAAAATCCTGAAAAAGAATTGGAAGCAATTTTTGAGGAGTTTGTGTTGTAAGATTTTAAAATAAAAAATATCTAATTATGGATCCTTGGGGCTCTTTAACAATGTTGATTAAAAAACAAGAAGTTGCTAAGAACAGAAAGGCTGCTTTAAAATATGAACTTCAAAAAAGAAGAGAAGTTTTATTAAAAGGAGGTGCACGAAAAGAAATGGAATTCCCTGAAATTTCTAAAGCTGATATGATAATTTTAAAGGAAGAAATTAGAAGAAAGCACCAAGCTGATCAAACTAAAAATATAATAATTTATATATTATTTTTTATACTCGTTTCATTTACAACCTATTATGTTTTTATTAATACAAAATGGGATGTTATAACTGGCATTTAGAATTCCAGCTTTTTCTCCATCGTTTTGCCTTTTCGACCTTTCGACTTCGCTCAAGATAAACTTTAGGAGAAATCACATATACTTGCTCAACTTTACGTTTTCTACTTTATGAGATTTCTCCTAAAAAGTCGAAATGACAAGTTTGTGGTTTGACGTTTGCGGTTTGCGGTTTGTGTTTTGAAGTTTTTTAAAAGCGCCAATTATAACATCCAGTTTTGTCTTTTCGACCTTTCGACTTCGCTCAAGATAAACTTTAGGAGAAATCACATATACTTGCTCAACTTTACGTTTTCTACTTGATGAGATTTCTCCTAAAAAGTCGAAATGACAAGTTTGTGGTTTACTTTTTATTTAAACAATCAATTTTGAGCATCTTCCAAACCCCAAGTATCTAAACTTCTCAAAATATTTTCTAGAGATTTTCCTCTTTCACTTAATGAATACTCCACTTTTGGAGGAACAACAGGAAAAATTTCTCTTATAACTAGTCCGTCTTTTTCTAGTTCTCTAATGCTTTGCGTAAACATTTTATTCGAAATTCCAGCAATTTTCTTTTGTAAAACTCCTGAACGCAAAGAACCTTCTAAAAGATGAAATAAAATTAAAGGTTTCCATTTTGTCCCTATTAAATTCATGGTATAATGCAAAGGACAGTTCTTATTTTTATTCAATATTATAAATTATTATGTTGATAATCATTAATTTACTCTTTTAGGTAACTATACTACTTTTGGGTAAGTTATTGTTTAATAGGTAAATATAGTTTAATTTTGACATCTAAATTATCAATTATGAAAGAAAAGCAAGAGTATCCTAAATCATTTTCACATATAGGAATTACAGTTCCCAACATTAAAGAAGCCGTAAAATTCTATTCTGAAGTGATGGGTTGGTATATTATTATGGAACCTTCTACTGTTAAAAAAGAAACAGAAACTGCCATTGGACAAATGTGTATTGACGTTTTTGGAGAAGATTGGACTGAATTTGAAATTGCACATTTAGCAACTTCAGATGGCATTGGAGTCGAATTATTTTCATTTCCAAATGGAATCAAAGAAGCTCCTGCATTCAATCCTTTTAATACAGGTCTTTTTCATTTTTGTATTCAAGATCCAAATATCGAAGAATTGATTGAAAAAATTGTTGCTTATGGTGGAAAACAAAGAATGCCTATTAGAGAATATTATCCAAAAGATAAACCTTTTAAAATGTGCTATGTAGAAGATCCTTTTGGAATTGTTTTTGAAATTTACACTCATAGTTATGAGTTAACGTATTCTTCAGGAGCGTATTCAAAATAAAAAAGTTTTATTGAATTAAACTTTTACAAAAAATTACACCCAGTTTTGTCATTTCGACTAAAGGAGAAATCACACAAGTTGCTCAGTTTTACGTTATCAATTTTATGAGATTTCTCCTAAAAGTCGAAATGACACGATTGTGATTTATAGCTTTTTAGAGTAAAAAAATAACATCTAGTTTTGTCATTTCGACTAAAGGAGAAATCACACAAGTTGCTCAGTTTTGAGTTATCAACTTTATGAGATTTCTCCTAAAAAGTCGAAATGACAAGTTTGGGGTTTGTTAGAGTACAAATTATAACAGACAAGTTTTTTTTTATTAATGCTTTAAACTTCCAAAGAACTTGCTATTAAATCAGGTTTCAACGTTTTTTTAGGAACTTTAAAATCAAAATAATCTTCTAAAGGAATCTCAAAACCTTTGTAATTCAAGTAATTGTTTAAAGCGATATTCAATCCTTGACTATACAAATGATGTTCTGCTCCTGTTGGATCTTCATGATACAAATCGTTTTCTGCAAAACCCTCAAATTTTGGACCAATGATTTTTATTTGAAAATCATCTGGGTTTTTACCAACTGGACTGTGACTTGTACAGGCAAATTGATGCCAAAAAGCAGACTGAATACAATTGTGCTGAAATAATTGACGCACAACTTCTAAAGAATCAATGGTTTCTTGTGCTGTTTCAGTTGGGAAACCAAACATTAAATAGGCATGCACCATAATATTTTCGTTCGAAAAAGCTTTGGTAACTCTGGCAACTTGTGCAATATCTACGCCTTTTTTCATTTTTGCTAATAACCTGTCAGAAGCCACTTCCAAACCACCAGTTACAGCAATACAACCAGATTTTGATAATAAGGCACACAACTCTGGCGTAAATGTTTTTTCAAAACGAATGTTCGTCCACCAAGTAATATACACTTTACGTTCAATTAAAGTATTTGCTAACGCTCGCAACATTTTTGGAGGTGCAGCTTCATCCACAAAATGAAAACCTGTAACACCTGTTTCTGAAATTATTTGCTCAATTTTATTCACCAAATCATCTGCAGTCGTGTTTTGGTAATTGCCAATATAATCTAAAGTAACATCGCAAAAAGAACATTGTTTCCAGTAACAACCATGAGAAATAGTGAGTTTATTCCATTTTCCATCAGACCACATTCTGTGCATAGGATTCATCACATCTAAAAACGACAAATATTTTGCAGTTGGCAAACCAATGTAACTTGGTGCAGGTAAATTTTTATGATGAAAAATTGTATTTGGTTTTTTATCAGCATACAAAACCTCATTATTTTTACAGATATAGGTTCTTTCTAGTTGCTCCTCTCCTATTTTATCGTCCAAAAATTCGGTAATTTTTAATAACGGACCTTCTCCATCATCCAACGTAATAAAATCGACAAAATCAAAAATTCTTGGATCTGATAAACGTCTTAATTCTGTGTTGCAATAGCCACCACCAAAAGCAACTTTAAGGTCTGGATATGTTCTTTTTATAAATTGCGCACATCTTAAAGCCGAAAATAAATTACCAGGAAAAGGAATGGTAAAACAAACCAAATCGTAATTATCTTGTTTGATTTGCTCCTCTAAAATGTACAACATTTCATCTTCAATCAAGGTGGTTTCGTATTCAAGAAACTCATCAATTTGATCGAAACTAGAAGCTGTTCTACCTAATTGCTCTGCATATCTTGTAAAAGAGAAAAATTCATCCACATTGGCATTTATAAAATCGCCCAATTCTTCTACAAACAAGGTTGCAATGTGTTTGGCTTTGTCTAAAATGCCTAATTTGCCAAATTCGGTTGATAAATCTTTGTTTAATTTGATACGTCTGTGTCCATGAGGTAAAAAATCTTTGTGCACAATTTGATACGCAGCTGTTACTTCTTGCACACGCAAATATTGCATGACAGTTTCTACTTTGTTGATGTATTCTTCTCGCTGATTGTACACCAAAGGCAAGTCTTTATTGCCTAATAAATCTGCTTGTTTAAAAATAGCATCGATAAATTCTTTAGTAAACACAGCTGTAAACAACTCGATACTTAAATCCATTTGCGTTGCTTTTACATTTTTGGAATTTAAAAAACCTTTAATGTAGGCAGTTGCAGGATAGGCAGTATTTAACTGTGTAAAAGGTGGAGTAATTAAAAGTGTGTTTATGGACATAAAAAATTGTGAAGTGCAAAGATACTATCTGATTTACGAATAGAAATAAAAATTGTGTTTGGTTTTTGAGTTATTCATTTTTGTGGATAAGTTTAAGGAAGTTAGGGTGTTTTTCCTGTTGTTTTTATTGATAAAAGGGCGAAATTAGCTAAATTCGACTATAAATAATTTAAACGTAGTAAATTCACGTTAACGTTAGCCACTAATTATGAAAAAAGTTCTAGAAGACCATAAACTAGTTAAAAAAAAACTTCAACCTCCTATATTTAATTCCTTCAAGGGATGGAAATCTGAATTTATTGAAATTTCATATATAAATAAAATAGTACCAGAAATCGTTTGGATTGCTTATTTGAATAATTTTATCAGAGTACCTAAAACTGTAGAATTAATTTCATATTTAATTGAGAATATTAATAATACAAAATCAGCTTCTGAATACTCTCAAAATTTATTTATCAGTAATTATGAAAAAATAAACATCAAAGAAATTAAAACATTAGAAGGAGAAAAATTCAAATATCTTAAAGAACAAATAAGATCATTTATAAATATTCATCCTGAATGTCCTATAAATAAAATATTTAATATAAAACCTGAAAAACCTAATGCCTCAGAAATCACTGAATATAAAAAAATACTAAATTTACTGTTAGATAAAACAAGTATTCTAAGTGTTCATACTTTATCCAATATAGTATACCATCTAATAGATAATAAAAACTTGAGTGTAGGTCAAGATAGTATTTTTGTTGAATTAAATAAAATAAAAGACTATCCAAAAACAATGTTTTCTAAAAAGTTAGCTAGTAGCATAAGAGCTTCTTTAAACCCCATAATGTGTAATGATAACTTTGTTTTACAAGAAAGTCAGTGGCAGAAAAACTTTTGGAATAACACTTATAAATTAGAACCATACAAAATTGAAAACATATATTTTTAATAATGGAAGTATCAAATTCAAAAATAAATGAAATTTTATCCAACTATTCTTTAAATTTGGAAACTGATTTAAAAACAAGATGGAATAATTGGGAAAAAGATTTAACAAAACCTGAGCAATATGAAGTTATTGGTGCAATATTGGCAAGGCAAATTACTATTGCAAAACACTTTGTTTCTGCTAGTTCAATGTGGAATCCACATACAGCTCCAATTCTTTTAAGATCATTAGCAGATAACTATATTAATTTCGCTTGGATATTAGAATCTCCAATTGAAAGGTCTCAAAAATTCATATACTATGGCTTAGGACAAGAAAAATTACAATTAGCTCATAGAAAAAATGAAATGGAAAATAGAGAGCCTGAAGAAAATGAATTATTAGTAATTAATTCTATCGAATATTGGATCAATAGTCAACAGTATGATTTTTTAACAGAAGTCAGTTTAAAAAGTTGGTCAGAAACAAGTGTTAGAAAAATGGCTGAAGAAGCAAATTGTATAGATTTTTATAACTATGTTTATCAACCTTTTAGTGTCAATTCTCATAATATGTGGAATCACATAGGTAAATATAACGTAAATGTTTCAAAAAACCCGTTTCATAAATTTTTAAAGACACCAGCTATACTAAAAACAAATCCTGACTTTCACTATGTTGACTTAGCTTGTAAATACACTGATAAAATGTTTAAGTTATTTGATATTAAAACAAAGCATAAAACATCAGATAAACTTGCATACGATATATATATTGATGATCTAGATAAGTTAAAGGTCACTGGCTAAAATCGTATAAAATTAATGTAGATTTTTATTTTTAGCCCAAAGTTTTTATTTATAATATCGCTTATTCTTATTTGAGTATTTTATAGGTCGACTAAGATAAAAACACAAAACAGTTAGTTAATCTTTATAAGATGTATTAAAAACTTTACTTAAAAATATACCTTTTGATAATTTCTTAATTTTTTCTTTTTTCCGAATAAACTTTTCGTTAATTATTGATAACAAAATTTCTACATCACCTCACAAAACAACTCTCCAGCATTTCATACAATGCTGAATGTTTTCTTTTTAGCAATTGAGGTCTTTCAAAAAAGTATTCTCCTACAACTGCTAAAAATTCAATTTAAGTAGTGCCTCCATAATTTCTAATATCGGATTTATCATTATTGATTTTCTCCATTTTTTTTACGAATGAAATCACACTCAAAATAAATTTTAATAATTCTAAAAATTCCTTACTTTTGTATCCAAGTAGATACAGTGTTTTTATGTTCTTTATTGAGAAAACTATCGAATTTGACAAATGGCTAAGAAAATTGAAAGATTTTAAAGCCAAAGCAAAAATTATATTTAGAATTCAGAAATTAGAGATTGACGAGCATTTTGGAGATTCTAAATCTGTAGGTGATGGAATTAGAGAGTTAAGAATCAATTATGCAAAAGGTTATCGAATTTATTTTAAAGAAAAAGATGGTAAAATAATTGTATTACTTATTGGTGGAGATAAATCTACACAACAAAAAGACATCAAGAAAGCAAAAGAAATCTGGAATACATTAAATAAATAAAAAATGGAAACTTCAAAATTTGATATAGCCGATTATTTAGACAGCAAGGAAATGATTGCTGAATATTTAAACACAGTTTTAGAAGAAGGAACTCATACAGATATCATAAACGCAATTGGACATGTTGCAAAAGCAATAGGAATGACTAAAATTTCTGAAGAAACTGGTTTAAGTAGACCTAGTTTATACAAAGCTTTATCTGATGGTTCTAAACCACAATTTGCAACCATAATGAAAGTTTTAAAAGCAATTGGTGGTCAAATTCAAATAAATCCTATATCTGCTTAAAATATTAAAAATATCAACCTCACCTCACAAAACAACTCTCCAGCATTTCATACAATGCTGGATGTTTTCTTTTTAGTAACTTAGGTCTTTAAAATATATTTCTCAAAAAAGGGAATTAGATTTGTAGTAATTTTTGATGAAAGTGTAGTTGTTTTTTTCTTACAAAGTACTGAGTATTCAATTATGTTTATACCCTTTAAAATGAATCGTTTTCTTGTAGCGTTCATAAATAAAAAACGATAAATTCGCAGGCTATTATAAAGGCACTTTAAAACAAAAAATAGATTGCAGGTAGAAGAAAAAAATACAAGAAATAATTGTTACAAATGCATGAGACCTTCTAGTACTTGTATTTGTAAATACATTTCATCTTTTCAGACGAAGACTCGTTTCGTTATTTTAATGCATCCAAAGGAATATAATAAAGAGAAAAACGGAACAGGGTTTATGACAAACCTTCAGCTTAAAAATTCAGAAATTATAGTTGGTGTAGATTTCACCAATAATAAACGCATCAATGAAATAGTAAGCGAAGAAAAAAATTCTTCTTTTTTGCTATATCCAGGAAAAGACAGTTTCAACTTATCTACAAGAACAAGTCCTGAAATAAATTCTTTTTTTGGTGAAAATCCGTTTTTTTTTATTCTTGATGGCACTTGGCCTTGTGCTCGTAAAATGTTGAAACTAAGTGAAAATCTACAAAAACTAAAAAGAGTAAGTTTTGATAATACAATAAAGTCAAAATTTATTATCAAACAGCAACCAAAACCTCTTTGTTTGAGCACTATAGAATCTGTTTACACTGTTTTAAATTTATTGAAAGAAGTTGAATTTGAAAAATGCGAAACAACTAATTTTCTTATTCCATTTAAGAAAATGATTGAACATCAACTAGAGTATTTTTTAAATCCAAGGAGTAAAAACTACAATCCAAACATCAATAAAAAGAATATTATTAGGAATAGTTATAAAAATAATACTGAAAGAAGGGTTATTTTTGAACAATCATAAACAGCATAATTTACCTCACAAAACAGCTCTCTAACATTTCATAGAATTCAGGATGTTTTATTTTTAGCAATTTAAATCCTTCAGAAAAGTTTTCATTAGAAATATTTAGAATTCAATTTTAAGTTTTAATATTAATTTCACATAAAAAAGCATCTGAAATATTTACATTTGAGAGATTAGAAAAAAAATAATTATGAAATTTAAAATTGTAGTACTATTTATAACAACTTTTTTAGCTGTTAATTTCCAAGTTTCAGCGCAAGAAAGTACAGAAACTCTATTAAAAAACGCTCAAGAAATAGCAAAAAAAGATGGGAAATCTATTTTTATAAAATTTGAAGCTTCTTGGTGTGGATGGTGTCATAAAATGACTAAAGACATGAAATCTGAGACAACAAAAAAGTTTTTTGAGGACAATTACATTGCTGTACCAATTGTTGTAAAGGAAGCTAAAGGAAAAGAACATTTAGAAAACCCAGGTTCTACAGAATTATTAAAGCAATATAAAGGAGATAAAGCTGGTTTACCTTTTTGGGTAATTTTAGATTCAGATTTAAAAGTAATTACAAATTCTTTTGATACGAATGGTCAGAATTTAGGAGGTCCTGCTAGTGTAGAAGAAGTAAAAGAATTTATAAATAAAATAAAGAAATCTGCAAAAAATGTTACAGAAAAAGATATTGAAAACATTACAAAACAATTTGTTTCACATTAATTAAAGTAAAACAAATACTTTTAAGATCTCACAAAACAACTCTCCAGCATTTCATACAATGCTGGATGTTTTCTTTTTAGCAATTGAGGTCTTTCAAAAAAGTATTCTCCAGCAACTGCTAAAAACTCAGTTTGAGAAGTGCCTCCATAATTTCTGATATCAGATTTGTCGTTGTTAATTTCCTCCATCTTTTTATGCACTAATTGCAAATATGGAATGGTGTATTGCTTGTCTAACAACGCATTTGGAATTCCGTCAACAACACCATCTGCTTTGTCTAACAAATGAATAAATTCGTGAATAGCTGTGTTGCCTTTGTCTGTTTTATTGCTAAAACCATGATGCAATGCTTTTCTAGATAAAATCATGTGGTTTTCGAATCTTCCTGTACCTACTAACCCACCAATATTTCTACCTTCAGTTTTACTGCTGAATTGCAAATCTTCATCAAAATAATCAGGATACATTAAAACAGTAGAGAGATTTGCATAGTGCCAATTTGGGAATCTAAAAACGGGAATTACAGCACTTGCTGCAATTAACAACCGATCTAATTCTTCCAACTCAAAATGAATTGCTTCAATAGTTGTTGCTTCTAAAAAACGAACCATTTTAGCTTTAAAAAGGGTTTGCTCCTCTTTTGTTAACTTCTTATAAAACAAAACGTTTTGCACTAATATCTGATGCCAATGTTCAGGAACTATCACATCTTTCAAAGGCACAATTTTCGGTTTCTTCTTGGGTTTTAAAGCAAAAAACAACACGATAAGAAGAATTGCAATACTAATAATATAGCTCATTATTTTTTAAATTAAACTACAGCAATTTAGCCATGGCAGTTTTAATAATTTCTATATTTCGTTCTTTGTTGGGTTTGTTCACTTTCTTTTGATCGTCAATCATTTTTCTCATTAAATTGATAACCACTTTATCAAAATTGAACCCTTTAAATTCGGTTCCTTTTACAACCATATCATCTACTGTATTTTGAATAGCTTCTGTGTTGTTGCTTTCAGAAATTTGTTTAAATGCCCTTTGATACAACTCTTTAGTATCATCATCATTGGTTAAAAACATCCCAGAAACGACTGTTTTTGCGATAAAAGGCAATTCAGTTTCGTCATTTTCTTCGATAAAAATTCGGGTTAAAGGCGTTGCTAAAATTTTACGCACTTCATCTGGCAATTCTTTCGATTTTTTTAACGCAGTTGGTTTATCAATATAATACATAGAAACCAGTGCTTTGCCCAAAACCGAATACGATTTACTTTCTAATGCTTTTGCAAACACCGATTTTAATTCTGGATCTGTTAACTTTCCTAAGGTATTTAAAGCTTCAGCTTGCACAATAGTTTTTGAATCGTTGTTGGCCATTTTCATAATTTTGGAAATGGCATCTTTCTTTGTGTTTTTATTAATTAAGTCGATATTTTGTAACGCTAACTGTCTTATTTTAAACGATTCATCATTCAAAGCAGCAACTACTGCATTAAAAGCATCTTTATCTTCTTGTTTTTTAACAACTTCCAACAAAGCTTCTCTTCTGTGTGCGTAATTATCAGCATTTTTTAACTGAAAAATATAGTCACTTAAAATCTTGTTTTCATAAATTTTACAGATCAATACATTGTCTGCATTTACCTGAATTAAGTTAGGTTGTTTGCTATAAGCAAAGGTAAAAGAAGCATCATTTCCTTCTACAAAAACGTTGTGTCTTGTTCTTTTGGTTCCTTCAAAAATATCAATCGCAAAAGGAAATTGAAACGTTTCTCCTTGCAATTGAATAATATTTACAGTCACCGTTTTTTGCAACGTATTGTAATCGTAAGAAATTTCTATATTTGGGTGATTTGCGCCAAAATACCACTGATTAAAAAACCAGTTTAAGTCCTTTCCTGTTAATTCTTCAAACACCAAACGCAATTGAGAAACTTCTGCATCTTGGTATTTATATTGGGTTAAATACTGCTTTAATCCTAAGAAAAAAGCTTCATCTCCTAAATATGTTCTTAAATTATGTAGAATTGCGCCACCTTTGTTATAGCTAACCAAATCAAACAATTCTTCTTGATCATCATATTGATAACGAACTAAACTTTTGCCATCATTTTGACCATTTTTATACGCCTCTAATTGCTCAAAATAATGCATTTCTTTGGCAACTTTTCCGTATTTATATTCTAGCCATAAGTATTCACCATAATTGGCAAAAGATTCGTTTAAGGTAAGATTACTCCAACTTTCTGACGTGACTAAATTACCAAACCAATGATGCATAATTTCGTGAGCAATCGTATTTTCTTGTACATTTTCATCAATTAATTGTCCTGGTTTTTGATACGCCTGTTCTCCATGCACAACTGCTGTTGTGTTTTCCATAGCTCCAGAAACGTAATCTCTTACCACAATTTGATTGTACGCTTCCCAAGGATATTCTACTCCTAATTTCTCTGAAAAGAAACCAATCATTTCTGGAGTTAATCCAAAAATATCTTTAGCATTCGAAGCATATTCCTTTTCTACATAATAATTTACAGGGATATTTTTATAAGAATCTTTGATAATTTCAAACTCACCAACAGCCATAAACACCAAATAAGGTGCATGTTTTTGATCGAATTTCCAATAATCTGTTCTGTTATTCCCAGCATTTGTTTGGTTTACTAACGTTCCGTTTGAAAATGTTTTGTACTTGTTAGGAACTGTTATATAAATTTCTTGGGATGTTTTTTGGTTTGGAGCATCAATCGTTGGAAACCAAATTGAGTTAGCTTCAGTTTCGCCTTGAGTCCAAATTTGCGTAGGTTTATTTTTATCAATTCCATCTGCATTGATAAAATACAAGCCTTTTTTATCGGTTATATTTTCTGTAAGTCTGTCTTTTGCTTTTTCTGGTCTTGCAGTATATTTGATATAAATGGTAAATTCTTCGTCTTTTTGATACGTTTTTGGCAATTCAATTGTTAAATCGAAATCATCATAATTAAAAGGTGTTTTTTTATTATTGATAGAAACCTCTTTGATAATCATGGAGTTGGCATCCAATGTAATTTTATCAGTTGTATAAAAATGAGGTTTTGCAGTAATCCAAGCTTCCCCATTCATAGTTTTATCACCAAAATTAAAATCGACTTTTAACTTTGTATGCACCAAATCATGTGTTTTTTCACTTTCTGATTTGTAAGTAGTTATATTTTGTGAAAAAGTACTATTTGCAATCCACACAAATAGTAACACTACAATTTTCTGAAACTTCATAAATATCATTTTCTAAAAGCTTCAAAAGTAATAAATATGATGATAGAAGCTGTTAATGAGCAGTTAAATTCAAAAAGTATACCAAAAAGATTTAAATCTGTTTAAAATTGGTCTTTTTTGAATTGCAAAAACAGCAACTAGATATTTATGTTTTTTGGTGTATTCTATAATAAAAAAACAAGACTAATTGTGTAACTAGTCTTGTTTTAAATGCTATTTTCTCTCTTTTTCTTTTTTCCATCTTAAAGATAAACTCTTAATTTTTAATTAGTTTTTTATGAATTGCACCTTTATTGGTTTCAACCTTCACAACATACACTCCAGTTGCTAATCCTGAAAGATTAACATCGCTATTTTGAGTTGTTTGTATTTTTTTACCAACTAGATTGTAAATTTCTATCGATTTTAAAATCAAACCATTTGAAACTGAAATTTCAATCCTTGAAGTTGCAGGATTTGGATACATTCCAATACTTTCATTTAAAAAGTTTTCATCTACAGTCAATGTTCCTGCAGGAGGACAATAGGTATTGTAACTAGCTACAGAATCTTTGGTCCAATTTGCGTTTCCGTTTGCAAAAGCAACATCATCTACTTGAATACATTTTAAATTTGGGTTTCCAGTTGCATCCAACTTTAAAAGATTTGCATTGCTGTTATTATTAATGTTTAAATAGATCAGCTTATTATTACTTACAATTAATTCTGTAAATGTTGAAATTTCAGAAATATCAATTTCTTCAATTAAATTATCAGCAACATTTAATTTTCTCACATTATTTCTACTTCTAGCAATATTTTTCTTTTTACCAGATATTCTTGAAGAAATTACTACTGTATTTGCATTTAATAAACTACTAATATCAGTAATACTATTTCCAGAAATATTGATACTTGCAGCATTTGTAAATGCTTCTAAACCTGTTACAGAGGTAATATTTTGTCCACTTAAATCTAAATCACCTGTAAAGTTTTGCGCTTCTTCATACGTAATCATTCCATCATTATCATTATCTAAACCACTAACAGTATTTAAAACTGTGTTTAAATTTGCATCTTCTGTATATATTTCCCATTCTGAACTACAATCTAAATTATAGTTTGCAGTTGCATCTTTAAATGTCCAATTTGTGTTAGAAAAAGCAACATCATCTACAGCAATACACGTTAAATCTGGGTTGTTAAGAATTGAAAAGTTATTAATTTTTGTATTGTTTCCATTTTTTAAATAGGCTCTTTCAATATTATTATCATTTAAAAGCAACTCGATTAAATTGGTATTCTGATTTATATCAATATTTACAATTTGATTATTATTTAAAAATAGGCTAACTAATACAGTGTTTTTTGATATATCAACTCCAGTTAAATTATTGTTTTCTGCGTGAAGTGTTATTAATTTAGGATTATTTTTGATATTTAAACTTGTTAAGTTATTATCATCACACCATAAATAGTTTTCTAATTTTGTGTTTTTAGTAACATTTAAAGTAGAAATATTATTTGTTGAAAAACTTAAAGCTTTTAGTGCTAAATTTTTAGTTACATCTATTGCACTAATTTGATTTCTATCGAAAACCAATTCTTCAAGATTTGTTAAAGAAGAGACATCTAAGGTTGTTAATTGGTTATCGCTAACATATAAAACTTTAAGTGCTGTATTATTACTGAAATCTACAGATGTAATTTCATTAAAGCTGCAACCAAAAGTTTCTAAATTTATAAATGATTCAATTCCTGTTAAATCTATAATTTTATCTGTAGCATCTGAAGTTTTAGAGATATCTAAGGTTGTAATTTGTTCAGCATCACTTTGTAAAATATTTCCAGTTAAACCATTGGTATCAAAACCTAAATCAATTAAAGCTTGTTCAAAATTTGTGTCAGGAATTGGAATTGTAGCTGTAAGGTCATCACAATTTATATTAAAGGTAATTTGAGCATCAATATTTGTGAAATTTGTGGTTGCAAATGCCACATTATCTACAGTTACACACGTTAAATTTGGATTGTTATTAATCGTAACATTTGTTAAAAGTTGATTGTTTCCGTTTTTGATATTTAAGTTTGATAAATTTTCATTGTCAGAAATTTCTAAAAGTGTCAATTCAGCATTCTGTGAAACATCTAAACTAGCAATATTGGTTTGATAAGCATATAATTCTGTCAATTTTGTTTGATCAGTAAGATTTAAATTCGTGATTGGGTTGATGCCTACAGCCAATACTTTTAGTGAATCATTTTCGCTAAGATTTAATTCTGAAATATTATTAGCGTTGATGTTTAAAGTACTTAAAGCCGTGTTTTTGGAAACATCAATCGTAGATAAATTAGAACCTGCAATTATCAACTCTTTTAATTTTAAGTTGTTCGTAATATCAACTGTAGCAAAAGAATTGTTTTCTGAGCTTCCACTTAAATCACTTGGAAGACCTCCCAACCATAAATATTCCATTTCAGGACTGTTATTTACATCAATTTCAGTTAATTGATTATCGTAAGCTCTTATAAATGATAAAGCAGGATTTTGAGAAACATTTAAGGTCGCTAAATCATTACCATCCACCAAAGCTTGGGTTAATTTTGAGTTGTTAGACAAATCTAAACTTGTTAAACTGTTACCTGAAACCCAAAGATTTGTTAAGTTGGTGTTTTGAGAAACATCTAAACTTTGCATTTGTTGAAACGGAATTTTAAGTTCTTCCAAATTTGGCAAACCCGATAAATTTAAACTTGCAACTTTATTATATGCTAATTGAATGTAAATTAAATCTGGAGAGTTGCCAAAAATTACATTTTCTAAATTGGATAAGGTTGTTAAGGTGATGTTTTTTAATTTAGTATTAGTACTCAAATCGATGGTTGTCAATTGAGAGCTTCCACCAAAAATGGAAAACAGTTCTAAATCTGTATTTAAAGAAACATCAATTGTAGCTAAGTTATTACCATCTAAATACAGATTTTTAAGTAGTGTGTTTTGAGTTGTATTAATGGACGTTAACGAATTATTACCAGCTTGTAAATACGTAAGATTAGGCATTTTTTCAATCCCCACTAAAGATGAAATTGATTTTCCATTAATTTTTAAACTATCAACTGCTTGCGCTTCAGTTTCTAAAATTGTTCCAGTTAAACCATTAGAATCCCAGCCAGCATCAACTAAAGCTTGTTCAAAATTTGTATCTGGAATTGCAACAAACATAGTTCCAAAACCACAATCTTTACTAAATGAAAAATTTCCTGAACTATTTATGAAATTAGTTGTTGCGTAATTTACATCATCTACTTGTACACAGGTTAATGCTGAATTATCTTTAATTTCTACATTAGTAAATCCAACATTATTACCATTGTTAAGATTTACACTGGTATAAAGTGTATTATACATCACAAAGTTTTCTAATTGATTATGATTCGATACATCTAAAGTTCCGTCAAAACCAACATCACTAATATCAACATCCCTTAATTTAAGGTTTTCAGAAATATCTAAATTGGTAATTTGATTCGTGAAAATTAAAAGTTGCTCTAATTCAATATTATTAGATACATCAATTCCAGTAATTTGATTTGATGAAATATTTAAATTTACTAATTCTGATAAATTACTAATATCTAAAGAGGTTAAATTATTATTATTTAAATACAATAAATTTAACTTTTCATTGTTTGTTACATCAATCGTTGAAAGTTCAGAGTTTATAAATGTTAACTGCTCTAAATTAGCATTATTTGTAACATCTATCGTGTTTAAATTGTTATTAAACCCAGCTCTAATTCCTTTTAAATTTGTGTTTTGAGAAAAATCAATTGAACTTAAAGCAACACCATAAAAAGTAATAAATTCTAAATTAACATTGGCAGTAAGATCTAAACTAGTTATTGGATTATTAGAAAAACGTAAATCTCTTAACGCTAAATTATTAGAAAGATTTACTGTTGAAATTGTATTGTTTGGAGTGATTTGAAAATCATTCTCAATTCTTAACGTTTCTAATACTGTATTTTGAGTTACATCTAAGGAAGTTAATAAGTTATCATGTGCTCGTAGTAAAATTAAGTTAGTATTTTGAGTAACATCGATATTTGTTAATTGATTTCCATGTACAAATAAATCCTTTAAATTTGTTAAAGCAGTTACATCAAACGTAGAAAATTGATTTCTCATAATTCCCAATCGTTCTAATAAAAGATTGTTAGAAATATCTAAAACACTTAGCTGATTATCATTTACAAAAAGAGAGGTAAGTTCTGTGTTTTTAGAAATATCTAAAGACGTTAACTGATTCAAACCAATTTCTAGTGATTTTAATTTCGTATTCTTAGATACATCTATTGTGGTTAAATTATTATTCTGAACATTTAAACCTGTAATATTTATAAAAGCTTCAATACCTGTTAAGTCAGCAATGTTTAAACCTTCACCTGTTAACGTTTGTGTAATTGCTTCTGCTTCAGAAACTTGAATTTCATCATCTCCATTGCTATTTATAAATGTATCTGCAACCAAAGCAGCTTTCATATTTACATCAGGTATTTGTACAATTTGTGCAGATAAACTTAAGGTCGAAATAAGAAATAAGAATAGTAATTTTGTTTTCATAATATAAATCTTTAGTTTTTTCAAATCTAACGAATTAACACATGCAAGTAAATACCTAATAATAGGTATATTATAGAGAAAAAGAAGTAATTGTGTATTATAATTGTTTAAAACAAAAGAGTAAAGAGACTATTGAAATAAAAAAATAACCAATGTTAAGTTTTATTTTATTAGACAAATGAACAAGAGAAATTTGTATTTATTTATCAAATTTAGTTTCATCAAAGTAGAATTGACACACATTATAAATAATGTGTGATTGATATAGTTTTAAAAATTATAGTAAGCCATTTCTAACGCAATTAGCTATGAGTTCAACAGCATTCTTTGCGTTTGATTTCCTTTGAATGTTTTTTCGGTGCGTATTTACCGTAAATTTTGAAATAAACATTTTTTCTGCAATTTCTGAAGTTGTGTTTCCTGATGCAATCAACTTTAAAATGCTTAATTCACGTTCTGTGAATTTTTCTTTTTTAGTAATTGTATTCAGCAATAAATCATTAGGATTTATAGAGTAATAAGATGGAAGATCTCCATCACCAATAAAAGATATTTTATGATCTATAGGCCCAGGAATATGGCTAATATCTGCATGAACTCCAATTACTTGTTGTATTTTTCCATCTTCAGAAACATTTATAGTTTTTGCTTGATGTAATATTTTTTTCACTTTACCCGATTTCAACTTATATCTTATTAAATAAGTTGCTTTATATTTTGTAAGTAAACTAGGTTTAATCTTATTTAATAAAAAATTGAGCACTGCTGTTTCTTTTTTTTGCATTAAAGCAAGATCATCTGGCTCGTAAAAATTCAGGATTGTGTCAACAGTAATAGATTTATATTCAAGGTCAGATAAATCCATTAAATTTTTAACACCTTCACTTATATAATCTAGTTGAAGTGTTTGAAAATTGAAGATATAATAATAAAATTCTCCAGGAGAGAAAAAACCTGCTAATTCATTAATTACTTTTTCAGGTTTAATAAATTCACTTGGTTGTGAAATATTGTTTTTCTCATTCCAAATATTTTTAATAGAGTTAATAGAGTTTTTATTACTCATAGTAAATTTTATGGCTATTATCTTTATTTTAATTGTTTGTTGCTATATTTTATAAAATTAAAAATAGTGATTTAAACACAAATATTAAAGAGTTAAAGTTTTTAATACTTTAATATTTTGAACTATTCTAAAATCTGAGCAGTATGCGCTTTGGTTTTAACCTTCGTAATTACATCTTCAATAATTCCTTTTTCATCAATAATAAAAGTAGTTCTATGAATTCCATCATATTCTTTCCCCATAAATTTCTTTGGTCCCCAAACCTTAAAAGCTTCTATAACAGCTTTATCTTCATCTGCTAATAAAGGAAATGGTAATTCGTTTTTATTGATAAAATTTTGTTGTCTTTTAGCAGAATCTGCACTGACTCCCAAAACATCATAACCTTTGGCTAAAAAAGATTGATAATTGTCTCTTAAATCACAAGCTTCATTTGTACAACCAGGTGTACTTGCTTTTGGGTAAAAGAATAACACTAATTTTTTACCAGCATAATCTGATAATTTTACAGTATTTCCTGCATTGTCTTTTGCTTCAAATTGTGGAGCCTTATCTCCTATTTTTAATGATGTCATTGCTCTTAGCTTTAAAATTTAAATTTAGTATGTTTACTTTATGAAAAATGTAATAATTTCAGACTTAGCTAAAAATGAGAATAATGAAAATGTAGATTATGTTTTTAAAACATTTGGATTGGAATCTGCATTAAATTATTTAAACAAATATGAAGAAATTATTACGTTGTTAGAAAATGATTTTTATACTGGTATTTTTGATAAAAAATTAGAACTTTACAAAATATTGGTTGTTAAACAAATCTATATTCTCTATGAAAATTTAGATAAAAATACAATTCTAATTGTTTCTGTTTGGAATAATAAAAGATTTCCTTATTGGTTTTGATATTTATTTCTTAGTTCTTTTAAGTTATTTCTAGCTGTATCAAAATTTCCATTTTCTACTTCTTCCCTACTTTTTATTTTATTTTGATTTATTTTCCATTCATAAAATTCTTGGGGATAAATTAATTCTGCAATTTTATTAAGTTCTTTTACACTAAAACTTTTTTCTCTAACTTTTTTGTAAAATGTGGGCTTAGAAATATCTAAACTCTCGATAAAATATCTAGTTTTATAATTAGAATTTTCAATATAATAATTAATATTTTCTGCAAATTGAGTGAACTCTTTAACTGTTTGTATCATATCTTTTACTTTAAAAATAATTATAATAACAAATTTAGTAAAATAATTTGATACAAATTTTAATATTATAAATAAAAAAAATAACTTTAAGAAAAAATCTAATTTTAAAAATCTAGTTGATAACTTTGAATTTTAAACCTCGAATCTAGAATTAAAAGAATGACCAAACAAGAAAAAGTTCAATTTGTAATCGATAAATTAGAAGAATTATACCCAGAAATTCCTATTCCTTTAGATCATAAAGATGCATATACCCTTTTAATTGCTGTGTTACTTTCTGCTCAATGTACAGATGTTCGTGTCAATAAAATTACGCCTTTGTTATTTGCTAAAGCAGATAATCCTTTTGATATGGTAAAAATGTCTGTGGAGGAAATTAAAGAAATTATTCGTCCTTGTGGATTATCACCAATGAAAAGCAAAGGGATTTATGGTTTATCAAAAATACTCATCGAAAAATATAATGGCGAAGTTCCTCAATCTTTTGAAGGCTTAGAAGAATTGCCTGCAGTTGGTCATAAAACTGCAAGTGTTGTAATGAGTCAGGCTTTTGGTGTGCCTGCTTTTCCTGTTGATACACATATTCATAGATTATTATATAGGTGGAATTTAACAAATGGAAAAAACGTAACACAAACCGAAAAAGATGCAAAACGCTTATTCCCAAAAGAACTTTGGAACGATTTACATTTGCAAATTATTTGGTATGGTCGTGATTATTCGCCTGCAAGAGGTTGGGATTTAGAGAAAGATATTATCACAAAAACGATTGGTAGAAGAACTGTTTTGAGTGATTATTATAAAGCTAAAAAGTAGACACGGATTGCATTAATTTCTCTAAATATTTTGAAACGGATTTCACTGATTTGCACTGCGACTGTCTGTAAATTGTTTTGACACGGATTTCACGGATTTACACTGATTGTTGTGGAAATTATTACACAGAGATTCGCAGAGTTTTTTCGCTGAGATTCACAGAGGAAATAGTTATTTCTAAAAAATATAGACTATTTTACACATAAAAAATCTCTTAAAATTTCTGTGGAAATTCTAAGAGATTCTTGTCTCAAAAGAAGAGTGTTTTCCCCTTTGGGGAATTAAAGGGGCTATTAATTAGGAATTGCCTTTCCTATTAAAGTATCTCCTTTTATAATTTCGAAAGTTTCGTTTATAGTTGCAGAATCGTGTAAAACTCTCACTAAAGTTTGTGCAACATCATCTCTACTAATTTCGCCACTTTTATTTAATTTTTCAGAAAGTTCTATTTTTCCTTTTCCTTTATCATCTGTTAAAGAACCTGGTCTAACAATCGAAAATGGCAAATTACTATCTCTTAAATAAACATCTGCATTGTGTTTTGCTTGCAAATATTCTTTTAAATCTTCAGCTTCTTCTGGGTTATCTGCACCCATAGAACTTAACATAATAAACTTTTTAACCTTTGTATTTTTAGAAGCGTCAATTAGTTTTTTTGCACCATTCTCATCTACTTCTTTTACTTTTTTTCCTCCAGAACCTGCTGCAAATATAACTTTATCAATATTTTCTGTTGTATGTGAAACATCTTCTTCTAAATCCGCTAAAATTGTTTTGATGTTTCTTTTTTCAAATTGTTCTTGTTGTTCTTTTTTACGAACCATAGCAACTGGATTAAAATATTGTGATGATTCTAAAAGCGTTACTATTTTTTTTCCTGTGGTACCATTTGCACCTGCTACTAATATATTTTCCATGGGAGCAATTTCGGAAGAAAGCTAGTTTTGTATTAATTCGTTTGATTTTTTTAGTAGCGCATTTGAAAAATAATATGACACAGATTTCACGGATTTTCACGGATTGTTGTGGAAAGTTGTACACAGAAATTCGCAGAGTTTTTTCGCTGAGATTCACAGAGGAAATAGTTTTGACACGGATTTTACGGATTTTGATTAATTGAAGTGAGTTTGTGTTTAGACACGAACTTCACTAATTACACAAATCAGTTTAATATAACAAACTAACTCCATACAGTTTGTCATCCTGAAAGGATCTCACACAATAACCTTTCGACTGCGCTCAAGATAAATTCCAAGCCCGACCTTTTTAGGAAACGCCCAAAATATTTAAATATAATTTTTGGAATAAAAATAGCTATCAAAATAGTCTAAAATTGGAAAAAGCTTCAACCTATGTTGAAGCTTTTTCCGCTCTTAATTCAAATTCAATTCAATGAAATCTTTTGATTTGGTTTTCACAATAGTTAGCGATTTGGAAAAATTAATCAAAAATTGAACTGTTTCTTTTTTGGGTTGCATCTGAAATTCAGAAGGCTTTTTTGAGTAAAGTTGCATCATATAAACTGTTTAATTTGTTGGTTATAAACTATTAACGACGCATATTTTACTTTATTGTTAATTCACCAAAATAATTTTATGTTTATCTATTAATTTACGCATATTTATCAAGGCATAACGCATTCTACCTAAAGCAGTATTAATGCTAACACCTGTGTTTTCGCTAATTTCCTTAAAACTCATGTCTTTGTACATACGCATTACCAAAACTTCTTTTTGTTCTTCTGGCAATTCGTTTACAAGTTCTCTAACATCAGAAAATATTTGTTCTTGAATCAATTGTTTTTCGGCATTTAGGTTTCCATCACCTAAAACAGAAAATATATCGAATTCATCTGTAGTTCTAAAAGCGGGCATTCTTTTTGTTTTTCTAAAATGATCAATGACCAAATTGTGTGCAATTCTCATCACCCAAGGTAAAAACTTACCTTCTTCGTTATAATTCCCTTTTTTTAAGGTTTTAATTACTTTTATAAAAGTGTCTTGAAAAACATCCTCTGTAATATCTCTATCCTTCACTTTACTATAAATAAAGCTGAATAATCTTTGCTGATGTCTGTTAATTAATATACTTAAAGAAGCCTCTCTACCTTGAATGTATTCGCTTACTAAAGTACTATCTGAAATTTTGTTTTTTTGCACCATAACTACTTTTTAAAAGAACTAGTGGTTCTTTTTTCCTATTATTATATGAATAATGTTAAAAGTAGTTTTAAGCTATATGCGTCTAATTTTGTGATTATTAAGTATTCAAATATAGTATTATTTTTTAAGTACGCAAACTTTTTTAACAAATTGAAGCATAAACTTTTTTTCCTATCCGTTAAAATAGTAGTATTTTTATGCCTTATATTTTAGATAGATGAAGCCTGATATTTCCACAATAAATCCTAAAGAAAACATCATTATTAAAGGTGCAAAACTGCACAATTTAAAAAATATTGATGTTGTAATTCCAAGAAATAAACTCGTTGTAATTACTGGGCTTTCTGGTTCTGGTAAATCTTCGCTTGCTTTTGATACCTTGTATGCAGAAGGTCAAAGACGATATGTAGAGAGTTTATCTTCTTATGCTCGTCAGTTTTTGGGAAAATTAGACAAACCAAAAGTAGATTATATAAAAGGTATTGCACCTGCAATTGCTATTGAGCAAAAGGTGAATTCTACAAATCCTAGATCTACAGTAGGTACATCCACAGAAATTTACGATTATATAAAATTATTATATGCCAGAATTGGAAAGACCTTCTCTCCTATTTCTGGAAATGAAGTTAAAAAAGATACGGTTTCTGATGTGGTAAAATTTGTTCAGAAATTTGAAGAAAAAACAAAACTTTTATTATTTGCACCAGTAACTATAGATGAAAACAGAGAACTTAAAACAGTTTTACAAGTTTTAGAACAACAAGGCTATGCAAGATTAAAATGGAATGATCAAGTGTACAGAATTGCAGATTTTCCACAAAAATATTTTAAAAACGAACCTTTATATTTAGTTGTAGATCGAGTTGTTACCAAAAACGATGAAGATTTTCACAACAGATTAGCAGATGCTATACAAACTGCATTTTTTGAAGGAAAAGGTATTTGTTTTATCGAAAATTTGGCAGATAATAAAGTGACTGAATTTAGCAATAAGTTCGATTTAGATGGTATGAGTTTTTTAGAACCGAACACACATTTGTTTAGTTTTAACAATCCTTATGGAGCTTGCCCAACTTGCGAAGGTTATGGAAATGTAATCGGAATTGATGAAGATTTAGTCATTCCAAATACAGGTTTATCCATTTTTGATGATGCCATTTTTCCTTTTAGAACTCCTTCTTACATTCATTATAAAGAAGATTTAATTTCAGTAGCGTATAATTTTGATATTCCAATTCACAAACCTTGGTTTCAACTTACAGATACTCAGAAAGAATTAGTTTGGAATGGGAACAAGAATTTTAATGGAATCAATCACTTTTTTGCAGCTTTAGAAGAAAAAAGTTATAAAATTCAGAATCGAGTAATGTTATCACGTTATCGAGGAAAAACGAAATGTACAACGTGTCATGGCAAACGTTTGCGACAAGAAACCAATTATGTAAAAATAAACGAAAAGACAATTTCTGATTTGGTTTCATTGCCTTTAGATGAATTGGCTGTGTTCTTCAAGAATATCAAATTAGATAAATATGATGAGAAAATAGCAAAACGTTTGATGATGGAAATTAACAATCGTTTAAAATTTTTAACGGATGTTGGTTTAAATTATTTAACCATCAACAGAACTTCAAACACACTTTCTGGAGGTGAAAGTCAGCGTATAAATTTGGCAACTTCTTTAGGAAGTTCATTAGTGGGTTCTATGTATATTTTAGATGAACCCAGTATTGGTTTGCATCCAAAAGACACAGAACGTTTAATTGGTGTTTTAAAAGATTTACGTGATTTAGGCAACACAGTTGTAGTTGTTGAACATGATGAAGATATTATGAAAGAAGCTGATTACATCATCGATATTGGTCCAGAAGCAGGAACTTTTGGTGGTCATGTAGTTGCTGAAGGTAATTTCGAGGAAATCTTAAAGTCCGGTTCTTTAACAGCGAAATATTTAAATGAAGAATTAAAGATTGAAGTACCTACAAAACGTAGAACATCAAAAAATAATATTCAGATTATTGGTGCAAGAGAGCATAATTTACAAAATGTAGATGTTACATTTCCATTAGATTCTTTAACGGTTATTACTGGAGTTTCTGGTTCAGGAAAAAGTACATTGGTTAAGAAAATTTTATATCCATCAATGCAAAAAAAGCTACATGGTTTTGGAGATAAAATTGGACAACATACAGAATTTAAAGGGAATTTCGAGAATTTAAAACACGTAGAATTTATAGATCAAAATCCAATTGGACGTTCTTCACGATCCAATCCTGTAACCTATATAAAAGCTTATGATGATATTCGTGCTTTATATTCGAATGAGAAATTATCACAAGTAAGAAATTACAAACCCAAACATTTTTCTTTTAATGTGGAAGGTGGACGTTGTGAAACGTGTAAAGGTGAAGGAGAAGTTACTATTGAAATGCAATTTATGGCAGATGTGCATTTAGAATGCGATGTTTGTAATGGAAAACGTTTCAAAAAAGAAGTTTTAGAAGTAAAATTCGATGGAAAATCGATTGACGATATTTTAAATTTAACCATTGATGATGCAGTCGCTTTTTTCTCTGAAAATTTAGTGACTAAAATCGCAAAAAAATTAAAACCCTTGCAAGATGTTGGTTTGGGTTATGTTACTTTGGGGCAGTCTTCTTCTACCCTTTCTGGAGGTGAAGCTCAACGTATAAAACTTGCATCCTTTTTAGTAAAAGGAACTACTAAAGACAAAGCCTTATTTATTTTTGATGAACCCACTACAGGTTTGCATTTTCACGATATTAAAAAATTATTGAAATCTTTTAATGAACTCATCAAAAAAGGACATTCTATCATCGTGATTGAACATAATATAGAACTCATTAAATGTGCAGATTATATTATCGATTTAGGTTTAGAAGGAGGTAAAAATGGTGGAAACCTTATTTTTCAAGGAACTCCAGAAGAATTAGCAAAAAATAAAGAATCTTATACTGCTAAATATTTAGCTGAGAAATTATAAAATTTACTTCAATATACAACCTGCAAGGTTTTTCCAACCTTGTAGGTTTTTACAATATATTACTTTTTTTTGGAGCTATTTCCAGCTTTTCATTCTATCTTTTTTCTGAAAAAGAAAAAAGGATGCCATTTCAATCTGGGCTAAACTTCTTTGCAAACTATTTGTAATTTTAATACTTAAACCATTTTTAAACTGAACTTTTAAAAACCTGTGAGGCCTGAAATTTAGTTCGTAAAAAACCTCAAATTCTCATCAACATAAAAAATGAATGACGAATTCTAAATCACACTTCACAAATTCTAAAACAGCCAAAATTTACCTAAAGTTCATAACTACTTTTACAGTGTATAACACTTAAAACTAGAAATTATGAAAACTTTATTTAAAATATCAATCTTTGTATTTGCACTTTTTTTATCAACAAGTCTGTTTATTAATTGTGATCAATCATCAGCAATTAAAAAAAATACGCCCACTATTGCATCTACAGAAAACACGTTAGATTATAATGTAAAAGAGGAAGTTATTTCTAGAAATCCTTTAGTATTTATTACAGGTTTCGACAAAGGAACAGAATCCTATTACAACAATGCCAGAGCTTATTTTGAGGAACAACAATTCGAAATTGTAGAAGACCAATATTCTTTAGAAGAAATTATTAACTGGTTAAACAACAACGAATCTGAAAAGCCTTATGGAGAAATTCATATTGTAAATAACAGCAATCCTTTTAAAGGTTTAAGCCTAGAAACTGTTATAAAAGGTGAAAAAATTACTGCAGAAACGTTACGTAAAAATATTACAAAAGGAACGTTACCAATTTTACGAGAAAGTGTAAATGCGAACTCCAAAATTATTTTTCATGCCAATGGTTTGGGCGAAAATAAAGAATTAATGAACACATTTAAAGATGCATTTTGTTCAGACGAAGTGCCAAATGTAATTGCTTCTCCTTACTATTCCATTTTTAATGGTGATTTTACTCAACATTATTTAGCAAAACCACATTATGTGTTTTATCCTACAGCTTATTCTCCTGGAAAAGTAGATTTATCAAAAGAAATTGCAGCAAAATATCCAGAAGAAAAAGATATAGATTGGTTGGATGTTTTATATAATGATGAGGAAAGATTTGTTGGTGAAGCGTATACAAAGCAGTTTACAATTCCCTTAAAATTCGAATTAGATTATCATAATTCTGATAATGAAATTCCAACTTTTGAAAATCAAGACGAATTGATGGATTTTATAGAACTTCAAGATGTTTTATATGCTGAAGTAAAGCAGTTAAACATTCCAATCGAAAAATTCAGATGGTCTTATCAACTAAAAAATAGTACGTTAATAATTACAGGAAAAACAACAGGCTTAGTAGTTTTAAAGCCCTTAATTAAACCTTATGGAGAATTGGAATACATAACTCCAGATACGAATAACAAACGTTTATATACAATGAAATAGTTGAAAAAGGGAAAGTAGTTTTCGAAACGTCATTATACAAAATTGTGTATAATGACGTTTTAATTCTAAAGTGTTATTCAAGGTTTTACCTTGAAGTTCCTATAAATTTGTCATTCCTTTGAAAAAAGGAATCCAAAATAAAATTTTATTTCACTTATTATTAATGAAAAAAAAAGCAGCAATAGTTAATTAAGTAATAACTTCCAAAATTCAAAAAATTTTATTTAGTAAGTTTGTTTTATGACGATTCTTCAAAAATATATCTTGTTTTTTATGCTGATTTTGTCAGCATTTACCAATTATGCTCAACAAAATATTAAAAATATAACGTTGGATGATGGTTTGCCAAGCAATACTATTTTTGATGTACAACAAGATAAAATCGGCTATTTATTAATTGCGACAAATAAAGGTTTGGTTCAATTTGATGGCGATGATTTTACGCAAATCAACAAACTAAATACACATACCATATTTGTTAAAGATGATATCATGTATGCAGGGTCAGAAAATGGATTGTTCATCAAAAATAAAAGCAAAGAACAATTTATAAAAGGAAAAAAAATCTTAAAAATTTTCTTGAAAGATGATGAACTCTTTTTAGGAACTCAAGAAGGTGTTTATCACTTGAAGAATACTCTTTTAGAACCTGTTAAAATTAATTCAATTGTAGATTTTTCGATCATTAATGATATAATTTTTCATCAGAATGCTGTGTATATTGCTTCTAATAAAGGTTTATGGCAAATAGATAATTTACAAAATCCTAAAAATATTTTTAGAATATCTACAGATCATATAGTTTCTCTTTTAGCTTTTCAAGACAAAATGGTTGCAGCAACTTCTCAAAATGGATTATTACTTGTAAACAATACATCAATTGAAAAAGAAATACCAACATTAGAAAATATTTCATCCATCAAAAAATTAAAAAATGAGATTTGGGTAACTTCCAAAACAAACGGATTGGAAATTTTTGCGCTTCCCTCCTTTTCTTTTAAACAGAAAATTAATAAATACAATGCTTTAGCCACAAATACAATTTACTCCGTTTTTAGTGATCGCCAAAAATCAACATTTATAGCTTCAGATAAAGGAATTTATACTTTAAAAAATGATGTAGAAAATCAATCTTTTTTTAAACCAACTATTTATTTTGAGAATCTTCAAGTAAATCATCAAAATGTAGATTCTTTATTCTCAAACAAAAAGGTGAATTTCTCGAATTCAGAAAATAACATCTCCATTACCTTTAAAACTGTACACATTTCAAATCCTAAAAAAGTAAACTATAGGTATAAACTCATCAACGATTTTTCTCCTTGGTCTACAAATAATACCATTCAGTTTCCGAACTTAAATGCTGGTAAATATAGTTTTGAAGTACAGTCTAAAATAGAAAATGATGAAAGTGACATTATATCATTTTCGTTTAGAATTGATGCTCCTTTTTACAAACAAGCCTGGTTTATTTTTGCGGTTGTTATATCCTTCTTATTAATAGGTTATTTTTATTTGGATTTTTATATTAGGAACATCAATAAAAAACACAAAGAGAGATTAGATTCCTTGAAACTAAAAAACCGTTTACTGTCTTTAGAACAGAAAGCATTGCAGTTGCAAATGAATCCACATTTTATATTTAATGTTTTAAACGGAATTAAAGCACTTGGTAATGCCAATAAAGTTGATGAGCTAAATGCCACAATTTCTAAATTTTCAATCCTTTTAAGAGGAATTTTAAATAACTCAAGAACCGAAGAAATTACTTTACAAGAAGAAATTACACTTTTAAAGAATTACATTGAGCTAGAACAAAGAATGAGTTCTAAAACATTCACTTATACAATCACATCAAACTTAAACAATATAGATCCAGATGAAATCTTGATTCCAGCAATGTTATTACAACCTTTTGTAGAAAATTGTGTGCAACATGCTTTTCAAAAAAACGATTTGGGTACAATTCAAATTAATTTTGATGTAAAACATGGTTTTTTACATTGTGCTATTATAGATAATGGAATAGGCATTCATCAATCTAAAAAAAGGAAGCCAATAACAGAACATAAATCTGTAGCATTAAGTGTTGCTAAAGAAAGATTACATATACTCTCTTATAAAAGTAATTTTAAAATTGATGAAATTACTGAAGACAACAAAATTAAAGGAACTAAGGTAAGTTTTAGAATTCCTTTAAAAACAGATTATTAACAAAGTAGATAGAAATTTAGTAGAATTTCACACATAAAAAAATCAAGAATGAACAAGTTAACATCATTTGTGGTAGATGATATTCCAGAAGCATTAGAAATGTTATGCAATGACATTGAAAGGTATCATCCATCCATAGAAATAATAGGAAAAGCTGCAAGTGTTGTAGAAGCATCTAAGCTTTTACAAAAGCAACAACCAGATATTTTGTTTTTAGACATTATGTTAGGAGATGGTACTGGATTTGATATTTTAGAAATTGTACCGCACTTAAATTCTAAAATAATATTTGTGACTGCAAGTGATGAATATGCAATTAAAGCTTTTAAGTTTGCTGCAATCGATTATATCTTAAAGCCCTATTCTATTGAGGATTTATCGAATGCAATAGAGAAAGCTAAAGTTCAAATTCAACCAAAGAAAGAACAACTAAACGTTTTAAAACAGATAGTTACAGCACCTAATAATAAGCCAAAAAGATTATCACTACATACTTCAGAAAAAATAATCGTTGTAAATATCCAAGATATAATACGTTGTAAGGCCGATAATAACTACACAACTTTCTTTTTAAATGATGATACCAAAATCTTAGTATCAAAAACGCTAAAATATTATGCTGATATCTTAAAAGAGGTCAATTTTTTAAGAGTTCACCAAAGTCATTTGGTCAATAAAAGCTATATTAAAGAATTTATAAAATCTGATGGAGGCTATTTAATATTAAATGATTCTTCGAATATCCCTGTATCTTCAAGGAAAAAGAGTGAAATTATAGAAGCTTTAAAAAATAAATAAAATTTTTTCTTAAAAAAATCATCATTTGTGGTAAATGTTTACTACATTTGTAGTGTTCCCCAATAGAATGAAAAAAGAAGATAAAGAAAGATCAGATAGAGTAATAGAGATTTTCAAGGAAACTGGATTAAATCAAAGACAGTTTTCTGAAATCTTAGGCATATCTCAACAGTTGGTTAGTGCAGTTGTAAACTACACAAAAAAACCTAACGAAACGATATTACTAGCTATTATAGATAAGATAAAGAACATAGATCCAATGTGGTTATTAACTGGTATTGGAGAGCAAAAGAATAACTATACCCCCAAAGAAGTTGAATCCCCTATAGAGCTTCATATAAAAAAAATAGTTAAAAAAGAATTTGAGGAATTGTCTCAAGACATCCTTCAAAAATTATCAAATATTGAGGATTCTGTTAAAAACTCTAATTAACGAGTGATCGGATCTATTAGAACTTAACAAATTAAAGATTTAATATTCCCTAAATATTATTTTTTTAGTTTATAATCTTCAATATTTGTTATAATAATAAAATAAATTCCCTAGAAATCCCCTTTCTAAAAAAAAGTTCAATTTTTAATTGGACTTTTTTATTGCTTTAAACTCAAACAGTCCATATAAATATATCCATCAAAAACAAATAGTCAAAATCAATAATACTTAAAATTTTCAAAATTAAATGTCCTTTAAAAAATCTTATAAGTTTTATATAAACATTTTTTATTTAATATAGAAGACTAAGTATTTTATAATAGAGTTAATTATAGTCTAATAGATCACCATACACTATATATAGCATAATTAATGTTATTATTTTTTTCAACAACTCAATAACATGTTTCAAGCCAATTTTAGTAAATTTTTTTTTAAAAATATACAAACATAAAACCTTTAAATTGAACAGTTTAATCATTTGTAGTGATTTTTATTTAAAATAATTTAAAAATAATCATTGTTTGTGGTAAATATATACTACATTTGTAGTGCCCCTAATAATTATTAAGTTCTATTGTCTTATTAAACGTTAATTACATTAAAAACGAAATAATAATTTGTTTTTTAATCAACAAGAAGTAAGATAAAACATACCCCTATTATCATTAAAATTTGTAATTCAGATTAATGATTGCTATTATCCCTACAAGCTAAATCCCTATATAGCTTAAAGTATCATAGTAATCATGACTTAGAAGAACTTTTCAAAGCGTTCTTCAAAATTACCAAATATTGAAGATTATGTTAAAAGAAGAATTAACAACATTTAATGTTAGCTCCTATTTAACAAGATAAAATGTATTGTTCCCTAAACCTTACTTTTTATATAAAAATCTTCAATATTTGTTTACTTCATAAATTCCCCTTTAAGAACTCCCCTAAAAAGTCCTATCTAAGTATAGGGCTTTTATATTTATAAATAATTTTACTTTAATATAATCTATTAATCTTAAGTGATATACATTATTTCAACTCATTAATCATAGTTTGTGGTAAATATTTATTACATTTGTTTAATAGATAATGAAAGAAGAAGATATACATAGAGCAAACAGAGTCATAAAGGTATTTAAAGATACTGGACTAAACCAAAGACAGTTTTCGGAACTTATAGGAGTTTCACAACAGTTGGTGAGTGCTGTAGTTAATTTTACCAAAAAACCTAATGAAACAATTTTACTAGCCATCATAGATAATATCAAAGGAATAGATCCAATGTGGTTATTTACTGGCACTGAAAAAAACAAAAAGGATTATACTCCCCTTAAAGTTCAATCCCCTATTGAAGAAAGTATTTTAAACATTGTTAGAAAACAATTTGATGAACTTTCTTTTGACATTATTAAAAAATTATCAAATATTGAAGATTCTGTTAAAGATTCTAAATAACTATTTAATCGTATTTTTAAAATAACAAATTAAAAAATATTGTTCCCTAATCATATTTTCAATTAAAAATATTAGAAATACTTTTAAAATAAAAAAAAGCTTACTTTTCAGTAAGCTTTTTTAATTAAAAATTTTTGGGTGGAAGATGGGGCTCGAACCCACGACTTTCGGTACCACAAACCGACGCTCTAACCAACTGAGCTACAACCACCATGTAATTTTCGATTGCAAATATAATTCTTTTTCTCTTTTTAGAAAGAAAAAATCAAATTAATTTATCAAAATTTTCAACAGCAACATAACGTTCTGAGGTATAGCCTTCTGCAAAATCAACTCCAATCAATCTTCCTAAATCTCTTGCTCTATAATTTACACTATCAATAAAATTCTTACTCGTTATTGGTGTTTCTGGCTCCAAACTATTGCTATTGAAGAATTGTGAGCTATAAGCCATTATAGATTTTTCTTTAATTTCAATAAAACCTGTCACATCAACAACAAAATCTGGCTCAATATTTTTCCATTGTATATAATGATACACTTGTTTTGGTCGCCATTTTTCTTGCTGCTTCTTTCCTACTAAAGTTTCAATTTTTAGCAATCCACTTAAAAAACAAGCGTCAGAAACCAACCTACTTCCTTTTGAATGATCTATATGTCTATCGTCAATAGCATTACAAAGCACAATTTCTGGTTGATATTTACGAATCATTTTAATGACTTCTAATTGGTGTTTTTTATCATTTGTAAAAAAACCATCTTCAAAACGTAAATTTTCACGAACAGAAACTCCTAATATTTTTGCAGCATTTGCAGCTTCAATATCTCTTAAATCTGCAGAACCACGAGTTCCTAATTCGCCTCTTGTTAAATCTATAATTCCTACTTTTTTGCCTAATGAAATTTCTTTGGCTATGGTTGCTCCACAACCTAATTCTGCATCATCAGGATGTGCACCAAATACTAATATATCTAATTTCATTTTTTTGCTTTTTTAATAGCTTTTTCAATATCCGCAATTAAATCTTTCGTATTTTCTATTCCCACAGAAAAACGAATTAACCCATCTTTGATACCTTGGTTTGCTCTTTCTTCAGCACCTAATAAGGCATGAGATGTTAGTGCAGGACTCAATAAAGTACTTTCTACACCAGCCAAACTCATAGATGATTTTATCAATTTTAAATTATTTTGAAATTTCATTGGATCTATACCTTCTTGTAATTCGAAAGACAACATACCACCAAAATTTTTCATTTGTTTTTTTGCTATTTTATAATCAGGATGCCCTTTTAATCCAGGATAATATACATGATAAACATCAGGATTTATAGCCAAATATTTGGCCATTTTCAGTGCATTTTTACTTTGTTTTTTAACACGAAGATTCAATGTTTTTAGACTTCTTTCTAACATCCAAACTGTAAAATCACTTAAACTCCCACCTAAATTTTTGGCAACATTCCAAATTTTTAAAATATGTTCGTTACTTCCTGCAATGGCTCCAGCTAAAATATCTGAATGACCTCCCATATATTTTGTAGCAGAATGTATCATAATATCAATTCCGAAATCTACAGGTGTTTGATTTATTGGTGATGCAAAAGTATTATCAATCATCGTAACAATTTCTTTTGACTTCGCCAATTTAGAAACTGCTTTCATATCTGTAATTGTTAAAAGCGGATTTGAAGGAGTTTCAATATAAATAACTTTCGTGTTTTCCTGAATTTTCTTCTCAAAATCTTCAATTGCTAAACTGTCTGTAAAAGAGTATTCTATTCCAAATTTATCAAACTCTTCTACCACAAAATTGTAGGTTCCTCCATACAAAGTTTGTTGTAAAATAATATGATCTCCTTTATTCAGAAAAGCCAATAAAGTAGTACTAATGGCAGCCATTCCTGAACCGAAAATTAACGCATTTTCAGTTTTTTCTAAAGCTGCTATTTTTTTACACAACATTTCTTGGTTAGGTGTGTTAAAATAACGTGGATAACGTTTTGTATCTACACCATCAAAAGCATAAGAAGTGGACATATATATAGGAGAAATTGCTCCTTTAAATTGCTCGTCTTTTACTTCGCCAACATGCGTGCAAATTGTATTTATTCCTAGTTTCTTTGAATCTTTCATATAAAAATTTCTAATTGCTAAATTAAGAAATCCAAATGTATCTTTCTATAAAATTTTAATATCTTCGCTCTTATGAAAACAGTTTTAATTGTTGGCAAAGGAAATGTTGCTACTCATTTATATAATGCTTTTTTAAATGTTGATGAGATTGCTGTTACTCAAATCAGTTCTAGAACGTTAACAACTATTCCAAAAGCCACTATTACAATTATTGCTGTTTCTGATGATGCTATTGCTGAAGTATCCTCAAAAATTAAAAATGATTTTGTAGTGCATACTTCTGGAAGCGTTGCCATGAACGATTTAAAAAACAGCCAAAGAAAAGGAGTTTTCTACATGTTGCAAACGTTCTCAAAAGATAAAAAAGTCGATTTTAATGAAGTTCCTTTTTGCTTGGAAGCAGAAAATAAAGAAGATTATCAACTTTTAGAGTTTTTGGCAAACGCAATTGGAAAGAAAATTTATCCAGTAAGTTCTGAACAGCGTAAAACATTGCATGTTGCTGCTGTTTTTGTAAATAACTTTACAAATCATTTGTTTAAAATTGGGAACGATATTTGCAATACTAACAATGTTCCTTTTGAAATTTTACAACCTTTAATCAAAGAAACTTTTTTAAAGATTGAAGAATTATCACCAAAGGAAGCACAGACTGGTCCAGCAGTTAGAAATGATAAAAAAACGATAAAAAATCACTTAAATTTGTTGGATAAAAATCAACAGAAAATTTATAAAATCTTGACAAAATCAATCCAAAATGGAAATTAGTTACAAACAATTATTGCCAGAAATTAACACTTTTATTTTTGATGTTGATGGAGTTTTAACAAACGGAATGTTAACCATAATGCCTGATGGTGAATTGGTAAGGCACATGAATGTGAAAGATGGTTATGCCATGAAAATAGCACTAAATAAAGGTTTTAGAGTCTGTATTATTTCTGGTGGAACTAACAAGGCTGTAAAAAGTAGGTTGGCTGCTTTAGGTATATCTGACATTTATTTAGGTGCACATGATAAAATAAAACAATATAATGAGTTGGTTGAAAAATACGATTTAAAACCAGAAAACGTTTTATATATGGGTGATGACATTCCTGATATTCCTGTAATGCAAAAAGTTGGTTTGGCTTCTTGCCCAAATGATGCAGTTCCAGAAGTTCAACAAATTTCTAAATACATTTCTTATAAAAAAGGAGGTGAAGGTTGTGTTAGAGATGTTATTGAACAAGTTATGCGAGTTCAGGGAAAATGGGATAATTATTTTGAAGCAACATTATAATTATATTTACGAATTATAAAATAATAAATTTTGGATTTCACTGTTTAGAAGTCTATTTAAAATCTAAAAAATTATGAAAAAAATATTTTTGACTTTAGCACTTTTTATACTTACATTCTCCATAAACGCACAAACTATTTTTGGAAAATGGAATTCTAAAAACGAAAAAACTGGCGATATTGATTCTGTTATTGAAATTTATGAAAAAAACGGAAAAGCCTTCGCTAAAGTAGTTGAGATTATGAATGAGGAAAGAAGAGATGGTTTATGCATAGATTGTGAAGGCGAAAAGAAAGATAAACCAATTCTCGGTTTAGATATTCTTTCTGGTTTAGAAAAAGATGATGATGAATGGTCTGGAGGAGAAATTATAGATCCAAGAAATGGAAAAGTGTACAAATGTTATATCAAACTAGTAAAACCAAATAAGCTAAAATTAAGAGGTTATATTGGTGTTGCTTTATTTGGTAAAACTGCTTATTGGGAAAGAGCAAAATAGTTTATTCTCTATAATAGATTCAATAAATTATTTATGGGAAATATCCATTTTGCAATTAAAAAAGGAACACTTTCTGTTAAAAGTGAATTGATTCATAATCTTTTAAATGATAAACATTGCTTCCCTATTTTAAAAAACAAAACAGGCCTTTTATTTTCTGATACTATTTTAGAAAAAATTATAGAAAAAGAAGTTCGATATAATCTAAAAACTTTAAAAACACCAGACAACAGAAGTATACGTTCTTTCTCTAGTGGTGAACAAAAAAAAATAGTTCTCGATTATTTAATTGAACAAAAACCTGCTTTTTTAGTTTTAGATTGTCCTTTCGAAAGTTTAGATACTTCTGCAGTTTCTGCCTTAAAAGAAAGGCTCATTAACTTGTCTTTACAAATAATAATCATTCAAATTTTTAACAGAAAAGAAGAAATACTGCCAATAATTTCTCATGTTTTAGAAATAGAAAATGATCAAATTAATTCACAAATACCTATCACAAACTATATATTTAAAGAAGAAAATATTGCTTTTAAAGGTGATGTTCCTAAAGCAATTACAAAGTATGCAAACATACCTAATCAGTTAATTAAATTAGAAAATATATCCGTAAATTATGAAGATAATTATATTTTAAAGAATATAAATTGGACCATTCATAAAAATGAATTTTGGCAATTAATAGGACCTAATGGTTCTGGAAAAACCACTATTCTTTCCATGATTTATGGTAATAACATAAAAGCTTATGGTCAAGAAGTGTATTTGTTTGGACATAAAAAAGGTTCTGGAGAAAGTGTATGGGAAATAAAAGAGAAAATAGGGTATTTTAGTCCTGCAATGTTAGAGTTATTTAAAACTAAAATAACTTTAAAACAAATGATAATTTCTGGTTTTTTTGATAGTATTGGTCTATATAAAACGCCATCTTCACTTCAAGAAAAACTAGCTGAGGACTGGCTAAAATTATTAGGTTTGGAAAATGAGAAAAACACACTTTTTCAACATATATCTACAGTAACACAGAGACTTATTTTAATTGCAAGAGCCATTATCAAACATCCACCTTTATTAATTTTAGACGAACCTTTAATTAATTTAGATAATCAAGGTACAACAACAATTGTAACTTTAATTAATAAATTGGTAAATGAAAGTGAAACCACAATTATTTTTGTTTCTCATAGATCTGTAGATACTTTACAGGCTAATTATAAATACAAACTTCTACCTTCTAAAGGGGGTTCTACAGGAAAAGTAATAAAAGAAAACTAATTTCTCTCCTCTAACATTGGTACAAAAGCAAAATCACCTAATTCGTGTTTTTCAAATTCTTTTTGAGATTTTCTGATGAATAACGTCATAATTTGAGATTCATCACCAACAGGAATTAACAACATTCCTCCTACTTTTAACTGACTTAATAATGGTTTTGGAACAAATGGAGCTCCAGCTGTAACTATAATTTTATCAAAAGGAGCTTTTTCTGGTAAGCCTTTATAGCCATCACCAAAAATAAATTTTTTAGGTTTATAACCTAATTTCGGCAAAAATAAAGACGTTTTCTTAAACAACTCATGTTGCCTTTCTATGGAATATACTTCTGCTTTCAACTCCAACAAAACTGCTGTTTGATAGCCAGAACCTGTGCCAATTTCTAACACTTTATCACCTCTTTCTATTTCTAGAGTTTGCGATTGAAAAGCAACTGTATAAGGCATAGAAATTGTTTGCTCTGCTGCAATCGGAAAAGCTTTATCTTGGTAAGCATGAGATTCGAAACTTGAGTCTATAAATAAATGACGTGGAATTTTGCGAACAGCATTCAACACATTTTTATCAGTGATTCCTTTTGCTTCTAAAACGCTAGCTAATTGATTACGAAGTCCTAAATGTTTTGATGTATCTTTCAAATCTGGTTTGGTTTCAAGACTCTAAAGTTAGTAATAAATTGATTTAAATTCTTATAAAATTGTATCTTTGTTTTCGTCTGATTTTTTTTTCAGAAAACTCAAAAATAACGTTTTTACGAATATAGTTGCTCAATATATTGTTAGCAAGAAAAATTAACTGATAATGGGTTTAATTTTTAGTATTCGTACATAACAAAAACAAATATATATGTTAAAAGTAGGAGTTTTAGGTGCAGGTCATTTAGGTAAAATTCATCTTCGTTTATTAAAGGAATCTAAAAAGTACGAATTAGTTGGTTTTTACGATCCTTTTACCGAAAATGCCCAAAAAGTGGCCAAAGAATTTGGGTATAAATTATTTGATTCTATAGACGATTTAATTGATGCTGTTGAAGTTGTAGATATTGTTACACCTACATTGTCTCATTTTGATTGTGCTAAAAAAGCAATTGAAAAAGGATGCCATATTTTTGTAGAAAAGCCAATTGCAAAGACTGTTTTAGAGGCAGAAGCTATTAAAACATTGGCAAGCCAATACCATGTTCAAGGACAAGTTGGTCATGTAGAAAGATTTAACCCTGCTTTTATTGCTGCCAAAGATTTAATTAACAATCCAATGTTTATTGAAACACATAGATTGGCAGAATTTAATCCAAGAGGAACAGATGTGCCTGTGGTTTTAGATTTAATGATTCATGATATAGACATTATATTATCTGTTGTAAATTCTAAAGTTAAAAATGTGCATGCAAGTGGAATTTCTGTAATTTCGGAAACTCCAGATATTGCCAACGCAAGAATTGAGTTCGAAAATGGTTGTGTTGCGAATTTAACTGCGAGTAGAATTTCTATGAAAAATATGCGTAAAACACGTTTTTTTCAGAAGGATGCCTATATTTCTGTAAACTTTTTAAGTAAAGAAGCAGAAATTGTAAGAATTCAAGATGCTCCAGAAACTCCTGATGAATTTGCGATGATTCTTCAAAATGATGAAGGTTTAAAGAAACAAATTTATTTTGAAAATCCTGAAGTTCAAGAAAGCAATGCTATTTTAAACGAATTGGAAACTTTTGCTGATGCTATTGTTAATAATACAAACCCTATTGTTACTTTAAGTAATGGAACTGAAGCTTTAAGAATTGCTCAATGGGTAATTGACTGTTTTAAAAAAGAAGAAGATTTTAAAATATAGCATTTGGCTACTAAATAATTGCGTTAGGGATTGAATGACATGTTTGAGCTCTTTTTGTTTTTCACAAAAAAGCGAGTAATGAAAGCCCGTAAAAACGCCCAAAAAAATAAATAATTCAACTTAATTTAAAATTTTATTATTGATGAAAAATATAGCTGTAATTGGTGCTGGAACTATGGGAAATGGAATTGCGCACACATTTGCTCAATTTAATTATAAGGTACATTTAATTGATATATCTGAAGTTGCTTTGCAAAAAGGGTTGGCAACAATCACAAAAAATTTGGATAGAATGTTGGCAAAAGAAAAGATTTCTGAAGCTGATAAAACAAATACTTTAAACAATATTACTACGTTCACAAAAATTAGTAAAGGTGTTGCTAATATGGATTTGGTTGTGGAAGCTGCTACTGAAAATGCAGTTTTAAAAGCAAAAATATTTAAAGAATTAGATGAAGTTTGTGACGAAAAAACAATTTTGGCTACAAATACATCCTCAATTTCTATAACGCAAATTGCAGGAATTACTAGCAGACCTGAAAAAGTAATTGGAATGCATTTTATGAATCCTGTGCCAATTATGAAGTTGGTAGAAATCATTAGAGGCTACAATACCACTGATGAAATTACAAATGTAATTGTGGAACTTTCAAAGAAAATTGGTAAAATTCCTGTGGAAGTAAACGATTATCCTGGGTTTGTGGCAAACCGAATTTTAATGCCAATGATAAACGAATCTATTGAGACTTTATATAATGGTGTTGCTGGTGTTGCTGAAATTGATACAGTAATGAAATTAGGAATGGCTCACCCAATGGGTCCTTTACAATTGGCAGATTTTATTGGTTTGGATGTATGTTTATCGATTTTACAAGTGATGTATGATGGTTTTAAAAATCCAAAATATGCACCTTGTCCACTTTTAGTAAACATGGTAAATGCTGGGAAATTAGGTGTAAAATCTGGTGAAGGTTTTTATGATTATTCTGAAAACAGAAAAGCTGAAGTTGTAGCTAAAATGTTTAGTTAAAGAAACAAATGAAACTAAAATTTTTCTTTGTTTGCTTATTTTTAAATATATACTTGATATTATGTCAAGATAAAAAAACACCAATTTTAAAACCAATTAAAATTGGTGTTCTTTTTAATTACGGAACGAATGAAAATTTTGTTTTTGATGATGTAGATTACACCTACTCCACTAACACATATAAATTACAAGCTTTTTACGAATTAGGAAATTGGAAAAATATTGATTTTGAATTGATTGTACAACCTCAAATTCAGTCTTTGCAACATCAATTACAAAACTTTTATTATGTAACTACAGATCAAGAAAATTTTGAGGAGAAAACCACAGAATTTATGAAACCTAAAAACATGAATTTATATGGTTTGGAATTTGGTTTTGCATCAAAATTGAAACTTACCAATACATTAGATTTGCAAGGAACAATTAGTTTGGGGTTTTCTTATATTGATACAAGAACCGAACGTTTAGCAAAAGGTTTTACGTTTATTGAAAACTTTTCTTTAGGATTTTCATATCAACTATTTGAAAAATCATTCCTTTATATTGGAACGAATTTTGGTCATGTTTCGAATCTTAATTTTCAAAAACCAAATGATGGTTATAATATTTTAGGCCTGGAAGTTGGCTATTCTTATAAATTATAAAAAACCTATCAGAAAACTGTTATAAGTTATTCTGATAGGTTTTTTGTTTATGAGGCTCTGAAACAAGTTCAGAATTAGGAAAAAAGTTAGAAAATTACTTTCCTAACCAAGAATTTAACATCCAAATTGTTTTTTCTTGCTCTGAGATTAAATCGCTCATCATTGAGTTTGTACCTTCATCATCAGAAGTGTCAGATAAATCTAAGATTTCTCTTTCGATTGCTAATAATTCAGACAAAGAATTTACAACCAACTCTACACCTTCAACATCATTCGAAATATTTTTACCAACAGGTACTGAAGAATTTTCAATATAATCTGAGAATGTGTGTAATGGTTTTCCTTGTAACGTTAAAATACGTTCTGCAATTTCATCAATCTTAACTTGAGAATCTGTGTATAATTCTTCAAATTTTACATGCAATTCAAAAAAGTTTTTCCCTTTAATATTCCAATGCAAACCTCTTAAATTTTGATAATAAATTTGAAAGTTTGCTAATAATCCATTTAATTTTTCAACAGAATCTGCTGAAGTTTGCTTGTTTAATCCTAAAATATTTTTATTCATGGTTGTATTTTTATAATACTCAAATTTATTGCAAATTAATCAAAATAAACTATAATTATAATTGATAGTTTTAATATCTTTATCAAAATTTCTTATTTAGATGACAATAACCCAATTAAAATACGTTTTATCTGTTGCAGAGTACCAAAACTTTACTGTTGCTGCAGAACATAGCTTTGTAACTCAACCTACTTTGAGTATGCAAATTCAAAAATTAGAAGATGAATTAGGTGTAAAAATCTTTAATCGCTCTAAAAAACCAATCGAATTAACTGAAGTTGGTAAAAAAATAGTAGAACAAGGTAAAGTAATTGTAGATGAAAGTAACCGAATTTTAGATATTGTCCATCAACAAAAAGGATATATTGGAGGTGAGTTTAGATTGGGAATTATCCCAACCATAATGCCTACTTTATTGCCAATGTTCTTGCAAAATTTTACTAAAAAATACACCAAAGTAAAGTTGATTATTGAAGAATTAACAACTGAAGAAATTGTTAGAAAATTAACGGATGGACATATAGATGCTGCAATTGCTGCAACACCTTTAGAAAATGAAGCCATCAAAGAGCGTCCTTTATATTATGAGCCTTTTGTGGGTTTAATTCCACAAAATCACAGACTTTTTAAAAACAAACAAATTTCTGCAGATGAATTAGAAATGGAAGATATTCTATTATTGGAAGATGGGCATTGTTTTAAAGACAGTGTTATCAATTTATGTAGAACTCATAAAATTGACAATAAAAAAGGATTTCAGTTAGAAAGTGGAAGTTTTGATACGCTTATAAAATTATCTAAAGAAGGTTTAGGAATGACACTTCTACCCTATTTACACACGTTAGATTTGAATGATAATGACAAGAGTCATTTACGTGAATTTAAAAATCCACCACCTGCAAGAGAAGTGAGTTTAATTTATCATAAATCGCAATTAAAAATGCAAATGATTGAAGCTCTAAAGAAAACAATTGATGGTGTTATTAGAGGTGCAATTTCTTTTTCTGATGTAAAAATTATTAGTCCTTTGAATAAAAAATAAGAAAAATAACAGACACTAATATCACTAATAAAAAAAAAGCTATAAAGATTTAAAAATCTTTATAGCTTTTTAAGTTTTAAAATTTTATATTTTTATTAATATCAATGATTTAAACAAGCTAGTTTAAAGTAATAGTTAAAACTTACAGTTAAACTTAATTTGTAAAAATCTTATCAATTAAAAACTACTCATACATAGAATCACGTAATTCTTTAATCTTTGGATCAGACAAATAATCATCGAAAGTTGAGTATCTATCAATAGCACCTTTTGGCGTTAATTCTATAATTCTATTGGCAACTGTTTGTGCAAATTCATGATCGTGAGTAGATAATAAAACAGTTCCTTTAAAATTAATTAAAGAGTTGTTTAAAGATTGAATCGATTCTAAATCCAAGTGATTTGTTGGCTCATCTAACAATAAAATGTTTGCTCTTTTCATCATCATTCTAGAAAGCATACAACGTACTTTTTCTCCTCCAGACAACACATTACTTTTCTTTAAAGCTTCTTCTCCAGAAAAAATCATTTTTCCTAAAAATCCTCTTAAAAAAACTTCTTCACGCTCTTCTTCAGTTTGCGCATATTGTCGTAGCCAATCTACTAAATTCAATTCACCATTCTGAAAAAATGAAGAGTTGTCTAAAGGTAAATATGATTGTGTAGTAGTAACTCCCCAAGAAAATTTACCAGCATCTGCTTTGTCATTTCCTGTAATAATTTCATAAAATGCAGTTACAGCTCTAGAGTTTTTAGATATAATAGCAATTTTATCTCCTTTATTTAGGTTGATGTGAACATTGTCAAATAATTTTTCGCCTTCAAATTCTTTGCTTAAACCTTCAACATTTAAAATTTGATCTCCAGCTTCTCTATCTCTATCAAAAATAATAGCAGGATAACGTCTACTAGAAGGTTGAATATCTTCTACATTTAACTTCTCAATCATTTTTTTACGAGAAGTTGCTTGTTTAGATTTTGCAACATTGGCAGAAAACCTTCTAATAAATTCTTCTAATTCCTTCTTTTTGTCTTCTGCTTTCTTATTCTGTTGTGCTCTTTGTTTTGCAGCAAGTTGACTTGATTCGTACCAAAAAGTATAATTTCCTGAATAATGATTTATTTTACCAAAATCAATATCAGAAATGTGCGTACAAACTGCATCTAAAAAATGTCTATCATGAGAAACCACAATAACACAGTTATCGAAATTTGCGATAAAGTTTTCTAGCCAAGCAATGGTTTCGAAATCTAAATCATTGGTAGGTTCATCCATGATTAAAACATCTGGATTTCCAAAAAGAGCTTGTGAAATTAACACACGTACTTTTTGTTTACCATCCAAATCTTTCATTAATGTATAATGTAAATCTTCAGTAATACCTAAGTTAGATAGCATTGCAGCTGCTGTAGCATCTGCATTCCAACCATCCATTTCTTCAAATTTTATTTGAAGTTCGCCAATTTTTTCTGCGTTTTCATCAGTATAATCAGCATATAAAGCATCAATTTCTTTTTTAATTTTAAACAATTCTTTATTACCCATTACAACTGTTTCCAAAACAGGAAACTCATCATAAGCATAATGATCTTGTGTTAAGACAGACATTCTTTTGCCTTTCTCTAGATGTACTTGCCCAGAAGTTGGGTCTTGTTTGCCAGATATTATTTTTAATAAAGTAGATTTTCCTGCTCCATTTGCGCCAATAATTCCATAACAATTTCCTTGTTGAAATTTTGTACTTACTTCATCAAACAAAACACGTTTGCCAAACTGTACAGATAAATTAGAAACTGATAACATAATAGTATTTTAAATTTCTGCAAAAGTACAAATTTGATAGCTATTTAAGGTGTCAATTTTAAATGCATTTTATGAAAAGTTAAATCTATCTTTATCAGCAATAAACCTAACATTTTTAACAACGTGTTAACAACTGCAACAGCATTGAATCCCTAAATTTGTTGGACGCTTTTAGCAATATACATATATGATGAAAAAAGTAATTACTTTATTACCAATTATGTTTTTAGTCACCTTAATTAGTTGTAATTCAACTGATAAAAATGTTGACATCTACTTTGGTGGTAAAATAATAAATCCTAAAAATAATCACGTAGTTCTGTATTCTATGGAGAAAGTTGTTGATACTTTTTTCTTAGACACAAGCAATAAATTTATTGGTAAACTTAAAAAAGCAAACGAAGGTTTGTATTATTTTTCTCATGGTAATGAAAATCAGCATATTTATTTAGAACCTGGAGATAGTTTAATGTTGCGTTTAAATACTTGGGATTTTGATGAATCTTTAGTATTTGCAGGTAAAGGAGCAGAAAGAAATAATGTATTGATTGACTGCTTTTTAGACACTGAAAAAGACAGAAAATTATTCTACGAATACAATCAATTAAAACCAGCCGAATTTAATTTAAAAGTAAACTCTTTAATAGCAACTAAATTAGCTACATATAATGAGTATGTAAAATCACATTCTTTTGAAACTTTTGGTTTTAATGAAATTTTAAAAATTGCTTTAACGTATCCTATATATTCTAGAGTTGAAAAATACCCAATCATCCATGCAAAAATTACTGGGAAAAATAAATTACCTATAGTAGATAATTCATTCTATGATTACAGGAAAAAAATAAAAAAGGATAACGATTCTTTAATGTATTATCCTCCTTATTCCAGGTATATTAGAAATTTCTTATATAATGAAACTTTTGCTTTAGGACATGATCCTTTAGAAAGCGAATATTCTTCAGAATTTACGTTAGATTTATTAAATACTATTAACGAAAAAGTTAGTACAGAAACTTCTAAAAACGCTTTTTTAAGACAAACTGTTATTGGTCATTTTTATAACAAATCTAGTTGTTCAATTAATTTAGAAGCTTTTAACACGTTTTTTAAATTATCAACGAATGAAAAAGATAAAAAATTAATAACTAATTTAATTGATGATTCTCAATCGATTATTATTAATGAGGAGTTGCCACAATTTAGTATTACAGATTACGCAAAAGTGGAGCATTCTATACATGATGTTATAAAAGATCAAAACACTTTTTTACTTTTTTGGAGTCCAGAATTTGTTTCTGAATCTTATATTGTTTCAAGATTTCAATATTTAGCTAAAACGTACCCAAATATTAAATTTATCGAAATTAAGATTAATGGTGATAAAAATAAAAGAATTCAAAAATTAGATATTAAAAATCAGTTCTATTTGGCGAATAATAGTGCTGCTCATGATTTTTTAACTTGTAAAATGCCACGTTCTATTTTAGTAAATAAAAATGGGAAAGTTGTAAATGGTTATGCCTCAATTTCTTCTGCGAACATAACTCCTTTTCTTAACGAATTGAACAAAAACTAATTAAACTGTTTTATTTTTAATTATCTCCAATATTTAACGTACCTTTGCACGGTTTTAAAAGCGAGTATAAACTCTATTAAAACCAGTCCGAATTATAAACGGGTTTACAGGTGAGGCGTTCTGTGAATCCAATAAAAACACAGTAATGTCAACATTTTCAGAGTTAGGTTTAAACGAACCTATTATTAAAGCATTAACAGATTTAGGTTATGAAAGCCCAACTGTTATTCAAGAAAAAGCAATTCCACAAATTATTTCTTCTAAAAGCGATTTAAAAGCTTTTGCACAAACAGGAACAGGAAAAACAGCTGCTTTCAGTTTACCAATTTTACAACTTATAGATGGGGATAGTAGCAATGTACAAGCTATTATTTTATCGCCAACAAGAGAACTTGCAGTTCAAATTGGTAAAAACATAGAAGATTTTTGTAAATATCAAAAAAAGATACAAGTAACTACTGTTTATGGTGGTTCTAGTATGGAACAACAAATTAAATCTTTAAAAAGAGGATCTCAAATTGTAGTTGGAACTCCAGGAAGAACTGTAGATTTAATTAACAGAAGAGCTTTAAAGTTAGGAAACGTTCAATGGTTAGTCTTAGATGAAGCTGATGAAATGTTAAACATGGGCTTTAAAGAAGAACTTGATAAAGTTTTAGAAGCAACTCCAGATACAAAACAAACGTTATTGTTTTCTGCAACTTTTCCTAAAGAAGTAGAAGCAATTGCAAGAAACTACATGCACAAACCAGTTGAAGTTACTTCTGGTGAGAAAAATGCAGGTTCAGAAAACGTAAGTCACGAATATTATTCAGTTACAGAAAGAACACGTTACCCAGCTTTAAAAAGAATCGCGGATTTAAATCCTGATATTTATGCAATTATTTTTTGTAGAACTCGTAGAGAAACACAAGAAGTTGCAGACAATTTAATTAAGGATGGTTATAGTGCAGATGCTTTGCATGGAGATTTATCTCAAGGACAAAGAGATTCTGTAATGGGTAAATTCCGTAAAAAAACAATTCAAATTTTAGTAGCTACAGATGTTGCTGCTCGTGGATTGGATGTTACTGAATTAACACACGTTATCAACCATAAATTACCAGATCAGATAGAAAACTACACACACAGAAGTGGTAGAACTGGTAGAGCTGGGAATTTAGGAATTTCAATTGCGTTAGTTAACGGAAAAGAAAAAGGAAAATTACGTGTTATAGAGCGTATCATAAAACAAAAATTTACAGAAGGTAAAGTACCAACTGGAAAAGAAATTGTTGAAAACCAATTAATTAATTTAATTGATAAGGTTAAAAATACAGCAGTAAACGAATCTGAAATGGAGGAGTTTTTACCAAGTATTTACGAGAAATTGAAAGATTTAGATAGAGAAGAATTGATTAAAAAATTCGTTTCTTTAGAATTCAATACGATGCTTGCATATTATGAAAACTCTAAAGATTTAAACGATTTAGGTAGAGAAACTTCAAGAACTAGATCTACATCAGATAATATGACTCGTTTCTTTATTAACATTGGTAGAAAAGACGAATTAAATCCTGGTAAATTAATTGGTTTAATTAACGACCAAAATATTGGAGACAAAATAGAAATTGGAGCTATCGATATTTTAGATACTTTTTCTTTCTTTGAAATCGATAAAAATTACGAAGATAAAACTTTAGATGCTTTTGCTGCGAATCAGCCAGATTTTGAAGGGCGTTCAGTAAATGTAGAAGTTACTAAAAAAGAACGTTCTGGAGGAGGAAGAAGAGGAGGAAAAAAATCATTTGGTAAAAAAGAAGGTGGTTTTGGAAGAAAAAGAAGTTCTGAAGGAGGTTCTGCAAGAAAAAGTGATGGTGGAGGAAGAAAATCAGATAGATCTGATAGACGTTCTTCATCTGAAAGACCAAGAAGTTCTGGAGATAGAAAACCAGGTGGATTTGGAAGAAAAAGAAGAGATTCTTAAATAAATATAGAATTATTGCAAAATTTGCAATCTAAATAATCTTAAAAAGCTCAAAATTGAATTTTCAATTTTGAGCTTTTTTTATGAAACAGTTTCGAATTCAATAATTACATTTATAAAATTACTTTTGTGTTTTCAAGTATTCTACAACAGCTTTTCTAATATCAAAAGCAAGCTCATTTTCTTTTGGATTGTAAACTTCTAAAACTTCTTTATTTTCTTCGGATAAAAAAGGAATATCAAATCCCTTTAATAAATAATCAGAAAAAGCAATTGTATATATCTTATTAGTGTTTAATTCCTTGTTTTGAATTTTCCACTTCTCTCCTACTTTTTCAATTTGATCTCTTTGAAGATATGCTCCAGTTCCAGCAGCCAATTCTCCATAATCTAAAACACGCTTTAATAACCTTCCTTTAATTTTAACTTTTACAATAGCACCACCAAAAGGTAAAACTCTAAAAATGTCTACAGGAGTAATATTACCAACTAATTTATCATCAATTCTTATAGAACCACCATTTACAATGGCTCCATCAACTTTTTCGTTATACGCAAAATACATTGCTTTTGTAATTGTTGTCCCTAAATTAGATTGTTCTCCTCTCACAGAAAAATCTCTACCATCTAAAGGAATTTCGGTTGCATAAATAATTTCTTCAGGATTTTGAATAACTTCTTTAATCTGAGTATTTAAAATATTTTGCCATTTATTGACAACTTCCCCAACTTTTTCATCTGTTTTAATGGATGCATTTATTTCTTTTAATTCTGATGTAATGGTTGCTTTTTTCGTTTTTTTATCAAAGGAAATTCTATGAATATACACCGTTTTTGCATTTGCATCTGCTTTTGTAATAACGCCATTTTCGGTTTCAATTCTCATATTGGTATGTTCATGACCTCCCATAATTAGTGGGATTTCAGGAATTAACTTTGCAATTCTTTTATCATTTGCAATCTTAACATGTGTCAAACCAAAAACAACATCTACAGAATCTTTTAACGCTGCATAAGATGCTCTTGCTTTTACAAACATATTTCCATATTCCACATATTCTTTTGGATTTGATGGAATGCAGACACTTATAAAACCTATTTTAATTGTTGTACCATCTTCATCTTTAAATTCTTTTACAAAAGTTTCTTGTACATTTTCTTTTTTTCCGTTGATTTCTTTATAAAATGGAATTGTAGCTTCTGCTGTTTTTAATTTTACGTTGGCAGAAATCCAAGGAAAAGTACTTTCATTTAAGCGTTTTTGCAAATCTTGTTGAGAAATATCAAATTCATGATTCCCAAAAGCTGCTAAATCGAAATTCATAGCATTCATAACATTAACCATTTGTGCTCCTCGAATTCGTTCTCCATCAACTTTTAAAGTTCCTAATAAAGACGGATTTAAAAAATCACCAGCCATAAAAAGCATCGTATTTTTATTTTCTTGCAATAATTCTTGATGCACAGTTGCAACTCTAGCCATTCCTCCAAACTGACCTCCTTGAATTGGTGCAATTTCATACACATCATTCAGTTGTAAAAAAGTAAAGTTTATTTTTTGATCGTTTTTTTGGCAAGAAGATAAAATTGCAATAAATAGTAAGTATGTAAATAGTTTTGTTGATTTCACTTTTGATTTTTTATTTGTTGTTATATAGGGATGTTGGCAATAGTTATTTTATTTTAAATTCCTTTATATATAATTTACTTTGTCTCGAAATTGCTGAAGTACCTTGAAAAATAGTCGTAAAATAATTTTGTATATCATCTTTTACAACTTCAATTTTTTCTCCTTCTTCATATTCTTTTCTATTCGTGAGATTTAGATACTGTTTGTTTACTATCCCTCCATTATGAAGGATTAAATTTCTAATTAAAAAAATCTCTTGAATTTCTTCGATGTTGATAAATCTTCGATTAGCTGTTAAACCTTTCAGTTTTTTAAAAGATAGGTTTATGTTTATTTTGGTATTCAAATATGATATTTGCTCAGAAATATTTTTGTATCCTAAATCGTGAGTGATTTGTTCTAAAATTAAATCTAATAATTCATCTAAATCAGAACTTGCTAATATCGTTTGAAGAGGAATTTTTTTGTCGTTATTCTTAATCGGATCAGGATTGAATTTCAATAATATTCTAATTATACTTTTTAGAAAAATTTCAAAAGTTGACGTTAAATAAACCAAAATCATTGGTGTAATGGTTTTCGGATATTGGTCAATTTTTTCTAATTCATCTCTCAAATATCCTTCACTTGCAATAATTTGGTTTTCTGTTAAACCTGAATTTGAAATGTGTCTTTTAATAGCAATTTCATTTTCTAATTTAAGGTATTTCAGAGAACCTTCTAAATCACTATTTAATGAAAAAGCATTAAACGAACCATTCCAAAATAAACTATATTGTCTTTCAATTTCTTTTTTTGCGTTGCTTTTAGTCATCAAATTTTTAAATGTTCAGTTTTTCTTTAATTATTGCCAACTCCTGATATAGTAACTATAAGTATACATATCCCGTAAATAAAACAGAATATGTGAATTTTTTATCACTCTTAGTAAGTAAAGATAATTTATTTATAATAATCTAAACAAATCAAACTTTACAAAACTACAGACTTTAGTGTGTATTATCAATTTAAGCACAAAAACAAAAAACCCATCAAAAATTGATGGGTTTATACTTAATGAAATAATAAATCTAATTATTCATTTGAACCAATGTTACCTTGAGCAACAATTGTTCCTAATTGTGTAGCACTTAAATGAACATTAATATATCCATCAAAAGTTAAGATTTCATCATAAGTAATGGCTGTATTATCGTCTAACATTTCAACTTGAGTAGTACTTAAACCTGTACTTCCATTTACTGGATTAAAAGTAAAAGCGATTGGACCACTAGTTGCTGCATCATTCTCATGTATATGTGCTGGGTGCATTTCTCCTGGCACAGTATTTTGAACATCTAAAATTGATAATGCTGTTCCATTTACTCTTTTGAAAAAAGTTGCAGTTCCTGAAATTCCAGGTACATCTTTTTCTGCTAACGTATAAACTTTAGAATCGCCTGTTAAATCATTCTGACCAATATCACCTTGAGCAACGATTGTTACTAATGCGTCTGCGCTTAAATGCACATTTACATACCCATCTAACCCTTCAATATCTGAATATCCAAAAGCTGAACCATCATCAAAAGAGGATAAATTAGTAGCACTCATTCCTGTGTCTCCATTTACTGGAGTAAAAGTATATAAAATTGCTCCACTTTCAGCTGCAGTATTTGCATGAATATGTGCTGGGTGCATTACTCCTGCTGGAGTTCCAGTAATCATAAGTTCTGCTAAAGCTTCTCCATTTACTCTTTCAGAAAAGACAACATCACCAGAAATTCCTGCAACATCTTTTTCTCCTAAATCGTAAGTTTTAGTCATTCCTGTTAAATCATTCTGACCAATATCTCCTTGAGCAACAATTGTTCCTAATGCATTTGCACTTAAATGAACGTTTACATACCCATCTAACCCTTCAATATCTGAATATCCAAAAGCTGAACCATCATCAAAAGATGATAAATTAGTAGCACTCATTCCTGTGTCTCCATTTACTGGAGTAAAAGTATATAAAATTGCTCCACTTTCAACTGCAGTATTTGCATGAATGTGTGCTGGGTGCATTCCTCCTGCTAGAGTTCCAGTAATCATAAGTTCTGCTAATGCTTCTCCATTTACTCTTTCAGAAAATACAACATCACCAGAAATTCCTGCAACATCTTTTTCTCCTAAATCGTATGTTTTAGTCATTCCTGTTAAATCATTCTGACCAATATCACCTTGAGCAACGATTGTTCCTAATGCGTCTGCACTTAAATGTACATTTACATACCCATCTACATTTTCTACAGTTGCAAAATTAAACGTTGATCCATCATTAAATGCAGTAATATTTGTTGCACTTCTTCCTGAATCTCCATTCACTGGATTAAAAGTAAATAATATTGCTCCACTTTCTGCTGCTGTATTAGCGTGTATATGCGCTGGGTGCATTCCACCTGCTGGAGTTCCAACTAAAGTAATTTCAGCTAAGACTTCACTATTTAATCTTTCTGAAAAGGTTACATCACCAGAAATTCCGGCTACAGCTTTTTCTCCAAGATCAAATGTTTTAGAGGCTCCAATTAAATCGTTTTGTCCAATATCTCCCTGAGAAACAATTGTTCCTAATGCGTCTGCACTTAAATGAACATTTACATACGCATCTAAATCGTTAATATTTGCAAAAGTAAAAGCAGATCCGTCATCGAAACCGGTAATGTTTGTATTACTCATTCCTGTATCTCCATTTACCGGAGAAAAACTTAATAAAATTGCTCCACTTTCTGCTGCAGTATTTGCATGAATATGTGCTGGGTGCATTCCTCCTGCAGTAGTTCCGCTAATCATTATGTTTGCTAAAACTTCTCCATTAATTCTTTCAGAAAAAGTAATGTTTCCAGAAATCCCTGCAACATCTTTTTCTCCTAAATCATAGGTTTTAGAATTCGTATTTAAATCATTTTGACCAATATCACCTTGAGCAACAATTGTCCCTAAGTTATCTGCGCTTAAATGTACGTTGATATACCCATCGAAATCCAAAATATCTTCATATGTAATAGGTGTTCCATCATCTAAAGCATCGAAAATGGTAATACTTTTTCCATTGAAACCAAAAACAGGATTAAGAGATAAAGCAATATCACCACCTTCTGCTGCAGTGTTAAGATGAATGTGAGCTGGATGCATCCCATCTGCTGGAGTTCCACTAATTTCTAGAGTTACAGATACAGAAGTATCTTCATTTTTCACAAAGGTTGCTGTTCCAGAAATTCCTGCAACATCTTTTGAACCTAAATCGTAAACCATTTTAGTGGCAGTTGGAGCAATAACGACTAACGAGTTATCATCATCATCGTCATTACAACTGTAAAAAAAGATTGAGGTAACGAATAGTAAGAGGACTAAATTAATTTTTTTCATAATATCTATTTTGTTTAATTATATATTTTCAAAACTAAACAAATTAAGAAAAGTTAATTAACTTAATCACGCATAACTTTTGCTTATATGCGATTTTGACAAAAAATTAACGCTAAGGTTGAAGTTATCAAAAATATATTCGAAAAATTACCCTCAGCAAAAAAATAAAAATGAAATATTAAAGCAACATCAATTAAAGTGCTTACTATTAAAAGATTATGACATTCATTTATATAAAAACCTCTAAAGCTTTATTATAAGCACTTTCAAAACTCATCGGTTTTATGTTTGTATCTGCTTTTTCAGCAGTAAAATAACTCAATAATTTTTCAGTTGGCATATTTCCTGTCAATTCATCTTTAGCCATTGGGCAACCTCCATAGCCTTTTATGGCACCATCAAATCTGTTGCAACCAGCTTTGTAAGCAGCATTCACTTTTTCAAACCATTTATCTGGAGTTGTGTGTAAATGTGCACCAAACTCAATTTCTGGATATTGTGGAATTAAGTTCGAAAAGAGATAATCAATTACTTCTGGAGTTGAGCTACCAATAGTATCTGAGAGCGATAAAATTTTAACACCCATTTTTGATAATTTTTCTGTCCACTCACCTACTATTTCCACATTCCAAGGATCTCCATAAGGATTTCCAAAACCCATTGACAAATAAGCAACAACTTCTTTATTTGTTTTTTGTGAAATGTTTAAAATGGCATCTAAAGCAATAATAGATTCATCAATAGTTTTGTGCGTATTTCGCATTTGAAAGTTTTCTGAAATCGAAAATGGATATCCTAAATAATCAATTTCTTCAAATTGAGATGCATCACTTGCACCTCTAACATTTGCAATGATTGCCAAAAGTTTGCTGTCTGTTTTCGATAAATCCAACTTTGCTAAAACGTCTGCTGTATCTCGCATTTGCGGAATTGCTTTGGGAGAAACGAAGCTACCAAAGTCAATAGTATCAAAACCAACTTTTAAAAGCGAATTGATATACAATGCCTTCTTTTCTGTGGATATAAAATGAGATTTTATTCCTTGCATTGCGTCTCTTGGACATTCTATAATTTTAACTTTTTTCATCAATTCAAATATAGAAAAAGTAAAGTTGATGTAAAATTATTTAATCTGATTATTACACTCATTTTGATTATTTTCGTTTGCTGAAATGAAAAGCTCTAAATATATACTTCCCATCATTGTTATATCGCAATTTTGCTGCACTTCTTTATGGTTTGCAGGCAATGGAGTGATGCCAAATCTTATAGAAAATTTTAATTTAAACGATGCTTCTATAGGATATTTAACATCTGCTGTTCAGTTTGGTTTTATTTCTGGAACTTTTATTTTTGCTTTATTTACAATTGCTGATCGTTTTTCGCCTTCAAAAGTATTTTTTATAAGTGCCATTTTAGGAGCTGCTTTTAATTTGATGTGCGTTTTAGACAACCAAGCTTTAGTTAGTTTGATGAGTTTACGTTTTTTAACAGGCTTTTTCTTAGCTGGTATTTATCCTGTTGGAATGAAAATTGCCACAGATTATTATGATAAAGGTTTAGGGAAATCATTAGGTTATCTAGTTGGAGCTTTGGTATTAGGGACAGCTTTGCCTCATTTATTAAAAGATCTTTTTACAAATTCTTCTTGGAAACACGTTTTGATTGCAACTTCTTTATTATCAATCTTTGGTGGTTTATTATTGTTGATATTCATTAAAGACGGGCCATTCAGCACAAAAAGTACAGGTTTTAATATATCAAGCTGCTTCAACGTTTTTAAAAATATAGAATTCAGAAAAGCATCTTTTGGCTATTTTGGTCACATGTGGGAATTGTATACCTTTTGGACATTTGTTCCTGTTTTATTATTAATGTATCAAAAATTACATATTGATGTGGTTTTCAATATCCCTCTGTTATCTTTTGCTATTATTGGATTAGGAAGTATTTCTTGTATTTTATCTGGTTATATTTCAGAAAAATTAGGAGTCAAAAAAACAGCTTTTCATTTTTTATTATTGTCCTGTGTGTGTTGTTTACTTTCTCCATTGATGTTTTATCAACCAAATAAAACGCTATTTATAATTTTTCTTATTTTTTGGGGAATGGTTGTAATTGCAGATTCTCCCCTATTTTCAACTTTAGTAGCAAAAAATGCCCCTCCAAAAAATAAGGGAACTGCTTTAACAATTGTAAACTGTATTGGTTTTGCAATAACAATTATCAGCATTCAATTATTAACTACGTTACAAGTTTCATCAAACTCTAGTTTTATCTTTATGATTTTAGCAATTGGACCTATTTTTGGATTGCTTACTTTGAAGAAAAAATCAATTTCATAATTTTTTTTTAAAGTATTGTAAAATAATATCAATTCTGTATAAATTTTTTATCAAATCATAGTTAAAGCTTGAAAATAAATTTTGATATTTTTTATCCACAAAAAAAACTCCTGAATTTCTTCAGAAGTTTTAAATAGAATTTTTTAAAAAAAAATTAAGCGTTTTGCAACTTGATTAAGTTTAAAGCAGAACCTTTTTGATACCAAGTAATTTGAGCATCATTATACGTATGATTCACTTTTATAACATCTTTACTTCCATCTTCATGAACAGCTTCGATAGTTAATTGCTTATCTGGAGCAAATTCGTTTAAATCTAAAAAGTTGAACGTGTCATTTTCTTGAATTAAATCGTAATCAGCTTCATTTGCAAATGTTAAACCTAACATTCCTTGTTTTTTCAAGTTTGTTTCGTGAATTCTAGCAAAAGATTTTACAATAACAGCAGCAACACCTAAATGTCTTGGTTGCATTGCAGCATGTTCTCTAGAAGAACCTTCTCCATAATTATGATCACCAACAACAATTGTTTTAATACCAGCTTTTTTGTATTCTCTTTGTACTGCAGGAACTGCATTATATTCACCATTTAATTGGTTTTTAACAAAGTTTGTTTTTTTGTTAAATGCATTTACAGCACCAATTAATGTGTTATTTGCAATATTATCTAAATGCCCTCTAAAACGTAACCAAGGTCCAGCCATAGAAATATGGTCAGTTGTACATTTTCCAAAAGCTTTAATTAATAATTTTGCTCCAGTAATTGTATCACCTAAAGGTGTAAAAGGCTCTAATAATTGTAATCTTTCAGAATCTTTATTTACAGCAATCTTAACATGACTACCATCTTCTTCTGGTGCTAAATATCCGTTATCTTTTACTTCAAAACCTTTTGGAGGTAATTCCCAACCAGTTGGCTCATCAAACATAACTTTTTCGCCATTTTCGTTGATTAATGAATCCGTTAATGGATTAAAATCTAAACGACCTGCAATTGCAATTGCTGCTGTTATTTCTGGTGATGCAACAAAAGCGTGCGTATTTGGATTCCCATCTGCTCTTTTAGCAAAGTTTCTATTAAAAGAATGTACAATACTATTTTTAGGCGCATTTTTAGGATCAGAATATCTTGCCCACTGACCAATACAAGGTCCACATGCATTTGTAAATATTTTAGCATCCAATTTTTCGAAAATTCCTAAAATTCCATCTCTGTCTGCAGTATATCTTACTTGCTCAGAACCAGGATTAATTCCTAATTCAGATTTCATTTTTAATCCTTTATCTATTGCTTGCTGTGCTATAGATGATGCTCTTGATAAATCTTCATAAGATGAATTTGTACAAGAACCAATTAATCCCCATTCAACAGTTAATGGCCATTCGTTATCATTTGCTTTTTTGGTCATATCAGCACCAACAGCTGTAGATAAATCTGGCGTAAAAGGACCATTTAATAATGGACCTAATTCTGATAAATTGATTTCAATTACTTGATCAAAATATTTTTCTGGATTTTCATATACTTCAGCATCTGCAGTTAAATATTCTTTAACTCCATTTGCAGCATCAGCAACATCTTCTCTATCAGTAGCACGTAAATAACGTTCCATAGATTCATCATACCCAAAAGTTGATGTTGTTGCACCAATTTCTGCACCCATGTTACAAATTGTACCTTTACCTGTACAAGACATAGAAGTTGCACCAGGTCCAAAATATTCTACAATTGCTCCTGTTCCACCTTTTACAGTTAAAATTTCAGCAACTTTTAAAATAACATCTTTTGGAGCTGTCCAACCAGATAATTTTCCAGTTAATTTAATACCTATTAATTTAGGAAACTTTAATTCCCAAGCCATTCCAGCCATTACATCTACTGCATCTGCTCCACCAACACCAATTGCTACCATTCCTAATCCTCCAGCATTTACTGTATGAGAATCTGTACCAATCATCATTCCTCCTGGAAATGCATAATTTTCTAAAACTACTTGGTGAATAATACCTGCTCCTGGTTTCCAAAAACCGATTCCGTATTTATTAGAAACTGATTCTAAGAAGTTAAAAACTTCACTACTTGTAGAGTTTGCATGTTTTAAATCTGTTGCAGCTCCATCTTTAGCTTGTATTAAATGATCACAATGAACTGTTGTAGGTACAGCTACTTTAGCTTTACCAGCTTGCATAAATTGCAATAATGCCATTTGTGCAGTTGCATCTTGACAAGCAATTCTATCTGGAGCAAAATCTACATAATCTTTTCCTCTAACTAATTCTTTAGTAGCTTTTCCTTCCCATAAATGAGAATATAAAATCTTTTCAGATAATGTAAGTGGTTGTCCAGTAATTTTTCGTGCAGCATCAACGCGTTCTGTCATATTTGCGTAAACCTGCTTGATCATATCAATATCAAATGCCATATTCAGTTGTGATTTTAAAATTTTTGTAAAACAAATTTACAGTTTTAATATCACTTTTAAAAGATAAATAATAGATTGCTATAATTAATGGATAAATAAAAGCTATTCCCAAAAACATTGAAGATTCTTCAATAAAAAAATAGGTTGAATTACTATTTTTGAGAATTCAATAATTAAAATAAAAAAGCAGACTTGTAAGCCGAATTCTGTTCCTTACCTAAGTAAGACTCTTATCATTTATCTAGTTCTAAAATTACTTTTAGAATCTATCTGCCTACCCTTTAGAATCGAGCGAGTAGCTCTCAAGCTCTAATTTACATGACATTGCACCTCATAGAGTTTACCTGGTTTCACTACAGCCTAACTGTACTTGCTTTCTGTTGCACTTGTCCTCAACTTACGCTGGATGGATGTTATCCACTATGATTACTCTTTGGTGTCCGGACTTTCCTCTTTAAAATTAATTTAAAGCGATAAGATAAATCTGCTCTTTATTTTAAAATTTTAGTATTCTCTTTTATAAAAAACCCACTCAAATAAAATTTGAGTGGGAAAAATTGCTATGAAAAAGAAAAAGTGTGACTAGTAAACTAATCACACTGCAAATATATAGTTTTAAATAATATTAAAAAGTAAATTTGATAAAATATATCTACTTTTTTAAGAATTTAATATTTTATTAAGAAAACATATCCTTTACTTTTTCAAAAAATGATTTATCTGTGGTATTTGGACTTGGAGTAAAATTTGAATTATCACTCATTTTTTCAAAAAACTGTCTTTGTTCTTTGTCTAATTCCTGAGGTGTCCAAACATTTGTATGAATTAAGAAATCTCCTGTTCCATAACGTTCTATACTTGGTAAACCTTTTCCTTTTAATCTAAGAATTTTACCTGATTGTGTACCTGGATCAATTTTAATTTTCACTTTACCAGTTACAGTTTCAACTTCTTTGCTAGTTCCTAAAACTGCTTCAGAGAAATTGATGTATAAATCATAATGAATGTTTGTACCTTCTCTTTTTAAAGTTTCGTGAGGAATTTCTTCAATCAGCACTAGTAAATCTCCAGAAATAGAGTTTTTACCTGGAGCATCATTTCCTTTTCCACCAACTTTTAATTGTACACCTTCTGTTACACCAGCAGGAATATTAATTGGTACAGTTTCTTCTTTAATAATTAAACCTTGTGCATCTGCTTCATTTGGTTTAGAACTGATAATTTCTCCAGCTCCAGAACAAGTACTACAAGTAGTTGCTGTTTGCATTCTACCTAAAATAGTATTGGTAACTCGCATTTGCTGTCCAGAACCATTACAAGTTGTACACGTTTTATAACGCACACCATCTGCTTGTACTTTTCTACGAACTTTTACTTTCTTTTCTACACCTTTGGCAATTTCTTCTAAAGTAAGTTTTACACGAATTCGCATATTACTTCCTTTAACTCTGGCTTGTCTTTGGCCTCCACCACCAAAACCACCAAAGCCTCCACCTCCACCACCGAAAATGTCTCCAAACTGGCTGAATATGTCATCCATATTCATTCCACCACCACCAAAACCACCTCCACCTTGAGGACCGTCAAAAGCTTGATGACCATATTGATCATATCTTGCTTTTTTATTCTCGTCACTCAAAACTTCGTAAGCTTCTGCAGCTAATTTGAATTTCTCTTCAGCAGTTTTATCATCTGGGTTTTTATCTGGATGATATTTGATTGCCATTTTTCTATAACCTTTCTTAATTTCTGCTTGTGTTGCAGATTTAGAAATGCCTAATATTTCGTAAAAATCTTGTTTTGCCATTTTTATTAGTTTGCAGTATTTCAGTCTTCAGTATGCAGTCTTCAGTTTGCAGATAGTTTTGAACTGCTTACTGAAGACTAAAGACTGCCTACTTTTTTTTTACTGTCCTATTACTACTTTTGGATAACGAATAACTTTAGTACCCATTTTATATCCTTTTTCTACACAGTCAATTATTTTTCCTTTCAAATCTTCTGAAGGTGCAGGTATTTGTGTAATTGCTTCGTGAATTTCAGCGTCAAAAACATCACCAGCATTGGTTTCTATTTTTGATAAACCTTTTAGCTCTAAAGTATTGTAGAATTTCTGATAAATTAACAATACACCTTTTCTTAATTCTTTTGCCTGCTCATCTTCATCAATATGTGCCAAAGCACGTTCGAAATCGTCTACAACTGGCAGTAAAGATGTCATTAATTCTTGTCCTGCTGTCTTATACAGTTCAATTCTTTCTCTAGTTGTTCTCTTTTTATAGTTTTCAAACTCTGCAAACAGACGTAAAAACTTATCTTTTTCTGTTTCTAGTAATTCTTCTGTAGTAGGTTCTTCCTTAACAACTTCTACTTCAACTTCTTGATTTTCTTCAACTTGTGCAGTTTCTTGCTCGTTGTTTATTTCTTCGTCTTTTATATCTTCTTTCTTACTCATTTCTTTGTAATAATTAAATTGTCTCTACTATATTGACAAAAATGTTGCCAACAAAAAAATAGTGCCAAGATGACACTATTTTCTAATTTTTTATTATCGTTGGCAAACAAGTTTAGCCCTGATTGAAACATTTGTTTGAGCTCTTTTTTGTTCTTTTTCTGAACAAAAAAAGCGAGTGTTGAAAGCAGGAAATAGCTTCAAATAATTCGAATATATTTAAAATCGAATATGAGAAATTATTTTTAGTCTATTCTTTCAATTTTTGCTCCAATAGATTTTAAACGTGCTTCTATGTTTTCATAGCCTCTATCTATTTGCTCAATATTGTTGATAATGCTTGTGCCTGTTGCAGATAGTGCTGCTATTAACAAAGAAATTCCTGCTCTAATATCTGGAGAAGTCATTTTTGTTGCTTTTAGCGAACTTTCAAAATCCATTCCAATAACTGTGGCTCTGTGAGGATCGCACAAAATAACTTTTGCACCCATATCTATTAATTTATCTACAAAAAACAAACGGCTTTCGAACATTTTTTGATGAATTAAAACGGTTCCTTTTGCTTGGGTTGCAATTACTAAAACAATGCTCAATAAATCTGGTGTAAAACCTGGCCAAGGAGCATCTGCTACTGTTAAAACTGAACCATCTATATAGTTCTGAATTTCGTATGATTCTTGTTCTGGAATGTAAATATCATCGCCTCTTTTTTCGAATTGAATTCCAAGTTTTCTAAATACATTTGGTATTTGCCCTAAGTTTTCCCAACTTACATCTTTGATGGTTAATTCTGAACGTGTCATTACTGCAACACCAATCCAAGAACCAATTTCAATCATATCTGGTAAAACTCTGTGCTCACAACCTCCTAAAGAATCTACGCCATTTATGGTTAATAAATTTGAGCCAACTCCTGTAATATCTGCACCCATTGAATTCAACATTTTACATAATTGCTGAATGTAAGGTTCGCAAGCTGCATTGTAAATGGTTGTAGTTCCTGTTGCTAAAACAGACGCCATTAAAATATTGGCAGTTCCTGTTACAGAAGCTTCATCCAATAACATATCTGTACCAAATAATTCCTCTGCTTCTACTCCGTAAAATTTGTCTTCTTTATTATATCTAAACTTTGCTCCTAATCTTATAAAACCTTCAAAATGCGTATCTAAACGTCTTCGACCGATTTTATCTCCTCCAGGCTTAGGTATATATCCTTTTCCAAAACGTGCCAATAATGGACCAACAATCATAATAGAACCTCTTAAAGAGCTTCCATCTCTTTTAAAATCATCTGATTCTAAATATTCAAGATTCAATTCATCTGCTTGAAATGAATATGCATTGCTGCTTAATTTTATTACTTTAACGCCTAATTCTCCTAAAATAAATATCAGTTTATTAACATCTATAATGTCTGGAACATTGTTTATTGTTACTTTTTCTGGAGTTAATAAAACTGCACAAAGTATTTGTAAAACTTCATTTTTTGCTCCTTGAGGTGTAATTGTTCCTTTTAGTTTGTGTCCTCCTTCAATTTTAAATGATGCCATTGACTAATATCTTTTTCTACCTTTACTGTTATTATGTGGTTTCTTGTAAGTACTTTTTGAGGTATTCTGACCTTGAGAATTTCTCTTTTTTAATAAATTTTTACTTTCTGATAAATCTTCATCAGATTCTCTTAAATCGAATTCTCCATTAGATAAATCGTATAAATGTTTGAAAATTACAGCATCATCTACTGTATCTTTATTCCAATTTAAATAACATTTTTTCATGTGATTTGCAATGGTATATACCAAAGCTTCTCTTTTATCTCCTTCTTCCCAGCTCAAAGCAACATCGATCATTGTTTGGATATTATTACCATAATAACGATATTTTGACGCATATTTTGGGTATGGCAAACGCTCTGGCTTTTCTCGCAATTCTTCTCTAGATGGAATTGGATAAGGTGACTCTGCATCCAATTTAAAATCTGACATGATATAGAGTTGATCCCAAAGTTTGTGTTTAAAATCTGGAACATCTCTTAAATGTGGTTGTAAATTTCCCATAACATCAACAATTGCTAATGCCATTTCATTACGTTCTTCTTTGGTTTCTAGTGCTAAACAATGATCTACCAACTTTTGAACATGTCTGCCATATTCTGGGATTATCATTAATGTTCTTCCTGAATTATATTCTAAATCGAATTCCATTTATTTATTTTTGAAGTTTGTTTTCGATACGTTTTCTCTATAATTTTAATCATAAGAAAATACTCGAACTAACAATTTATACTCTGTAGTTATTTAACGTTGCAAAATAACAATTTATTTTTGTTTTATAATTGATTTTTTAACCAATCACTTTTAATTTGGCGAATTGTAGTAATAATTTCTTTTTACCAACAGTTCCAAACTTTATCTCTGCTTTTTTATTCGGTCCATTTCCTTCTAAAGCAATTACTTCTCCACTACCAAACCTATTATGTTCAACAATATTACCAACTGCAATATTACCATCAAATAAATTGGCTTTTGGTGAGATTGCTTGTGATACTTTTTTTAAGTTTTTAGGAACAATAATTTCTTTCTTTTGTGCTAAATCTCGTTCTGCTTTTTTACGTTGAATTGGTTTTTGAAAACGGATTCCTTTTGGTGCATCTTCAAAAATACTTTTATCAATAAATCTATTTACAGAAGATTCTGGACCTTTTGGAGTTATGTAATGTAAATATTGATCATCTATTTCTTCTAAAAAACGACTTGGTTCTGCATCAATTAATTTTCCCCATCTATAACGAGTTTGTGCGTAGGTTAAATACGCAACTTTTTCTGCTCTTGTTAATGCCACATAAAACAATCTTCGTTCTTCCTCTAACTCACTTCTTGTATTCATGCTCATAGCAGATGGAAATAAATTTTCCTCTAAACCAACAACATACACATACAAATATTCCAATCCTTTAGATTGATGAATTGTCATTAAAGAAACTGTAGGTTTATCATCATTTTTTTCTGAATCAAAATCTGTAGCCAAAGCAACATCTTCTAAAAATGTGGTTAAAGAAGCATCTGCACCTTCTTCTATTTTATCAGTAATAAAATCTTTAATTCCGTTTAAAAGTTCTTGAACATTTTCTACTTTACTAACAGCTTCTGGGGTTCCGTCTTTTTCTAAATCTTTAATTAATTGCGTTTGTTTTACAACAACTTCTGCAATTTCAAAAGCATTTTTAGTTTTTGCTTCAATTTGTAATCGTAAAATCATATTCATAAAATTCTGCAACTTATTTTTTGTGCCAGAATTTAATTTCAAGTCTATTTTATCAATATATTTTAAAATATCAAAAATGGATTTTTTATAATGATTTGCAGCAATCGTAAGCTTATCAATAGTTGTAGCACCAATTCCTCTTGCTGGGTAATTAATAATTCTCTTTAATGCTTCCTCATCACTTGGGTTAATTAAAATACGCAAATAAGACAAAAGGTCTTTAATTTCTTTACGTTGATAAAATGAAATTCCACCATATATTTTATAGTCGATGTTCTTTTTTCTCAAGGCGTCTTCTATAGCTCTAGATTGTGAGTTTGTTCTATATAAAACACAAAAACTATCAGGAGTTAATTGATTATTCATCATATTTTCCCAAATAGATTGTGCTACAAAACGTCCTTCTTCACCATCAGAAATGGTACGCATTACGTTTATAGAATCTCCATCATCATTACTCGTCCAAACTTCTTTATCTAACTTAGTCTTGTTTCTTGCAATTACAGAGTTTGCAGCGTTTACAATGTTTTTTGTAGACCTATAATTTTGCTCTAACTTAAAGGTTTTTACATCAGGATAATCTTTTTGAAAGTTTAAGATATTCTGAATGTTTGCTCCCCTAAAACTATAAATACTTTGTGAATCATCTCCAACCACACAAATATTCCCAAATTTATCTGCCAAAGCTCTTACAATTATATATTGTGAGTGGTTTGTATCTTGATACTCATCCACCATAATATATCTGAATCTATCTTGATATTTTGCCAAAACATCTGGAAAACGCGCCAATAATTCGTTGGTTCTTAACAATAAATCATCAAAATCCATAGCTCCAGATTTAAAACATCTATCTACATATTCTTTGTAAATATTACCAACTTCTGGTCTGCTTGCATGCAAATCTGCTTCCTGTAAATCCGAATTATTAAAATAGGCTCTTACTGTAATTAAGCTGTTTTTAAAGGATGATATTCTGCCTAAAATCTGTTTTGGTTTGTATTGTTCTTTGTTTAAATTCTTCTCTTTTATGATGGCAGAAATTAAACGAACAGAATCTTGTGTATCGTAAATAGTAAAGTTCGTTGGGAAACCTAATTTATCTGCTTCAGAACGTAAAATACGTGCAAAAACCGAGTGAAAAGTTCCCATCCAAAGATTTTTAGCCTCACTTTGCCCAACAACTCCAGCAATTCTGGCTTTCATTTCTTTGGCAGCTTTGTTGGTAAATGTGAGCGATAAAATATTAAAAGCATCTACTCCAGATTGCATTAAATGTGCAATTCTATAGGTTAAAACTCGTGTTTTACCAGAACCTGCACCTGCAATAATAATCATTGGGCCGTCTTTTTGAATAACTGCCTGTTTCTGTGCTTCGTTTAAAGTATTTAAGTATGTATTCAAGCGTAAGTTTTGTATGAATTTGAAAGTGTGAATTTAACCAAACTATTCGTTTTTTAAAAGGAAGATTTCGTGTTTTTATACACAACTTATTACGATAAAAATTCGTCTTAAAACCCGAATTACAGCATATTCGTCTTAAAACCCGAATTATTGATTATTCGCCTTAAAACCCGAATATTTATAATATATTTGTAAAAAGATATTTTTAATGACTAGTATTTTAACAGGAGATATTATAAATTCGAGAGAAGTTGATTCTAATGAATGGCTTCCTTTGATAAAAAGTGCTTTTCAAACTATTGGAGCATCACCCAAATTATGGGAAATTTATAGAGGTGATAGTTTTCAAATTGAAATTGAAAATATTGAAAATGCTTTACTTTTTGCAATAAAACTGAAAGCAACTCTAAAGAAAATCAAAAATTTAGATGTTAGAATTGCTATTGGAATTGGAGCTAAAAACGAAAATTACAAAAATATTACTGAAGGAAATGGAGAAGCCTTTATATATAGTGGATTGGCTTTTGACACACTATTAAAAAAACAAAATTTAGCAATTACATCTTCAGATAAAGATTTTGATGCCATATTTAATACTTCTTTAGCACTTGCATTATTAACAATGGATAACTGGACTGTAAATTCGGCAGATTTTGTCTTGAAATATTTAGAGAATCCAAATACGACACAAAAATTGATTGCAAAAGAATTAAAGATTTCAGAAAGTAGCGCAAGTGAACGCAGAAAAAGAGCAGGTTTAGATGAAATTATGCAGTTAGAAAAACTCTACAGAGAATTAATCAACCAAAAAATAAACCAATAAGTATGTTGATATTTTTAAAGTTTTTATTGGCACACATTTTAGGAGATTTTGTTTTTCAGTCAGAAAAATGGGTAAAAGACAAAGAAGAAAAGAAAGTAAAATCTACAAAATTATACGTTCATATTGTTGTTCACGCTGTTTTATTATTGTTGATATTACAATTTGATTTGCAAGAATATTGGCTTGGATTTTTACTAATTATTGCTTCTCATTATGGAATTGACTTGCTAAAACTGTACTTTCAAAAGAAGAAAACAAAAAGAATTTGGTTTTTTATAGATCAAATTTTACATGTTTTTATGTTGATTGTTGCCACTTCTTTTTATACTGATTTTTCTTTATCAACTTTAAATATCATTAACGAAGAAAACTTATTATTGTTGATTTTTTTATTGCTCGTTGTTTTTGTTGCTGCAATTATCATTAAATTAATTATTACACAATGGAATCCTGAAAAGAAAAAAGAAAACGACGATTCTTTGGCAAAAGCTGGTCAATATATTGGGATCTTAGAAAGGCTATTTGTATTCACTTTTGTAGTTACAAACCATTGGGAAGCTATTGGTTTTTTGTTGGCAGCAAAATCGGTTTTTAGATTTGGCGATTTAACATCATCTAAAGACAGAAAACTAACCGAATATATTTTAATAGGAACTTTATTAAGTTTTGGGTTAGCGATACTTTTAGGAGTTTTATATTTACAAACTTTAAAATTACTATCATAAAATGGAAGACAAATTCTTGGAGAGTATCGCCTATATTTTACCAGCTGCAGTTACTGGTTTTGTAGCTTATTATATGTTTAACAGCTATATAAAAAGCCAAAACTCAGAAAGAAAATTAGAAATATTAGCTGCAAAAAGAAAAGATTCTTTACCCATAAAATTGCAAGCTTATGAGCGCCTTTTATTATTTTGTGAGCGTATAAACCCCGTAAAAATGCTAATTCGTATTCAGCCTTTATCACCAGACACAAACGAATACCTACAGCTTTTAATTGCGAATATAGAGCAAGAATTTGAACATAATTTAGTGCAACAAATTTATATTTCTGATGATAGTTGGACAGCCATTTACGCTGCAAAAAGTGCAGTTATCAATAAATTAAAACAAGTTGCAGAAAATTCAAGTTCTGCAAATGAATTGCGTGAAAGTGTTTTAATTGATTATTCTAAAACCTTGCCACCAACAGAAACTGCGATTGCTTTTATTAAAAATGAAGTAAAAAAACTTTTATAAAATCAAAAAGCTCTCTTTTACAGAGAGCTTTTCTTATTTATGAATATATAAACTCATAAAAAACGGGGGAATCTTTTATGAATACAATAAAATTATAAATTTATTCTTAAACCTAAATTGTAATTTCTTCCACGAGTTGTAAAACCAGCAATCTCTTGAAAATCTTCATTCAATATATTTGTTACACTTCCGAAAAAAGTAACTTTACCTTCTAATAAACTATGGTTTATAAAGAAATCTACCAAACTGTAAGAAGCCAAATCTACATTCCCAAAATCCTTTGTTTCATCAACAAATCTGTAACTTAAAGAAGTAAATGTTTGTGGAAACAAGTTATAATCTGCCTTGATAAAAAATTTGTTTTGAGGAATTTTTAATAACAAGTTTTCATCTCTATCTATATAGGTGTAATTTGCTAATAAATTTAATTTCTGAGACGCTTTGTAAGAAATTTCAGTTTCTAAACCTTTGGCAGAAAAAGTTCCTAAATCATTAATAGTCTGATAAGTTGTTGGATCATACCCTATTTTATTAGTTTCTTCTCTATAAAAATACGTTGCATTTATATTGATTTTATCACCTAAATCTAAATCAAAACCACCTTCTATAGTAACATCTTCTTCTGGTAATAATTCATCTAAAGTTGGCAATTTTGTGAAAATTTCTGATAAAGTTGGTGCTACAAAAGCAGTGCTGTAAGAAGCAAAAACCTTAATATCATTTTCTGCAATTTTAAAATTGTAAGAAGGGTTTACATCAAAAACAAGATTATTTCCATATTCACTATGTATATTTAAACGACTTCCTGCACTTACATTAAAACCAGCTTCCGAAAAATAATTTACAGACACATAAGGATCATAAAAATGTTGTTTTCCTGAACCTTCTTCAATAGTACTAAAAGAAGTTCTCTGAATCATATCTTGAAACTGAGAAGTAAAACCAACTAAAAAAGAAAATTGATTGTTGAATTTATAATTATTGTAAACATCAAAACCATAAACTTCTCCATAGAAAAAATCATTAGAATGCGATTGATTTCTATCAATTTCAGTCAAGAAAGTTCTTACTTTTAATTCACCATTTTTGTAAGAATAATCTGCATTTACACCTACTCTTTTTTGAACGCTTTTTGAGTTATTGTCTTTATCAGCAGGAATACTTGCAAAAGTTACTGGATCATAATCAAAGCCATCAAAATCTGTAGAAAACTCATCATAACTAGATAATAAACCTATTTTTAATTTATCATTTACAGCATAATTAACTTTAAACAACACATTTTGTCTTGCAAATTTATCTTCTTCAAAAGCAGTATTTGTTGTGCTTTCTGCAGCAGACAAACCACTAGAACCATTAGCATTTAAAGCTAATAAATAATCAACTTTACCTAAAGTTCCATTAAAATTAAAGTTTGTCGAAAATTCTTCCCCAGAAAAATTAGTATTTTCACTTGATGAATTTGTACCAATAGAAGTTGTAAAAGTTCCTGCAAAACTGTCTTTCGAAGATTTTTTTAAGATGATGTTGATAACACCTGTTGCAGCACCTGAACCATATAAAGTAGATGATGCTCCTTTTAAAACCTCAATACTTTCTATTTGATTGATATCTATTTGACGTAAATCAAATTCGCCATTAAAAGAGGATGGGTCATTTACATTTACACCATCAATTAAAATAGCTACTTGTCTATTTCGTCCACCTCTAATATAATACCCTAAATTTTGACCTTTTGTACTGAAATTACCGTTAATTTCTACTCCAGGAACGTCATTTAATAAATCTACAACTGTTTTTCCTTGATTATTTTGAATAGTTTCTTGTGTAATTTTATACACGATTTTACCAACATTTTTTTTATTGGTTTCAAATTTTGTAGCAGTTACTACAACTTCGTTTAAAGATTCTACTTTCTCTTTTTCTTGTTGAGAAAATACATTTGTGCTCACAAAGTTGCACGCCAAAACACTAACAATTAATAATTGTTTTTTCATTTTAATGATATAATTTAAAATTTGCCTTTTGCTTATGCAAAAAACAGTAATGTGCATCCCATAATTATTATGGAACCTAAATTATTCAGGTAAATTTCGTGTACGTATAAAAATAATAAGTACATAAACTTTTATCCCAAAAGTTATAACTTGTGATTTAGGGCAGGTCTCCTGACTTGTTTTATGTTATTTTACCTTCCCAACAATAAATTGTCAGTGGCATAAGAATAAATAACATCCTCAATTAAGGTGCTGAAAAAAAAATCCAGCATAAACTTACAGTTGTGGGAACAGTTCTGGCTTTTTACCAAATTCCCTTTTAATTCAATGTTAAAAAGATAACATCAAAACCAAAAATCGATGCAAATATATATGCAATCTTATAAACAATCTAACAAAATTACTTCTAAATTTTATACCTTTAAACTCTGAAATTTTTACACAATTATGAGGATAGAAAATGAGTTAAAATTAGGTTTTAAAGATGTAATGATTCGTCCAAAACGATCTACGTTAAAATCGCGTTCGCAAGTAAGTTTAGAAAGAGAATTTAAATTTTTACATAGTGATGTTGTTTGGTCTGGAATACCAATAATGGCAGCAAATATGGATACTGTTGGTACTTTTGAAATGGCTAAAGCATTAGCAAAACATAAATTATTTACAGCAATTCATAAACATTATTCGCTTGAAGAATGGAGAGATTTCGCGACAAATTCATCCGAAGAAATTTTAAAAAATATTGCAGTAAGTACAGGAACTGGAAAGGAAGATTCTGAAAAAGTAAAAACTATTTTAGAAGAATTTCCGCAAATAAATTTTATTTGTGTGGATGTTGCTAATGGCTATTCTGAACATTTTGTAAATTTTGTAAAGAAAATACGCAAAAATCATCCAAAAAAAGTAATCATTGCTGGTAATGTGGTTACTGGAGAAATGGTGGAAGAATTGCTTTTAGCTGGTGCAGATATTATTAAAGTAGGTATTGGACCAGGTTCTGTGTGTACAACTCGTGTAAAAACAGGTGTTGGTTACCCACAATTATCTGCCATTATAGAATGTGCTGATGCTGCTCATGGAATGGGTGGACAAATTATTTCTGATGGGGGTTGTAAAATTCCTGGAGATTTATCGAAAGCTTTTGGTGGAAGTGCAGATTTTGTAATGTTAGGTGGAATGTTAGCAGGACACACAGAAAGTGGTGGAGAATTAATCGAAAAAAACGGAGAGAAATTCAAAGCTTTTTATGGAATGAGTTCTGAAACTGCCATGAATAAACATGCTGGAGGTGTTGCCAATTACAGAGCATCTGAAGGTAAGACTGTAGAAGTGCCTTTTAAAGGTGATGTTGAACATACAATCATCGATATTTTAGGTGGAATTAGATCTACTTGTACCTATGTTGGCGCAAGCAGATTAAAAGAATTAACAAAAAGAACGACTTTTATTAGAGTTCAAGAACAAGAAAATCAAGTATATAACTAATGAAAAACTCAAAAATTTTATTCTTTTTATCAATCTTATCAATCTCAATTTCTTGTAAAAAAGAAGTTATAAAAGTTGATGAAAATAATCAATCTGAAAGTACTATTAAATATGCTAAAGGTTTTGATATTGTTGATGAAAATGGAGTTAAAAAGTTGATTATAAAATCTGCGTATCAAAATTCCGATGAAATTTTTGAGTATATCATTCAAAATAAAAGTGATCAAAAAGAGGAAATTGAAAATACCCTCTTTACTCCTATTCAGAAAATTGTAGTAACTTCTACAACCCACATTCCTATGGTTGAGTTGTTAAATGAAGAAACTGCTATTGTTGGTTTTCCATATGCTAAATATGTTTCATCAGCAAAAACTAGAGCTTTAATTGATGAAGGAAAAATACAAGAAATTGGAAAAGAAAGTTCGCTAAACACAGAAATTTTATTGGATTTACAACCAGAATTAGTGGTTGGTTATAGTGTTTCTTCTGCTGATAAATCTTTAACAACGATTCAAAAAGCTGGCATAAATGTGATTTATAATGGAGATTGGCTGGAAGAAACTCCTTTAGGAAGAGCTGAATGGATTAAATTTTTTGGAGTTCTGTTTGATAAAGAAAAACAAGCAGACAGTATTTTTAAAGTGATAGAAAACAGCTATATAGAAGCAAAACAAATCGCTTTAAAATCTACAAAAAAACCAACTATTTTATCGGGTGCAATTATGAGTAAGGATATTTGGAATTTACCTGCTGGAGAAAGCTTTGTTGCTCAATTTTTAATAGATGCGAATCTAGATTATCTATGGAAAAATACAGAAGGCAAAGGTAGTTTGTCTTTGAGTTTTGAAAGTGTTTTTGACAAAGGGCAAAATGCAGATTATTGGATTACTCCTGGTTATTTCTCATCAAAAGAACAACTTTTAAATAGTAATGAAATCTATAATAAATTTAATGCTTTTCAAAATGATAATATCTATACACCGATTCTTAAAAAAGGAAAAACAGGTGGCGCAATTTATTACGAATTAGCAGGAACTAGACCTGATTTGGTTTTAAAAGATTTGATTAAAATTACAAATCCTGAATTATTACCAAAGTATGAATTTACATTTTTTGAGAAAATGAAATAATTATTGCTGTTGCTCTTGCTCTTGTTGCTTTTTCAATTTATCAGTTTCACTTTCATTCCTATCAGATTCTTTTTGATGCTCTAAAGAAGGTAAAGAAGCAGTTAATTTATCTTTCTTAAACGTTGTTTTTTTATCAATATTTTCGCTGTCTTTTCTTGATGTCATATTTAATTATTTTGAACCTCATGCACTCTTTTTTCTAAAGCATTTTCTCTCATATATAAGAAAAGTGGAAAGGTAAATGCAATCGCAATTAAAAATGTAAACGGAATTAAAACCCACCAATATTTAATTTTTAAACGTAAAGATTCAGGAATCATAAAAGCAAAAAATGTAAATACAACCACAGTTAAATCTGCTCCAAAAGATTTACCTGCAAAATTCTGTTGAGCATCATTAAGAAAACCAACAAAACTTGCGTTTTCAACTGTATTAAAATACTGGATATTGTAATACCAAGTGTAGCAGATTCCAAGAATAGACAGAAATAGATATAGGTGTTTTAGTTTCATTTTTAACTATTTTTTTTGAGGAGGTGGTGGTGGTGGTTTCTGATAACGAGGCATGCTATTATTACTTTTAGGCTTAGGACTGTTATCAGGATTATTTGTAGGTCTTCCTTGTGGTCTGCTGTTAGGTTGTTTTGCCATAATATTATATATTAAATACTTGTTTAAAATATTGGTCTGAATTTTTTTTACACTTATTTACAATCACTTTTGGCTTACTTCTAATTGTTTCAGCTATAATCGGATTAACATCTGTTTCTAATTTTTTTAATTTAAAAAAAGCTTTAGTAGCCTGTTCTTCACTTAATCTATCTGAATCAAAGTCGTACCAAAGTTTTTCTATTTTATTATAATAATCTGCATAAAATCTATGAATATCATCAAGGTTTTTTAATTGTTTTTCATTCATAATTAAATGTGGCTGAATTAATCTTAATAATGAAATTCCAGCAATTATAATACAAGCAATAAGTGGAACATTTTCCCAAATGCTCCATCCCATAATACCTGCAGAAGAAAAAGCAAGAATTCCCATATTAAATATTCTTAAAATGAATCTTTGACGATCAGAGTACAAAGAGGCAAATTCAATATTATGCTTTGATTGAGTCAATTCATTCCAAATTCTATTACGCATAGATTTTCAAATTTTATGGTTATATTATTTAAAACAACTTCGTCTGATTCTCATCATCAATTCTTTTCTGTTCTGCTTTCTTTCTGGCTATCGATTTTTGCAAAGCAATTTTTGCTTTTTCTTCTGCTGATAATTCCTCTAAAACAGGTTTTTTAAATTCTGGAACATCAATTGGTAATTTATCTTCAATTACTTCTTCATCCACAACTTCAATTTCTTCTGGAGTTTCTTCTTCTGGTTCTTCAAAAGGTAAAGATTCTAATAAATTAACTTGTTTAATTTTATCGGTTGTTAATTGGTTCCCAAGTGCTTTTATTCCTTTTACAGCAATAAACTCCTCGAAATTTACTTCTTCATTTTCCAAACTTCTTTTAGAAAACTGAACTTCTGCAATAGGTCTATAATCTGTAGCCACAATTTCTAACTGACTTTTTGCGTGATCAGAAATAAACTCTTCCTCCTTTTCTGTGGTTTCAATTAAAAAACGTTTTACATAATAACGTTCTTTTTCGCCATCAAAATAAATAGCCGAAATTGGCTTGTTAGGTTTCCATTTTTCCAACACAATCATATCATCTTCAAAGTGCATTGCCAAGTTTGGTTTTACAGCCTTTGCTTTTCCACTTTGAGTAATGATTAATAATTTATCTTCTGCTCTAAATTCGCCTAGTAATTCTCCTCTTTCGTCAACATTTAAACGTTGTACAGTATCATCAAACCAAATTTTACGTGGTTTTAAAGTAGAAACACCTTCGCTTTTAAAATCGACACTTTTTATGGAGTATTTTGTAATTCTATTTCCTCTCACAGATCTTCCTTTTACTGCCAAATCTGCAAAATCAATATCCCATTTCAATTTTTTAACACTACCAACTGCTCGTAAATTAACAGTAACAACTTCTGCTTCTCCATTTAAATTTGCAGAAAAATAATGCACCACAGAAGCTTTACTTCCATTTGTTAAATCGTATTCTTTATCACGAGTTGTAGAAGTTACATTAAAACGTTTCATATAACTTGCGCCTCTTGCACCATCTCTATACATAAAATTATAAACGGTACGTTTGTCTTTCTTTTTAAAAACAGCAACATGTATAATATCTTTTCCTACAAAGGTTTTTGCATCAATTTTTGTAACAGACATAATACCATCTTTTCTAAAGATAATAATATCGTCAATATCAGAACAATCTGTAACAAATTCATCTCTTTTCAATGATGTTCCAATAAAACCTTCTTCTCTATTTACATACAATTTTGTGTTGTTCATAGCAACTTTACTTGCTACGATATCATCAAATATTCTAATTTCGGTTTTACGTTCTTTTCCTGCACCATACGTTTCTTTTAAACGTTTAAAATAGTTGATTGCATACTCAATTAAGTTGGCTAAATAATCTTTTACAACTGCAATTTTCTCCTCTAAACTATCTAAAAATTGTTTGGCTTTGTCAATATCAAATTTTGATATTTTCTTAATTCTAATTTCAGTTAAACGTGTAATATCTTCTTCTGTAACTGCTCTTTTAAGATGTTTAATATGTGGTTGCAACCCTAAATCAATTGCTTTTATAACCCCTTCCCAAGTTTCTTCTTCTTCAATATCTCTATAGATTCTATTTTCTATAAAAATTCTTTCTAAAGATGAAAAATGCCATTGCTCTTCCAATTCATTTAACTGAATTTCTAATTCCTTTTTCAGTAAATCAACTGTTAAATCTGTGGAATGTTTTAGCATTTCTGAAACACCAACAAAAACAGGTTTGTTATTTTCAATTGTACACGCTAAAGGCGAAATTGAACTTTCACAATTTGTAAAAGCATACAAAGCATCAATACTTTTGTCTGGCGAAACATTTGGTGGCAAATGCACTACAATTTCTACTTCTGCAGCAGTATTGTCTTCAATCTTTTTAATTTTTATTTTGCCTTTTTCATTGGCTTTTATAATACTGTCAATTAAAGAAGTTGTGGTGGTTCCAAAAGGGATTTCATTAATCACCAACGTTTTTTTATCAAGTTGCGCAATTTTTGCACGTACTCTAACCTTTCCTCCTCTTTTTCCATCTTTATAACCTGTAAAATCTGCGATTCCACCTGTCAAAAAATCGGGAACAATTTTAAAACTTTTCCCTTTTAAATATTTTATAGAAGCATCAATTAACTCAATAAAATTGTGTGGTAATATTTTGGTTGATAATCCAACTGCAATTCCCTCTGCTCCTTGAGCCAATAATAATGGGAACTTTACAGGTAAATCAATTGGTTCTTTTCTACGACCATCGTAAGACATTTTCCAATCCGTAGTTTTTGGATTAAAAACAACATCCAACGCAAATTTAGACAAACGAGCTTCAATATATCTAGATGCTGCAGCTCTATCTCCAGTTAAGATATTTCCCCAGTTTCCTTGCATATCAATCAGCAATTCTTTCTGACCAATTTGAACCATAGCATCAGCAATAGAAGCATCTCCATGAGGATGATACTGCATTGTATGCCCAACAATATTCGCTACTTTGTTGTAACGTCCATCATCCAAATCTTTCATAGAATGCATAATTCTACGTTGCACAGGTTTCAAACCGTCTTCTAAAGAAGGCACAGCTCTTTCTAAAATCACATAACTAGCATAATCCAAAAACCATTCCTTGTACATTCCTGTAACTTTGGTAATGGTTTCAACTGGTTCTGCTTGATTCTCAATCTCTTCAGCTTGATTCTCTTGATTCGTTAATTCCTCTTCGTGTTCGTTCTCGTTTATTTCTTCACTCATGCTTTTTAAACGTTTATTCGTTTATTCGTTTAAGAGTTTATTTGTTTATCTATGTTTTGGGGCGTTCCCTAAAAAGGTCGGGCTTTACGCTGTATCTTTTTGCGGAAAAGCAAAAAGGATGTCGCTCCAATCCCTAACGCAGGCTTGTTTGCTAACTAAATTATTTGATAAATTTTTTATTTATATCCAATTTTATTTCTTTCTGTGCCATTTTCTTTTTTCTCAATTAGTTCATCTAAGTAAGAAAATACCAATTCAATATTTTTATCATGATTGTTAACTTTCTTTTTAATGTCTTCAATTTCTAATCGTAAACTCAAGTTATCACTTAATAAATCTCGCATTTTAGTAAATATTCTTATAATTTTAATATTTACAGCAATTGCTCTATCACTATTTAAAACGCTCGATAACATTGCAACTCCTTGTTCTGTAAAAACCATTGGTGCATAACGCAAACCCATTTTATCAGAATTGGAGGTCGCAAATTGCGACCTCCAATTTTCTAATTCATTTTTAGTTAATTCGAACATAAAATCTTCTGGAAAACGATTTAAGTTTCTTTTTACTTGTTCTTTTAACCTCTTTGTTTCAACTTGATATAAATCCGCTAAATCTCTATCTATCATTACCTTTTGATTGCGAATCAAATAGATTTTATTAGATATTATTTCATCTGGAATTATACTTTTTTCTTCTTCTTTCATTTTTTATAATCTTAAGGGGCCAAATTGGCTTCTCAAGTTGTTTCTAAATTTGGAGGTCGCAATTTAGCTCCTTTAATTTTACAAACTTTGCCAAAAGTCTTTTCCTTTGAAAAGGATTTAGGATACACTAGTATCCTCTAATGTATCCAACTCAACTTTTAAATTATCAATAATAAACTTCTGTCTATCAGGAGTGTTTTTACCCATATAAAACTGCAACATATTTTCAATCGACATTTCTTTATCCAACATTACAGGATCTAATCTTATATCATCACCAATAAAATGGACAAATTCGTTTGGAGAAATCTCACCCAAACCTTTAAATCGCGTTATTTCTGGTTTTCCTCTCAACTTTTCGATGGCTTCACGTTTTTCTTCCTCTGAATAACAATAAAAAGTTTGTTTCTTATTTCTAACTCTAAACAAAGGCGTTTCTAAAATAAATAAATGTCCTTCTTTGATCAATTCTGGAAAAAATTGCAGGAAAAATGTGATCAACAATAAACGAATATGCATTCCATCAACATCTGCATCAGTTGCAATTACAATATTGTTGTAACGTAATTCTTCTAAACCATCTTCTATATTTAAAGCAGCTTGTAATAAATTGAATTCCTCATTTTCATACACAATTTTTTTACTCAATCCATAAGAGTTTAAAGGTTTTCCTTTTAAACTAAAAACGGCTTGTGTGTTTACATTTCGCGATTTTGTAATTGAACCAGAAGCAGAATCTCCCTCTGTTATAAATAAGGTAGATTCTAGGTAATTATCTTTTTTAATATCACCTAAATGAACTCTACAATCACGTAATTTTTTGTTGTGTAAACTTGCTTTTTTGGCTCTATCTCTTGCTAACTTCCTGATTCCAGAAAGTTCCTTGCGTTCTTTTTCTGCCTGAACAATTTTCTTTTGAAGTTTGTCTGCAACTTCTGTATTTCTATGTAGGAAATTATCAAGTTTCGTTTTCACAAAATCATTAATATGCGTTCTTACAGTTGGCAAATCGCCACCCATTTCTGTAGAACCTAACTTTGTTTTTGTCTGACTTTCAAAAACAGGTTCCATCACTTTGATGGCAATTGCAGAAATAATAGATTTTCGAACATCTGAAGCTTCAAAACTTTTTCCGTAAAAATCACGAATTGTTTTTACAATGGCTTCTCTAAATGCAGATTGATGCGTTCCTCCTTGCGTTGTATATTGTCCGTTTACAAAAGAATGATATTCTTCTGAATATTGCGTTTTACTGTGTGTAATTGCAATTTCAATATCATCGCCTTTTAAATGAATTATTGGGTATAATAAATCTTCTTGATTATTATTATCTTCTAATAAATCTTTTAAACCATTTTCGGAAAAAAACTTTTCACCATTAAAAATAATGGTTAAACCAGGATTCAAATACACATAATATTTTAGCATTTTAGCTACATATTCATTTCTGTATTTGTATTTCTTAAAAATTTCTTCATCAGGAATAAAAGAAACTTTGGTTCCTTTTCTACGCGAAGTTTCTTCTAAAAACTCTTCGTTTTCTAAATTTCCTTGGCTAAATTCAGCAGAAGCAGATTTGCCATCTCTTGAAGATTCTACTCTAAAATAAGAAGAAAGCGCATTCACTGCTTTTGTACCAACTCCATTTAATCCCACCGATTTTTTAAAGGCTTTGGAATCGTATTTCCCTCCAGTATTCATCTTGGAAACAACGTCAACTACTTTCCCTAAAGGAATTCCACGTCCATAATCACGGACTGTAACTTTACTTCCGTGAATGGAAATTTCAATGGTTTTTCCTGCTCCCATTACATATTCATCAATGGAATTATCCAACACTTCTTTTACCAAAATGTAAATTCCATCATCTGCAGAAGAGCCATCTCCTAATTTACCAATATACATTCCTGGTCGCATTCTAATGTGCTCTTTCCAGTCTAATGATCTAATATTATCTTCTGTATATTTCGTTTCTTCACTCATAAAAATCCTTACTGTGGTTAGGTTTAAAGTACTCGACAATATAGTATTATCAGTAGAAAAATAAAACAGTAACTTTAATTAGTTATCAACAGTATTTCAACGACTTTTTTTAGTAAATGATACTCAATCAAGTTCAGTATTTCATCATTAAAAAATGATGAAAAATCACAAAAAAAAACAATATGTTATATTTTTAAACAAATCATAATTTATTAAACAAAATAACTACTTTTGAGGCCAGTAATAAAATTAAACAATCGTGGAAAATACACAACTTTTAGAATTAGCAAATAAATACGGAAGTCCTTTATATGTATATGATACAGATAAAATCGAATCTCAATACAACAGATTAACAAGTGCTTTTAGCAGTGTTAAAAACTTAAAATTGAATTATGCTGTAAAAGCACTTTCGAACATCAATATTTTAAAGTTCTTTAAAAATTTAGGTGCAGGTTTAGATACTGTTTCTTATCAAGAAGTTCAGTTGGGTTTAACAACAGGAATTGATCCTAAGAAAATAATTTACACACCAAATGGCGTTTCTTTAAAAGAAATTGAAGAAGTTGCAAAATTAGGAGTTCAAATTAATATTGATAATCTTTCTATTCTAGAATCTTTTGGTCAAAAGCATCCAGAAATTCCTGTTTGTGTAAGAATAAATCCACATATTATGGCTGGTGGAAATTCTAAAATTTCTGTGGGTCATATCGATTCTAAGTTTGGAATCTCCATTCACCAAGTTCCTCATATTAAACGTGTTGTGGAAAATACAAAAATGAATATCAATGGAATTCACATGCATACAGGTTCTGATATTTTAGATATTGATACTTTTTTACGTGCTACAGAAATCTTATTTGATGTTGCTAAACAATTCGAAAATATCGATTTTATCGATTTTGGAAGTGGTTTTAAAGTACCTTATAAAGAAGGCGACATTTCTACAGATATTGAGCAATTAGGGATTCAATTATCAGAAAGATTCAACGAATTTTGTGTTGAATATGGTAAAGACATTACTTTAATGTTTGAACCAGGAAAGTTTTTAGTTTCTGAAGCTGGTGTATTTTTGGCAAAAGTAAACGTCGTAAAACAAACAACTTCTACTGTTTTTGCACATGTAGATTCTGGTTTTAATCATTTGGTAAGACCAATGATGTACAACTCTCATCATCATATTACAAACATTTCTAATCCAGCAGGAAGAGATCGTTATTACTCTGTTGTTGGTTATATTTGTGAAACAGATACGTTTGCCTCTAACAGAAGAATTTCGGAAATTTCGGAAGAAGATGTTTTGTGTTTCCACAATGCTGGAGCGTATTGTTTTTCAATGGCATCAAACTATAATTCTAGATATTTACCAGCAGAAGTTATGGTGGTTGATGGCAAAGATTATTTAATTAGAAAAAGACAAACGATTAAAGATATTTTACACAATCAAGAAGTTGTGGAATTTTCATCAAAAAAGAAAAAAGAAGCTGTTACAGCTTAGAAAATTCTTAAAATAAATTATTTTAGCCATAAATTCATCAACTTTGAAATTGATAATTTATGGCTTTTTATTTAAAATTTTAAAAAATAAATACAATGAAAATATTAGGAATTGGTAGTAATTACGTAGCAGATTTAAAAGATATTGACGATAAAAAGAAAGCTAAAAAGTTTATTTTTTCTAAGCCAGAAAGCAGTTTAGCTATAAATTGTGATGTTGTGTATCCAAGTGATATTACCAACGAATTAATTTACGAAATTGAATTGGTTATCAAAATAGGAAAAGAAGGCAAAAACATTACCAAAGAAACTGCTAATTCTTACATTTCTGAAATTGCTGTTGGGATCGATTATACAGCAACAGACCTTTTAAATGATGCCAGAGAAACAAAACATCCTTGGGATTTTGCCAAAGGCTTTGATGGTGCTGCTCCAATTTCTAGCTTTAAATCGATTGCTGAATACCCGAATTTAGACGATATTAATTTCGATTTAAAAATTAATGGAGAAGAAAAGCAAAGAAGTAATACAGCTTATATGATAAATGATTTTGCTGATATTATTGTGTTTATTTCAAAATATATGACCTTACAACCTGGAGATTTAATCTTTACTGGAACTCCTGCTTTAGGAAAAGGTGAAATTTTTAAAGGAGACCAATTACAGTGTTCTATAAATGGCGAATTGTTATTAGATTTTAAAATGATATAATTTTTTCGGATGAAAACAAGACTTTCTACTTTTGATGATATTTCAGATATTATGACCATTATTGATGACGCTAAAGCTTATTTGGCTTCTCAAAATATCGATCAATGGCAAAATGGGTATCCAAATGCTGAACAAATTGAAAATGATATTAAAAATGACGAAAGTTATGTGGTTGTAAATGATGAGAATCAAATTATGGCAACCTCAATGTTTACCTTAAGAAAAGAACCAACATATAAAGAAGTTTTTGATGGAAAATGGCTAATTCCAGAAGATGAAGTTTATGGCGTTATTCACAGAATGGCTATCAAAAAAGAGTATAGACAATTTGGTTTAGCGACTTTTCTATTTCACGAATTTCACTTGCAGTTAGAAGAAAAAAACATCAAAAGTTTAAAGATTGATACGCATGAAGAAAATATTGGGATGCAATCTTTAATTAAAAAACTTGGCTTTCAATATTGTGGCATAATTTACACCAATTACAATGCAAAAAGATTGGCTTTTGAGAAAGTAATATCATCTTAAAAATACAAAATAAAACTATATTTACAACCTCATAAATTATTTTATGAGGTTTCTTTTTTCTGATAAAATCCAAATATAAAAATGCAAATTCTTTCATATATAATTCAGCAAACACAGCTTTCATCAAAATCTGTAGAAAACACCATTTCTCTTTTAAATGAAGATGCTACAATTCCTTTTATCAGTAGATATAGAAAAGAAATTACTGGCAATTTAGATGAAGTTCAAATTGGCGAAATTGTAAAATTTAAAGAGCTTTTTGAAGCCTTAGAAAAGCGTAAATCGACTATTTTAAAAGCATTAGAAGAGCAAAATGTTTTAACAAGCGAGTTAGAAAATCAAGTAAATACTTCTCAAGACCTTATTTCTTTAGAAGATTTGTATTTGCCTTTTAAGAAAAAGCGAAAAACCAAAGCAGAAACTGCTCGTTTGCAAGGATTAGAACCTTTGGCAAAAATGATGATGAGTCAGAATGTGAATAATTTAAATCAAACTGCCTCAAAATATATATCAAAAGAAGTTACTACTGTTGATGATGCTTTGGAAGGCGCACGTTTTATTATTGCAGAATGGATTAACGAAAGAACAGATATCAGAAATAATATTAGAAGAGAATTAGAACGTTTTGCAACCATTTCATCAAAAATAATAAAGAGTAAAATTGATGAAGAAAAAGCCCAAAAATTCAAAGATTATTTTGATTGGAATGAAGCTTTAAAAAATATTCCATCACACAGATTATTAGCAATTTTAAGAGCAGAAAATGAAGGTTTTATCCGCGTAAAAATTGAAATTGATTCAGAAAGAATCTTACAAAGGATTGAAAATAGAATTATCAAGTCTCATAACAATTGTGCAGCACAAATTGAATTCGCAATTCAAGATGCGTATAAACGTTTGTTGTTTCCTTCTTTATCAAATGAAGCTTTATCAATTGCTAAAGAAAAGGCAGATGAAGATGCTATAAATGTCTTTACCAAAAACTTAAAACAATTATTATTGGGTTCTCCTTTGGGTGAAAAACGTATTTTGGCAATCGATCCTGGTTTTAAATCGGGCTGTAAAGTGGTTTGTTTAAATGAACAAGGAGATTTATTACACAATGAAAACATATATCCTCATCAACCTCAAAATCAAACAAATGAAGCTATAAAAAAAATTGGTTCTTTGGTTGATGCTTATAAAATTGATGCAATTGCAATCGGAAATGGAACAGCCTCAAGAGAAACAGAAGAATTGGTGAAAAAAGTTTTCTTTAAAAATAAAGTTGATGTTTTTGTGGTAAGTGAAGCTGGAGCCTCTATTTATTCGGCTTCTAAAATTGCAAGAGACGAATTCCCTAATTATGATGTTACAGTTCGTGGTTCTGTTTCTATTGGACGTAGATTGCAAGATCCTTTGGCTGAGTTGGTTAAAATTGATGCAAAATCGATTGGAGTTGGCCAATATCAACATGATGTTGATCAAACAAAATTGAAAAAATCTTTAGATACAACTGTGGAAAGTTGTGTAAATACAGTTGGTGTAAACATTAATACTGCTAGTGAATCTTTGCTAAGTTATGTATCAGGAATTGGACCAAAATTGGCAGAAAACATCGTAAACTATAGAAATGAAAAAGGCTCTTTTACTTCGAGAAAAGAAATTAAAAAAGTGCCAAGATTAGGAGGAAAAGCTTTTGAACAAGCTGCTGGTTTTTTGAGAATTAAAAACGGAAAGAATCCTTTAGATAATTCTGGGGTACATCCTGAAAGTTATATTTTGGTTGATAAAATCGCCAAAGATTTAAAAATAAATATTGCTGATTTGATTGGAAATAAAGACATCCTTCAAAAAATAAATTTGCAAAATTATGTTTCTGAAACTATAGGTTTGCCAACGTTACAAGACATTGTGAAGGAATTAGAAAAACCAGGTTTAGATCCAAGAGAAAAAGCAAAAGTATTTTCTTTTGATGCAAATATTAAAACTATTGCTGATTTAAAAACAGGTCAACTTTTACCAGGAATTGTAAATAATATTACAAATTTTGGTTGTTTTGTAGATATTGGCATTAAAGAAAGTGGCTTAATTCACGTTTCTAATTTGTCTGATACGTTTGTAAAAGATGTAAATGCAATCGTTAATTTGCAACAACAAATTACTGTAAAAGTTTTAGAGGTTGATGTTGTAAGGAAGAGAATTCAACTGGCTTTGGTGAAGTAAAATAATAATTCTTATATTTATAAAATGAGCAATAAAGTAGAAAAAACAGATTCTTGGGATGACTTAACTGATTATCAAAAAAATGAAATACAACAAGGAATTAATGAGTCAAATAAAAAGAAAAAAGTTTCTTGGGAAGATGTTAAAAAAGAACTTTTAAAATTGAAATAAATACATATTATTCATTTTTAGAAACTTAAAGAGTATTCTTGTAATAAATATTCATTTTTTGAAATTGAAAAAAGTTTGTATTGCTATAAATAAATCAAAAAAAAATCACGAAACGTGAGATTCTTTCAGAATGACAAACTGTAAAGTAAAGTATTTATTTTCAATATTCTTGACACACAGTTTGTCTTCCTGTAAGGAACTCGCACAAAACTTTGCAAACGTAAAAACTATCCAGAATGTCAAACTTTATGAAAATGATTTTTAGTTATCAACATTAAAAAAAGAATAACTCTAAGTTTGTAATATTTCCTTATTTTCGAGTTCACAAAAACAATCAATGAAAGTCTGTATTGCAGAAAAGCCAAGTGTAGCAAGAGAAATAGCTAACATTCTAGGAGCCAACACAAAACGTGATGGTTTTTACGAAGGAAATGGCTATGCTGTAACTTACACTTTTGGGCATTTGTGCACGCTTTTAGAACCTAAAGACTACAAACCTCACTGGAAAAGTTGGGATTTGAACAATTTGCCAATGTTGCCAGAACGTTTTGATACAAAAGTTACTGGAGATGCAGGTATTAGAAAACAATTCAATATTGTAAAATCTTTGTTTGATAAAGCAACTGTAGTTATAAATTGTGGGGATGCAGGAACAGAAGGAGAACTCATTCAAAGATGGGTAATTAACCAATGTGGTTATAAAGGTGAAGTGCAACGTTTGTGGATTTCTTCATTAACGGAAGAAGCAATTAAAGAAGGTTTTAATAATTTAGAATCTTCCACAAAATATGATAATTTATATTATGCAGGTTTCTCTAGAGCTATTGGAGATTGGCTTTTGGGCTTAAATGCAACTAGATTGTACACTGTAAAATTTGGCGGATACAAACAAGTTTTATCTGTTGGTAGAGTGCAAACTCCTACTCTAGCAATGTTGGTAAATCGTTATTTGGAAATTCAAAACTTTAAACCAGAACCTTATTGGGAACTTCAAACTACGTATAGAGACACACTTTTTAATTACGAAGATGGGCGTTTTCTGAAAAAAGAAGATGGGCAAGTTTTAGCTGATAAAGTTAAAGAATCTGACTTTGAAATTGTTTCTGTTACCAAAAAAAAGGGAAAAGATTACGCTCCTAAATTATTTGATTTAACAGGTTTACAGGTTTATTGTAATAATAAATTCGGTTTTTCTGCGGATGAAACTTTGAAAATTGTTCAGAAGTTATATGAAATGAAAGTAGTTACCTATCCTAGAGTTGATACTACATTTCTACCCAATGACATGTATCCAAAAATACATGGAATTTTATCGAAATTAACAAATTATAGCGAACTTACACAACCTCTTTTAGGAAAGAAAATAAAGAAAACAAAACGTGTTTTTGATGATAAGAAAGTTACAGATCACCATGCAATAATTCCAACAGGAATTCAGAGTAACTTACAATACAATCAACAGCAAGTTTATGATATTATTACCAAACGTTTTATAGCTGTTTTTTATCCAGAATCAGATATTTCGAATTCAACTATTTTAGGGAAAGCTGCAAAAATTCCTTTTAAAACAACAGGAAAAGAAATACTAACACAAGGTTGGCGCGTTGTTTTTCAATCTGCAGAAAAGATTGATAAAAAGAATAGTGAAGCAATTTTACCCAATTTTGTTAAAGGAGAAAAAGGGCCTCATGAACCTTCGTTTTTAGAAAAGGAAACAAAACCACCAAGAAATTTTACAGAAGCAAGTTTATTAAGAGCAATGGAAACTGCTGGTAAACAGGTTGATGATGAAAATTTACGCGAATTAATGAAGGAAAACGGAATTGGAAGACCTTCTACAAGAGCAAGTATTATCGAAACTTTATTCCGAAGAAAATATATTGAACGTAAGAAAAAGTTAGTTTTACCAACGCAAACAGGTATCGATTTAATTAATATTATTGATAATGAATTACTAAAATCTGCTGAACTTACTGGAAGATGGGAAAAACGTTTAAAAGAAATTGAACGTGGAGAATTTAGTGCAGCAACTTTCATCAACAATATGAAAAAAATGGTTGATGAATTGGTGTATGAAGTTCGTTCGAACAAATCTTCTAAACGAATTTCATCTGTCAATTCGAATGACAAAACTATGAAGCAATCTGCTACTTCAAATGCTGATGCTTCATCAAAAAAAGCTACAACAAAAACTAAAAATGTTGCTGGCAAAACGTGTCCAAAATGTAAAAAAGGGCAACTTTTAAAAGGTTCTTCTGCCTTTGGTTGTTCTGAATATAAAAATAATTGCGATTTTAAAATACCTTTTGAAATTTACGGTAAGAAAGTTTCAGAAAATCAACTAAAAAGATTGATTGATAAAAATTGTACCACCAATTTAAAAGGTTTTGTTTTAAATGATAAAAAAATAGAAGGTTTAATTCGTTTTGATGATGATTTTAATTTGAAATTAGAACCTAAAAAAGAATTAGAAAAGCCTCAAAAAAATACGGATACAAGTTCAGCATCAAAAATTTCTTGTCCTAAATGTAAGACTGGAACTGTTTTAAAAGGAAAAACGGCTTATGGTTGTTCTAATTATAAAAATGGTTGCGACTTTATTTTTACTTTTGAAAACATAAAAAAAATTGCCAATGGAAAACCATTGACAAAAGATTTAGTTTTGGAAATAATATCTAATTAAGCTGATTTATAGAAAAGTGATCGTAAATTTCTTTACAGCCACCACCAACTATTGAAAAGTTTTTTTCTTTTGAGGTTGCTAAAATCATTAATTGTTGAATAGCATTTAGTCCATTCTTATCAATTTCTTCAGCTTCTTCTATATTTAAGGTTATTTTCTTTTTCTTATCAATTCTTTCTGTAAAATAAGTTAAAAAAGTTTCTACATCTGGCTTATTTACTTTTCCCTTTAAATAATAAACACTTTTGTTTTTTGAAATTTTTAGAGGCATAATACATATATTTATTAGGTTAATATAAATTAATTTTCAAAAACTAAAATTCATTACTATCAAAATAAAACACTTATAATCAAAAAAAATAAACCAATATAAAACTAAATTATAATTGGTAAGTTTTTATAAATAAAATACAATTATATTGTTTTTAAATATTCAGAAATTACGTCTAAAATTTGTTCGAATTTTTCTTTCTCTATAACTTCAATCTTACTTTCACGAAGGTTATGTTCAAATTTATTAGCGTTTTCGTAATTTTCTTCGAGTCCTAAAATACTAAATTTATGTTTAATTCGATGAACATTAGCTTCAATTTCTTTAAAATTATTTTTTTCGATGCTATTATAGTACTCTTTCACTTCTATTGGAAACTCATTTTTAATTACATTAATTAAAGTATTTTTTACGGAAACATCTTCTCTTGCTAACTTATTTATGTATGCTAAATTTGGTTTTTCCATTATTATTTTTTTATTGTAAAGGTAAAAATTGTTTCTACATTTGGAGTTGACTCTATATAAATATCACCATTGTAAGCCTCTATAATTTTTTTTACGATAGATAAACCAATGCCTGTAGATTTATTATCGTTTTCTAATTTTTGAAAAGCAGCAAAAATTTTATCGAAATATTCGTTCTCAATTCCTTTTCCATTGTCTTTAACTGTAAACTTCCAAAAATCTTTTTGATCATAATAATTTATCTCTACAAAACCATTTTTTCCTTTATTATTAAATTTTACAGCATTATGAATCAAATTATAAAATAAAAGATCTAATCTATGTTTATCTCCATAAATAGTTGGTAAGTTTTCAGGAAATAAAATTTTTATACTTTGAGGATTATCGATTGTAGGAATTAAAATTTTTAATAAAGAATTTAAATTGACTTCATATCGTTTTTTTTCGGCTTTACCTATTGTAGAATATTCTAAAATACCTTGGATAAGGGTATCCATTTTCTCCACATTAGTTCGAATTAAGTTTAAAATTTCCTTACCTCCATTATCAAAATCATCAAAATAATCTTCTCTAATCCATGTTGTTAAAGCATCTATGCTTTGCAAAGGTGATTGTAAATCGTGAGAAATCATATGTGCATATTCATTCAACTCTTGATTTTGTTTCACTAAACTAGTTACTAATTTGTCTTTTTCTTTATTAATTTCAATAATTTCTTTAGTTTGATTATCAATAAAATCTACTAATTTTAATGAATCTTTACTCTCTAAATTATTAACTTCCTCTAATTCATAAAACTTTAAAGTATTTATAACATTATTAAGTTTCGAAATTATATTTTTTTGAGATTGTGTTTCTTCTCTTAATTGTTGGTTTGTTTCAAAAAGCTCTTCAGAACTTATAGTTACAGCTCTTTGTAACATAGTAAATTGCTCTTCTGAAGAATCGTAAGATTTACTTACAGCTTCTAAAAAAACATCTAAATCTTTGTTAGCATGTAAATTTTCAGGTAAATATTTTCTTATTTGTCTTTTTAATAGAGAATTCATTACTCGCTCATTAAGGTGATTGCCATAGTTTGGTTATGTAATTGACAGTTTGTTTCGTCTTCAAAAGGTGCAATTTCGCCATAAGAATAAAACCCGCAAATTTTAGTTTCGTTTCCAATTGCCTCTATAACTTCTTCTACTTCTTCTTCTACTCTTTGATCTAAAACCAATTTTCGACCAATACAACTTATCAAAATTGCCAAATCTGGTTTTTTAATTCTACTTTCTAAAGCTTGTTTAGCACCTATTTCTGCAGCATTTACAATATTATCTACATTTGTCATCATTAACTGAACTTTAGCACCTTCTAAAATATCACCTGCTAAAATCATTGAATTTTCATCCTCATTAATATTTAGAATTGTTCTAACAATAGATTTTTTGGTATCAGTAGATTTTACATTTAAAGGATATAGTAATGCAGCTCCAGGTAATTCTTTAGATTTATCACCTAAATATTTTTTATATAAATCTAATGCAGGCTTTCCATCAAGTTCATAAAGTATATTATCTTTAGATTTTGTAACAATTCTTTCTGGTCCAAAAGGAGTCCAACCACCATTTGTTGCAAAAGAAACCTCTAAAGTTTCACCATAAAAACCAATTGCTACAATTTCGCCTTCTTTAGGTTGCTCATTATAAGATGTAAGCGTTTTTTCAAATCTAGAACTATCTCCACATAAAGCTCCTGTAATTAATACATTATTTTCTGTTGCAGCATTCATGCCAATAGCAAGCTGACTTCCATTTATAAAACTACCATCTGAAACTATTAACACGTATTTTAAATCTTTTTTTGGTAATTGTTCAATTAATTCTTTGCCGATTTTCTGACTATTAATTAAATTTTCAGGGTTTAAAACACCTGTTGTTTTTATAACAAAATTACTTTTCTCAAATTCAATTGCTGTAATTGTTATAGATTCATCGTCTACAGAATCTGAAGTAATATCACCAGAGGTAGATCCAAAAACAAGATGTCCATCTTTAAATTCCTCTCTAATTTCATTATAAATATTTGCATCTTCTAACATATATCTATTTCCGAAAACCAAAACCAAAGGTTTTTTTAATAGAATTTGTTCAGATAAAAATTCTAGTTTTTTATTTTGTGCTTTTTTTAACTGAACAGTTTTCATTGTTTAGAATATTAAAAGGAAGAAATTTAAATTGATTTTAATTTTTTGGTTGATGAACAAGAGGAATTAATAAAACTAATAGATTCATCTTAAAAATAACGCTACTTAAGAAAGTTACTTTTATAAATTACATTTTTATCAACTCATTTATACTCCAATACTCTAAAACTGTTTCAATTTTTTTAACGTAATCTTCATATTTTAGAGGTTTTAAAACATAACCAGACATTCCTGTTCTATAACATTCTAATAAATCTTTCTGATTGCTTGAGGTTGTTAAAATAATTGTAGGAATATGTTTTAGATCGTCATTAGCTTTTATCATTTTAAGAAATTCTAGCCCACTAATCTTTGGCATATTCAAATCTAGCAAAATTATATCAGGAATATTTTCTTTGTTTTCAAGAAATTTTAAAGCCTCTTCACCATTTTTTGATTCATAAATGGTATGTTTTAATTTTAATAACGAAATAGTTCTGTTCATTTTCATTATTTCAATTAAATTGTCCTCTACTAATAAAACCTTTAATTTTTTTTCCATCTAATAAAACTAATTAATAAGATACAAATTAAATCTAAAGTTATCTTTTAATTGAAAAACGCAGTTTAAAGGTTTTAAAGTAAGGTTAAAATGCTAAAAACTATCGATAAACTGTTTTTTTGGAAAAACTAACCAATTAACTGGCTAAAATATTCAAATATTTCACCTTTTGAAATGGAGCTTCCTTTTTCCATTAAATCAAATATTTCTTTATTTCTTTCCAAATGATAAGGCTTAGAACCTTTAAAAATTTCAACAGAATTGTCCATTGGGTTTTGCATTAACCATTCAAAACCTTTTTGTTCTAATAAATTAATATCCCAAGTAATTTTAATGGCAATTCTATGAATTTCATTTTCATCACATTTAAATAAGTTCGCAGATTTTTCTGAAAAGTGTTCTATATAGTTTGTTTTGGTTAAAACATCATCCCAAACTACATCAGAAAAAACATTTAATTCTTCTTCTGCAACTATTGGTTGCTCTTCTTTAATTGTTTTCCATTCTTTTACATCAATACTTTGTGAAGCCAAGAAAAGGGCGAATTCTTGATGTAAAATTTCGAATTGTTCTTTGGTTAGTTGTCTGTATTTCATGGGAAATTGGAAATTGGTATAAAAAATAGAAAAGCTCGTTATTTCTAACGAGCTTTTAAAAAATTACTTTTGATGTTGTTTCTAAAATTATTCAGCAACAACATCAAAAGTAATATCAGCAACTACAGCTCTGTGTAATCTTACAGATGCTTCGTATTTACCTAATCTTTTCACAGAACCACCAACAACTTTAATAAACTTTTTGTCGATTTCTGTACCTGCTTTTGCAAGTGCTGCAGCTAAATCTATATTGTTTACAGAACCAAATAATTTGTCTCCTGAACCAGTTTTAGATGCAATTTGTAATTCATATCCTTTAATTGTTTCAGCAATTTCATTTGCTTCGTCAATTAATTTAGCTTCTTTATAAGCTCTTTGTTTTAAATTTTCTGCTAATACTTTCTTTGCAGAAGAAGTAGCTAAAGATGCTTTTCCAGATGGGATTAAAAAGTTTCTACCATATCCGTTTTTAACGTCTACAACATCATCTTTAAATCCTAAATTTTCTACGTCTTGTCTTAATATTAATTCCATGTCTGTACGTATATATTATTTTAGTAAATCACCAACATAAGGCATTAACGCCAAATGACGACACCTTTTAATTGCTTGCGCAACTTTACGTTGATATTTTAATGAAGTTCCTGTTAAACGTCTTGGTAAAATTTTACCTTGTTCGTTTACTAAATACATTAAGAAATCTGCATCTTTATAATCGATATATTTGATGCCTTTTTTCTTAAATCTACAGTATTTAGCTTCTTTTTTAGTGTCTATATCTAATGGCGTTAAATATCTAACGTCAGCAGATTTACCACCTTTTGCTTGTTGTTCTATTGATGCCATTTCTTATTTTTTAGTAGATTTAACACGTTCTCTTCTTTTTTCAGCCCAAGCTGCAGCATGTTTGTCTAATCTAACAGAAAGGTAACGCATAACGCTATCATCTCTTCTAAATTCTAACTCAAATGCAGAGATTTCCTCTCCAGCAACTTTATAGTCAATTAAGTGATAAAAACCACTTTTTTTCTTTTGGATTGGGTAGGCTAATTTCTTTAAGCCCCAATCTTCTTTTGAGATTATTTCAGCTCCTTTGGAAACTAAATAATCCTCGAACTTTTGTACTGTCTCCTTTATCTGTGTGTCAGATAAAACGGGATTCAAAATGAAAACAGTTTCGTAATGATTCATAATTAATATTTTATTGTTTATTTTTAAGGGTGCAAATATAGTAACTTTTTTATATTTACTACATCTTTTTATGATTAAAAAGTTTACATTATAATCTCTAAGAACATAATTTAAAATACTGATATGCAAATACCTGAAATACCAGACTTAATTCTTTATGCAATTCCGTTTTTTATAGCAACTGTAATTCTTGAAATTATTTTAACTGTAAAGGTAAAATTAGAAGATTATGAGTTTAAAGATGCTGGTACTTCCATTATAATGGGTTTAGGAAATGTTTTTATTAGCATTTTTACTAAAATTATGATTTTAGCTATATTCCTATTTTTGTATAAATTTAGATTTTTTACGATTCCTTTTGTTTGGTGGGCTTGGCTTGTATTATTATTTGCAGAAGACTTCTGTTATTATTGGTTTCATAGAATTAGTCACGAAAGTAGGTTGTTTTGGGCAAGTCATGTAGTGCATCATTCTTCCCAGAAATATAATTTAAGCACAGCTTTAAGGCAAACTTGGTCTGGAAGTTTTTACACATTTATCTTTTGGTTTCCTTTAATTATAATAGGTTTTCATCCTATAATGGTTTTGGTACAAATGAGTATTAGCCTAATCTATCAATATTGGATTCATACAGAATTAATTGACAAAATGCCAAAATGGTTTGAAGGTATTTTTAATACTCCAAGTCATCATAGGGTTCATCATGCTACAAATCCACAATATTTGGACAGAAACCACGCAGGTATTTTTATTATTTGGGACAGACTTTTTAAAACGTTTGAACCTGAAATTGAAAAACCTGTTTATGGTTTGGTAACAAACATCAATACTTATAATCCTATAAAAATTGCTTTTTTAGAATGGAAAAATATGTTAAAAGACTTTTACAACTCAAAAACATCTCTCAAAAATAAATTTAAATATTTGATAAAACCTCCAGGCTGGAAACATGATGGAACTAGTATTTTATCAACAGATCTTAGAAAAAAATGGGAAGAAAAAAAAGAGTAGTAATTTTTACGGAGTTTTAATTTCATCCAATTTAAAAACCACTAATACAAGAATTAAAATATAGTATTCTTGTATTAGTGGCCTTAAATAAGTTTTTAGTTAAAAATACCTTCTAACTCTTTATAAACAACTTCACCTTTTACAATATTTAATCCTTTAGCTAAGGATTCATCATTTTCACAAGCTTTTTCCCAACCTAAATTTGCGATTTTTAAAATATAGTTTAGTGTAACATTCGTTAACGCCATTGTTGATGTAAAAGGAACAGCACCAGGCATATTTGCAACACAATAATGTACAACATCATCAATTATATATGTAGGATCTTCGTGTGTTGTAGCTCTTGTGGTATCAAAACAACCTCCTTGATCTACAGCAACATCAACAACCACAGTTCCTGGGCGCATTTCTTTTAACATATCTCTTGTAATTAATTTTGGCGCCTTTCCTCCTTTTACCAAAACTCCACCAATTATTAAATCGTGTGTTTTTATGTGTTGTCTAATTACATATTCGCTTGAAAAACCTGTAATAACGTGACTTGGTAAAACATCATTTACATAACGTAAACGCTTCATATTAATATCTAAAATTGTAACATGAGCACCTAAACCAGCTGCCATTTTTGCAGCTTGTACACCTACAACTCCAGCTCCTAAAATCAAGACTTTTCCTGGAGTAACTCCTGGAACGCCTCCTAATAAAATTCCTCTTCCTTTTACAGGTTTCTCTAAATATTTTGCTCCTTGTTGTACAGACATTCTTCCTGCAACTTCAGACATTGGTGTTAACAATGGTAAAGAGCCATCAGAATCTTCTACAGTTTCATAAGCAATACAAATCGCTTTGCTAGCAATCATAGCTTTGGTTAAAGGCTCACTTGATGCAAAATGAAAATACGTAAATACAATCTGATTTTCTTTAATTAAAGGATATTCAGAAGCAATTGGTTCTTTTACCTTTACAATCATGTCACTTTTCGAATACACGTCTTCTATTGTTGGCAAAATAGTTGCACCAACTTCAATATAATCTTTGTCAAAAAAACCACTTCCTTCTCCAGCTGTTGCTTGTACAAAAACTGTATGATTTTTATTTGTTAAAGCAAAAACACCAGCAGGAGTCATTCCTACTCTGCTTTCGTTATTTTTAATTTCTTTAGGAATTCCTATATTCATTTTTAACCTATTTATTTGAGATTTACAAGGTCATAAAAGTAAAGTTTTTTTAGTATTGATAAAATAAAATCGAATTTTGGTTAATTTTTGCGAATTCCATACTTTTATCAATCTTAAAACAAGAATTACACATCAAAATAGCTGAAATTTAACTAAACAACAAAAGTCATTGCAATTACAATGACTTTTGTGAAAATTTATCTGTTTTTTTCGCTTTTAAAATTGACTAAAAAGTCAATTTAGCGATACAACACTCATTAAAATTCTGTTTTTTATTAATCCAAATCTAAACGAATTCCCATTGAAATATTTCTTGTTTCTGTGTTTTTGAAAAGTGGATTTAAATCATACTTAATATAAAAACTAACATCTTTATAACCAACATAACTGCTTAATCCGTAATTAAAAACATTCATATTAAAATTATCATATTGAACAGATTCAATTTCCACTCCTTCAGAATCTTGATACTCTAAATATTGTCTTGTTCCTAATTTAAAACCTGCAAAACCACCAATTCCTAAACGAACTGAGTTGTTGGTTCTATCTCTTTTTCGTCCATCAGAATAGGTTTTGTTTTTAGAAAAATCCCACTCTAAATGCACTGGAAAATTCATTTGTACATGACGTAATCTACTCTCTGTTAATACTTCATCAATTCTGGTTTCGATATTGGTCATATCCCCATTTTTAACATGTTGTTGATTATCCTTTAATCGTAAATTATTCCAAAGAAAAGAAACACCATATTTAAAGTACAATTGAGAAGGTTCTTTTGTCAATCGTGTTTTCCAAGTAAACCCTAATTCGTAAAAACGTGAACGCCAAGTTTGATAATCATCACCTAAAGTCGATAAATTATTATCATTCAAAACATTATTAATACCCATTGCAAAAACAAACTGAGATGTAGTTTTTCTGTTCGACTTTTTATTAAAACTCCATTTTTTTTCACGAGCTTCTTTTTTTTCATCATCAGAATCATTCTCTTTAAATATAAAGGTTTTATTACCAATTGTAAAGGTTTTCTCCTCTTCATAATCTTTATCAAATTCGCCTGAACTCGCAATTTTTCCATTCGTTTTATTTTGCACTAATAACTGCAATAAAGCTTCTTGTTCGCTTACTAATTTTTCGATTCTTCTTGCATGATATGCTGCTAATTCTTTCTTTAAAGCATCAGAAGTACTTTTTGTGATTTCTCCTTTTTCTAATCGTTTATCGATTGCAATAACTTTTATTTTTAAAGAGTCTTTCTGCTCTTTTGCAATACTTTCTATTCTTTTCGAAATTTTGCTAACTTCTCTTTCAAATGTTTTTTCTTGAGCTTGTGAAATTGTTACACTCAGAAATAATAGGATATATAATATTCTTTTCATTTTTATTGATTTTAGGTGTTTGTTATTGTTTTTTTTTGATTGATCTACTACAAATACATATTTCTGAAATTATCTTATTACGTACTAAAACAACCTCATAAAATACATTAAAACTTATATTTAATCATTTCTACTAGCAATTGCAGAAGCAATATCAGATACTTTTCTTTTTAAGGAATTCATGAAATTATTCTGAAAAACATCATCATCTATAGTTCGTTCTACTTCCGCTAAAATTGTATTAGGATCTATTTTAAAATTCGATTTTTTGAGTTCGCTTTTAATCGTTCTTAAAACATCTTCTCGATTTACGTTATATTTTGCATAATGTGCTGAAACCTCTTTAGGTGTGTGAGTAACTGCAAATAATAAATCATCTGCATTTATTTTGATAGCACTATTTGGATCTCTTTTTAAAATTTTAGGTTCTATTATATTGTCCTTTTCAAGTAATTCAGTTGTAAAATCATCATTATTTGCAATTGCTACATTTTCATTTTTGTTAGCTTTTACAGCTGTTATTTTTGTGGAATTTTTATTCTCTTTTAAAGTAACTTTCTCAATGATATTGTTTCCTATTGATTTTTCTGGAGCTACTTCTACTCCATCTTTTTGAACGATTACTTCTTGAATAGGTAACTCAGTCTTTATATTCTCAATATTTTTATCAATTAAATCTTTATCTATTTGCTCGATAACAACATCATTTTTAAAATTAATTTCTTGAGAATTATCACTAAAAACATACATACTTATTGAAACCAATAGCAAAATACTTGCTGCTGCTCCTATATAAAAAAACCAACCGATCTTCTTTTGTTTAGGTTCTTCGTCTAATTTTACAGACAAGCGTTCCCAAGCAGAAGCAGATGGCTCAAAAGTTCTGTTTTTAAACTTTTCTTTTATGGAATTATCTAATTTATTTGTCTTCATGAACTACTGTATTCATTTTTATATAATTTTGTTGCAATTGTTTACGCGCTTTAAACAATTGCGATTTTGATGTACTTTCAGAAATGCCTAATTGTTCAGCAATTTCTGAGTGTTTATAACCTTCTATGGCGAATAAATTAAACACCATTTTGTAACCTTCTGGTAATTGATCTATTAGTTTTTGAATATCTTCTACAGAGGTGTTTTCTAAACTTTCTGTAGCTGCATCATTAAAAACATAGTCTTCGTCAGACAAATCAATCACATTTTTTTTTCGCAGATAAGAGATGCACGTGTTCACCATAATTCTACGAATCCAACCTTCAAAACTACCTTCGTGTTTAAAAGTATGTAAGCTTTTAAAAACCTTAAAAAAACCTTGTAATAACAAATCTTCTGCATGATGGTTGTCTTTTACATATTGCCTACAAACACCTAACATTTTAGGAGAATGTTGCTTAAACAATTGTTCTTGCGCTTCTCTATTATTGTTACTCGCTTTTTTTATGAGCGATTTTTGCGAGTTATGTAGTTTTATAATTTTCAAGCCTCTTGGTTCCGTTTTTAATGCCTTACAAATATATAGACTACCAAAGTTTTAAAAAGGTTGCTTTGTATAAAAAAATAAATTTGTTTATATTTTTTGGTTGATGATTTCTGGTGATTTAATCTACCAAAAACAGACGACATCAGTAATCATAATGATTAATAAGAAAAATGTGAAAAATTTCAACAATCAAAATTATCGATGTAAAGTAATAATTAAAAAAATCATTCCAAATAACTTTTTTTATATAGACCTATAATTATTCAAATTACATAACTTTGCAGTCAATAATTTTAGTATGTTAATTAAAAGAATAGGGTATTTTTTAGTAGGAGTTTCATTAGGTTCAATTGGCGTTTACTTTTTCTGGCAAAAGAAAAATGCAACGTTTGATTATGGAATGGATGCAAGAACTTTAAAGACAATCAGAATTAAAGAACGTGTTTTTTCTGACAATGCTAAAAGAGTCATGCTAAATTCTGATATTGATAGCACAAAAATATCTACCATTTTATATACAGGTGATGTTGATTTTGGTAAAAGCAAACCAAGACAAAAGCCTTGTGCAGAATACTATATTACAGGAAACAACGATTTAGAAAACGTAAGTTTATATGTTTCTAGATGCGATTCTGTTGCTACAATAAAAGAAATTATTATTGACTAACAATTCTTATATTTATCATGCAATCCTACTCCACTAATAATCATTGGTATTATTTTTTCGAGTCTTTTTAATTTTGTTGATGCTCTTTTAGCTTCTAAAATATACGCTGTATATTCTCTTTGCTTGCTTAAAGAAAAATTATCAAAACTTGTTTTTAACTCTTTATTTTTTTTTAATTCTTGCTGTAATTCTTCAGGTATAATTACTGGTTTTGAGCTTCTTGTTGGTTTAATTTCATTTCCTAATTTCACGTTTTCGATAGCCTCTAAAACATATTCTTTAATTTGAGCTGTATTTATTTCATCAATAGAATTAAATCTCCATTGCAACATGGCTTTGGTTTTTCCTTCTTGTGCATTTATAAAAACCTTGTATTTGTCTTTTAATAGTGCACCTTGAAAAAACCATAAACCACAGTAATTTTTAAAAGCGGATAAACCAACTATATTTTTGCCGTTAAAAACATACACTGGAGATCCCCATTTTATGGTTTCATCTACAGGTAAATCTGCAAAAACAGCACGTAAAAGATTGAGCTCTTTACTCCATTTTTCTTTTTTCGAGATATATTCATCAACCTTAATATTCATATTTATGTTTTTAAGTTAGTGAAGTAACGTTCTTCAATTTTATCAACATTTTTAATTGTTTTTTTAACCCAATCGAAATATAAAATATCTTTTTCTTTGGTTGATAATTGCCAATCAATCTTAGAACTACGCAATTTTGTAGTAACCGATTGTAAAATAATGGCAGCAGCCACAGAAATATTTAAACTTTCTGTAAAACCAACCATGGGTATTTTTAAAAAACCATCTGCTTGACTTTTTACAATATCAGAAACACCTTCTGCTTCTGCACCCAAAATAAAAGCCGTTTTTTTATTGATGTCAAAATCTTGCAATAAACAAGAATCATAATGAGGACTTGTTGCAATAAGTTGATAGCCTTTTTCTTTTAAAGCATCCAAACAAATTTGGGTGTTATTGCCATCTTCTCTATATCTATATTGATTTAACCATTTTTGAGAACCTTTGGCAACATGTCTAGAAACTGTATTACTATATTTATTTTCAATAGAATGCACATCTTGAACGCCAAAAATATCACACGTTCTTACAACTGCACTTGCATTGTGTGGTTGATAAATATCTTCCAAAACCACAGTAAAATGTCGAGTTCTATGCTCTAAAACATTTTTAAAAGTTGCTTTTCTTTTTTCTGTTAAATACGCTTCAAAATAAGCTAAAAGTTTTTCATCAATCATAAATACAAACATAAAAATTATTATTTTTACAAATGATGAAAAAATTAGTTGTTTTAACAGGCGCAGGTATTTCTGCAGAAAGTGGTATTAACACATTTAGAGACGCTGATGGTTTATGGGAAGGTCATGATGTGATGGAAGTTGCAACTCCACAAGGTTTTGCTGCGAATCCAACATTGGTTTTAGAATTTTATAATCAACGTAGAAAAGAATTATCAACAGTAAAACCCAATAAAGCACATTTAAATTTAGTGGAATTAGAAAACCATTTTGATGTGGAAATCATCACTCAAAATGTAGACAATTTACACGAAAAAGCTGGCAGTAAAAATGTTACGCATTTGCATGGAGAACTTTTAAAAGTTAGAAGTTCTGCTGATGAATCTTTAATTTTAGATTGGAATAAAGATTTAATTTTAGGAGATTTATGTACTAAAAATAGCCAATTAAGACCTCATATTGTTTGGTTTGGAGAAATGGTGCCAATGTTAGATAAAGCAATTGAAATTACCAAAGAAGCAGATATTTTAGTAATTATTGGCACATCTATGCAGGTATATCCTGCTGCAAGTTTGGTAGATTATATAAAACCAAAAACACCCATTTATTTTATAGATCCAAAACCTCAAATCTCAGAAAATGATTTTAACGATTTAACAATCATTAAAAATGTTGCGAGTTTAGGCACCCATAAATTAATAGAATTGCTGAATAAGATTACTTAATCATATTTTTTAAATAAAAATTTTCTACTTTTTCTCTTGCCCAAGGTGTCGTTCTTAAAAATTTTAAGGAAGATTTATACGTAGGATTATTTTTAAAAGCATTAATATTTAAAGAATAGCCTAATTCTTCCCAGCCATATTCTAAATACAATTGCTCTAACATGGTTGCTAACTTAATACCATGTAAAGGATTATTGGGTTGTTCTGTACTCATTTATATTGATGAATTTGCGATTTCTACGATTTCATCAGAACTAAAAATAGCCTGATCTTTATTACTTTTTGCAAGTGTTTGCATGCAACTTGCTATTTCTTCTGGTTCAATCATTTTGTACTTTTTTAAACCACCAACAAATAATGGGTTTAAAATACTCATAATTCCTTTGCCAATTCTTTCTCCTAATCTAAACTCTTCACGATTTCCGCCAATTAAAGAAGGCCTTAAAATATACGTGTTTTTAATTTTTTGTTTTAAAACATCACGTTCCATTTCGCCTTTTGTCTGGTTATAGAAAGTATTGCTGGTAACATCTGCTCCCATAGAAGACATGACTACAAAAGTATCAATATTATTTTCTTTAGCAAGTTTTGCAGCTTTTACAGGAATTCCATAATCAATTTGTTTGTATTTAGCACTGTCTTTTGTTTTAGCAGCTGTTGTGCCAATGCAACAGAAAACTACATTTCCAATAAAATCTTCTTTATAATTTTCTAGTTGAAATAAACTGATTAAATGCTGTTCAATTTTGTCAGATTTTACATCTACAGAACTTCTAGAAAATAATTTAATTTTCGAATACGTTGTATCTGCAAGTAATTTCTCTAATAAAATTCCTCCTGTTAAACCTGTTGCTCCTAATATAATTGCTGTTTTACTCATTTATTTATCTAAATCTGGTAATAAAAAATCATCCAAAACAGATTTTTTAGCCATCATTTTTTCGATTGCTTCTGTTGTTCTTGGTGCTTCTGCAGATAAATTTACAGGGCCATTTTTAGTTACTAAAATATCATCTTCTATTCTTATTCCAATTCCCCACCATTTTTTATCACAAGGACTGCCATCAGGAATATAAATTCCAGGCTCCATAGTAACAATCATATTTTCTTCGAAATTTCTATAATTTCCTGGATCATGAACATCTAAACCAATGTGATGTGTAGTTCCATGAGGCAAATAATTATGTCTTTCATCTACAGATTTTATGATGCCTAATTTATACAAACCTTCGTTCACAATTTTTCTTGCAGCTAAATTTGGGGAAGACATTCCTTCACCAATTTTAAATAAAGTAATTCCTGCTTCTTGTGCATCGTAAACGATATCATAAATTTGTTTTTGTTCTTTAGTAAATTTTCCATTGGCAGGTATTGTTCTAGTTACATCTGCTGTATACCCTCTATATTCAGCTCCTAAATCCATTAAAACTAAATCGTTACCAACTTTTGTTTGATTATTTTCTATATAATGTAAAATACATCCATTGTTTCCTGCTCCTACAATACTTGGATATCCTTCATATTCTGCTCCATATTTTTTATACACAAATTCGTGAATACCTTGCAATTCAGTTTCAGACATGTGAGGTTTCATAGCTTTCATCACTTCAATTTGCCCAACAGCAGAAATTCTTACAGCTTTGGTTATTAATTTAACTTCAGCAGCAGTTTTAACTTCACGCATTGTAGTCAAATTTGCTGATAAAAACGTTAAATCGATATTTGTTTTTGGTTTTAAAGCCAAAGATATTTTCTGTTGATATTCTTTCTTCGAAACATCTGTAGTTGCAGATTTGTAACCTTTAATCAGATCATCATTATTAATTTCTGGAGCACGTAAAGCCAATCTATCAATAATATTAATCACATTTGCGCTACTTTCAATAGGTGTTTCTGCAATATTATTATAAACATATTCTTGCATTCTCGATAAATATAAAGAAGGATCGTAACCCGCTTTTATTTTAAAGTTTTTTACCAAATTGAAAACATCTGCTCCTCCTAAATCTCTATAATCGTCATTAAATTTTTCGATATAAACGTTGTCAAAACTTTTAAAATCGATGTTAGTTTTTAAAAATTCTGTTGCATTCATAGCCATATCAAAACCTAATTCTTTGTTTGCGCCTTCAACTCCTAAACGTTTTCCATTCCATTGTTCTGCTCTTTCATCTCTTTCTTGCACATATAAAATTTCATTGTAAGCGTTTCCATCTTCACCTGTTTGATCATCAGAAAACAAAACTAAGACACCATTTGGCTCTCTATAACCTGTTAAATAATAAAAATTTGGATCTTGATGAAATACGTAATCTACATCGTTTGCTCTATTTCTTAAAGGGTTTGCAAAAACAACAGTTACTGAATTTTTAGGCATTTTAGAGCGTAAAAGTTCGCGTCTTTCTTTATGAAAATCTTTCGATAAAAAATCGGTTGGTGTTTGTGCTTGATAGTTTAAACTGATTGTTATAAATAGAATGAATAAAAATTTTAAACTTTTCATAGGTTGTAAATTTCGTTTATGATTTCAAATGTACTATTATTTATTTTTTGAAATATGAATATTAACAGAATTTTAATGCTTATATATTATGAATTTTTCAATAATTTAGCCAAAAATTAAAGAATTTACACGATGAAAAATATTGCCTTACATAACGTTCACGAAAAATTAGGAGCAAAAATGGTATCTTTTGCAGGTTTTAATATGCCTGTTTCATATAAAGGTATAAATATTGAACATGAAACCGTAAGAAATGGTGTTGGTGTTTTTGATGTAAGCCATATGGGTGAATTTTTAGTTTCTGGAGAAAATGCGTTGGCATTAATTCAAAAAGTAACTTCAAATGACGCTTCTAAACTTGAAATTGGGGATGCACAATATAGCTGTTTCCCAAATGAAGAAAATGGAATTGTAGATGATTTAATTTGTTACAAAATTAAAGAAGATCAATATTTATTAGTAGTAAATGCTGGTAATATTGAAAAAGATTGGAACTGGATTTCTAAATATAATAAAGAGTTTAATGCAGATTTAAAAGATATTTCTGATGAGTATTCTTTATTGGCTATTCAAGGTCCAAAAGCAGTGCAAGCGATGCAACCATTATCTACGTTAGATTTAGCTGAAATTCCTTTCTACAAGTTTAAAATTGGAAATTTTGCAGGTGTTGAAGATGTTATCATTTCTGCAACTGGTTATACTGGTTCTGGTGGTTTTGAAATTTATTGTAAAAATAGCGAAGTAGAACAAATTTGGAATAAAATTTTAAAGGCAGGTTCTGACTATGATATTAGACCAATTGGTTTAGCAGCAAGAGATACTTTGCGTTTAGAAATGGGATATTGTTTGTATGGTAATGATATTAACGAAACAACATCGCCACTTGAAGCTGGTTTAGGATGGATTACTAAATTTACCAAAGATTTTGTAAATCATGAAAATTTAGCAAAACAAAAAGCAGAGAAACCTTCAAGAAAATTAGTTGCTTTTACAATGAATGAAAAAGCAATTCCAAGACAAGGTTATGAGATTCTAGATAACAATTCAAATAGAATAGGTACAGTAACTTCTGGAACTATGAGCCCTAGTTTGGGAATAGGAATTGGTTTAGGGTATGTAAGTACATTATTTACAGCCAAGGAGACTCAAATTTACATTAAAATTCGTAAAAATGTAATTCCTGCAACCGTTGTTAAGTTGCCTTTTTACAAAGGATAAACAAAACTAAAACTTCACAAACCTTGTGAAGTTTTTTTTATTGATTAAAGTTTTTATTTTTCAAAATAGATAAAAAATGAATTGTTTATTAACTGGTGGTGGAGGAATTGTTGGGAGTCATATTATTTTTGAATGGATTCATAAAGCGATTGTTGAAAAAACAGTAAATCATCTTTATGTAATTATTAGAGATAATGAAAAATCTGCTAAAGAAAGATTATTAGCTATTTTACAAGATGCTTCTCGACCTGATTTTTTGAACAAATTCACTTTAGAGGAATGTTTAGAAAAAATCACATTAATTGAAGGAAATTTATCTGAAATAACTAAAAACACCTTAGAAAACTATAGTTTTGACACCATTATTCATTGTGCAGGTTCAACAAGTCTATTGCATACAAATGATTCTAAGAAAGTAGTTCACACACAAAATTTTCTAATTACCAAGCATCTTTTAGAAGAGTTGCCAAATTCTGTAACTCGTTTTATATATATTTCTACTGCCTATTCTTTTGGTATTCAAAACGAAAAAGTAGATGATTGTATTGAGAATTATAAGGTGAGTTCTTTTAGAAATCCGTATGAAAAATCTAAGTACGAAAGTGAAGTTTATGTAAAGGAAACTTGTAAGAAAAACAATATCGATTATCAAATTTTAAGACCTAGTATTATTTGTGGACGATTAATTGAAAAACCTTTCTTTGAAACACCAAAATTTGATGTTTTTTACTCTTTAGCCATGTTTTTAGATAAATATGCTGATAAAGCAAAAGAAAAATTTAGAATTTGGATTGATACAAAAAGCGGATTAAATATTGTGCCTGTAGATTTTGTTGCAAAATCAATTTTATATGGTTTTTTAAATCCGGCAATCAAAGAAATGAATATTGTAAATCCGAAACAACTTTTACACAAGGAATATGTAAATGATTACTTGAAGTATTTCAACATTAATTCTTATGAATTTGTTTCTGAAAAACCGGAAAACTTAAATGCTTTCGAACAATTGTATTACAAAACCATTGGTAGCATTTTCGAAAAATATGTATCCATTCCTGATTTGCAATATCAATCAGAATTAATTTTAAATTTTATTGAAAAACTACAACTGGAAATCAATCTTGGAGTTCATGAAAATTTCATGAACTTGATTCATTTTTCAGTTGAAAAGCAATTTCAGAAAAGTTATTAAATAATTTAAATCTTGGATTCTTTAACACAAATAATTTTAGGAGCTGCTGTTGGTGAAGCTGTCTTAGGAAGAGAAATTGGTAATAAAGCTATGTTGTATGGAGCAATTGCTGGTACAATTCCTGATTTAGATGTTATTTCTTCGTTTTTTACAGACACAGTTTCTGCTTTAGAAATTCATAGAGGTTTTACACATTCTATTTTTTTCTCTGTCGTTTTTGCGCCAATTTTTGCTTTTGTAATCACAAAATTTGAAACCTATAAAAACCTAAAAGATTGGTCTTGGTTATTTTTTTGGGCATTTATTACGCACCCAATTTTAGATGCACAAACAACTTGGGGAACACAGCTTTTTTGGCCTTTGGATATTCGCTTGGCTTTCAAAAACGTTTTTGTGATAGATCCTTTGTACACAATTCCATTTTTGGTTTTTCTAATTTTGGCAATGCTACAAAAAAGAGGAACTAAAAAAAGAAGATTTTATAATAATTTAGGGTTGATTATTAGTAGTTCTTATTTAGTAATTACTTTAATTTTAAAAGGTTTTGCATATCAAAAATTCAATAAAGAATTAGCAGCACAAAACATTACTTTTAAAAAGGTAAACACAAAACCAACGCCTTTAAATACCATTTTGTGGAGCGCAAATATTGAAACTGAAGATTCCTTTTTAATTGGATATTCGTCTTTCTTCGATAAAAATCCGATTCAATTTTCTGAATATCCTAAAAATCATCAATTATTAGGTGAGTTGGAACATCATTCAAAAATGCAAAGAATGATTGCAATTTCTAAAGGCTGGTATACCATCAACAAAAAAAATGATATTTTATATTTTAATGATTTACGTTTTGGAGCCTTAAGTGTACAACCAAATGCCACTAATTTTGTTTTTAAATATAAAATTGAAGTTGATAAAAATGGAACACCTTTTTTTATAGAAGAACCTAAAGAAAAAAGAGATGGTAAAAAATTATTATCAGAATTGTGGGAAAGAATAAAAGGGAACTAGATTTTCTAATCGCAGTTTAAAAGTGTCTTCTTCTATAATTCAAAACTGTAAAGTGTGTTTTGAATAAAACGTTTTAAAACGATTACGAGTCTTTACGAAGCGTTTAATTAGGTATAACCTTTGCAGTTGATTTCTTAGTCTTATTTATTTTATGCATCAATTTATCCACCAACATAAAAAAAATAAAAAAAGCAAAAATTAAAACTGAATACTCTACAAATTGAATTGCTAAAGATTTTAAAAGTACAAGGTTTATAGATTGAGTTATCATAATAATATGTTTTAGTTACTCAAAAATACTATGAAAGCATCCATAAATCTTCTGTTATTATACCAATGGTATGTTTACATCGTTGAATGGAATTTACCGAAAGATAAGCTAATTTTTAGCTGATTAGTTGTTCGCAAATTGATAAATATGCTTCATAAAAAAAGTCGCTTAAAACAATATTAAGCGACTTTTTCTTATGTATTTTAAAAATAACTATTCGTTAATTTCTAAATTTATTACCAGTGATAATACTTTTCAATCTTAATTTTAAATCTTGACCAGAATCATAAATCATTTGTTCGTTGGTTGGAAAAGGAACAACTCTCAAAGCAATTAAATCTAAAAAAGACGATTCTAAAGCTCTTTTATCTCCTCTGTAATTTGCGTAAATATGCTGAAAAGCAAACTCACTTGCAATAGGATATGTTTGTATGGTTTGTTTAGAATTTAAATCTATAAATTTTACTTGGCCTGTAACTTTTGAGGTTTTGAACTGCGTAAATTGATAAATTTCACAACGTACATTTACCAGTTTATCAACCTTAATTTTGTTGCCATCTTTATCTATAACTTGATTTCCTTTATCATCTAAAAGATATTTAAAGCCATCTACAACTTGTCTTTCTTTAACCAATTCCTTTTCTCTTACTTGTTCTGGAGAAACTTGAATGTTTCTTAAATTTAACTCTAAACCAAAATCATAATCAATATTTGCGATTTTAGCTCCATGATAAATTGTCCATAAATCATCCAAACCATAGGTGTCAAAATTTAATAAATCTTCTTCCAATCTTTTAGGAATTACTTTATCAGATTCGTTTTTCATAGAAACAATCACAAAATCTACTCCTCTTTGACGAGCGACGTTCATTAAATTACGAGTGTCTCTAAAGTTTGGGTTTACTTTTTCTAAATATTCCAAATCTTCATAAGCAGTTCTATAATCAAACTTATTATCTGCTCTAAATAGCTTTTCTACTTTCGCATATAAATAATCTGACAATTGATTTTTATTCGCTATAATTTCATCATCATAATTAACCAGTTGAAAATTAGCATTTTTATTTTGATCTAAAATTGGCAATGGTAATAAAGGTTTTAAGACCTCTTGCCTATTTTTCAAATCATTATAAAGACTGTAAATAGCTTCTATATTTTGAGGATTGTTATCCTTTTTCAAAAAATTAATTCGATCTAAATCTCTTAATCTTGCTTTGTTAAAAGCCTCTTGAAGCATTAAAACATAAGGTTGATTTCCTTTTTTAGTTTTATTCTTTTTTAAATTTTCGATGGCAATATTTATGGCTGTATCGTAATTTCCATTGCTAATTGCTTGTTGCGTTTTTTTTACTGAACTACAAGAGATCAATAAAAAAAAAGACATAATAATAAGTAGTTGTTTTTTCATAATAGTTAGGTTTAATTTCTTCATTTCAATAGCTATGCCAAAAATATCATTTTTTAATTTATAAAGGAATAATAAGAAGCAACTTACAATTCAACCATATTTTTTATTACTTTTAATAAAAGTTAATTTCATGATTTTTACGATGATATTAAATATTAGTAGCGTAGAAATCTTTATAAATTAACAAACCTGAAATTTTAAATTTATACTATGTCCATATTCAAAAAAATAAAATCTACATTTTCAGTATTAAAATCTGTAGACATTGCTGCAATCGCTAAACTGTCAGAAAAAATAGATTTAGGAGAAGTTATGAAAACTGTTGGAGAACTTGACGATCGTCAAATGGCAGGTCTTATGAGAATGCTAAAAACGAAAGCAAGAAAAGGTCAACATAATTTACCTCCAATTGATGGCGATTTTTATGACTTGAGTTTAAAGTTAACTCCACATCAAAGAGAAATTCAGTTGAAAGTTCGCCAATTTATGGAAAAGGAAATTAAACCTATTGCTAATGACTTTTGGAATAGAGCAGAATTTCCACATCATATTATCCCAAAAATGGCAAAATTAAATGTTTGTGGATTGGCATATCAAGGATATGGTTGTCCAGGAGAAAGTTTTTTAATGGAAGGAATTTTAGCAATGGAATTGGCAAGAATTGATGTTTCAATCTCTACTTTTTTTGGCGTTCATTCTGGTTTAGCCATGGGTAGCATTTATTTGTGTGGAAGTGAAGAACAGAAACAAGAATGGCTTCCTAAAATGCAAAAAATGGAAGTTATAGGTGCTTTTGGATTAACAGAACCCAATGTAGGTTCTGCTGTTGCTGGTGGAATGGAAACCACGTGTCGTAAAGAAAATAACGAATGGATTATTAATGGTCAGAAAAAATGGATAGGAAATGCCACCTTTAGTGATGTTACTATAATTTGGGCAAGAGAAGAAAAAACGAACGCAGTAAAAGGCTTTTTAGTTAGAAAAGGAAATCCAGGGTATAAAGCAGAAAAAATGGCAGATAAAATGGCGTTACGAACTGTACAAAATGCATTAATTACGTTAACAAATTGCAAAGTACCAGAAGAAGATAGACTCCAAAAATGTGATCATTTTAGTGATACTGCCCAAGTACTTAAAATGACACGTGCAGCAGTTGCTTGGCAAGCTGTTGGTTGTGCAAGAGGTGCTTATGAAAATGCATTGAAATACACAAAAAAGCGAGAACAATTTGGGAGACCAATTGCACGTTTTCAGCTCATACAAAATCATTTAGTTGAAATGGTTGCGAATCTTACAGCTATGCAAACCATGTGTTTTAGATTGAGTGAAATGCAAGATGCAGATATTATGACAGATGAACATGCAAGCCTTGCTAAAGTTTTTTGTAGCATGAGAACTAGAGATGTAGTGAGCAGAGCTAGAGAAGTTATGGGAGGAAATGGAATACTTTTAAAATATAATGTAGCACGTTTTGTTGCTGATGCAGAAGCTATTTATAGTTATGAAGGTACCAAAGAAATTAACTCATTAATTGTTGGTAGAGCAATTACAGGATATAGCGCATTTGTTAGTTAGATTTCAATAATCAAATAAAAATCGAAATTAAGAACCTAACAATATATGAATTCTAATAAATGAATTTTGAATTAAATAAAAAATCTCAATAATTTCTTATTGAGATTTTTTTATAAATTTATTAGAAGTTCTTATACCTTCAAGAAAAGTAATTAAACATTAAATCTAAAGTGCATTACATCTCCATCTTTTACAATGTACTCCTTACCTTCTACTTTCATTTTACCAGCTTCTTTAACTTTAGCTTCAGAACCATAAGTTACAAAATCTTCGTAAGCAATAGTTTCTGCTCTAATAAAACCTTTTTCAAAATCAGTATGAATTACACCTGCTGCTTGTGGTGCAGTAGAACCAATAGGAATTGTCCAAGCTCTTACTTCTTTTACACCAGCTGTAAAATACGTTTGTAAATTTAATAATTTGTAAGCTGAACGAACCAATCTAGCAACACCAGCTTCTTCTAAACCAATATCTGCCAAAAACATTTGGCGCTCTTCATAATCGTCTAATTCTGTAATATCTGCTTCTGTTCCTACTGCTAAAACAATCACTTCAGCATTTTCATCTTTTACAGATTCTCTAATTTTCTCTACATATGCATTTCCAGAAACAGCAGCACCTTCATCAACATTACAAACATATAATACTGGTTTTAAAGTAATAAATTGTAATGGCTGTACAAACTCCATTTCTTTTTCTGTAAACTCTAAAGTTCTAACAGATACTCCTTTTAATAAAGTTTCTTCAATTCTAAGTAAAACTACTAATTCTGCTTGCGCTTCTTTATTACCAGTTTTGGCAGTTCTTTTTACACGCTCTAAACGTTTTTCTACTGCTTCTAAATCTTTTAATTGTAATTCAATATCAATAGTTTCTTTGTCTCTAACAGGATCTATAGAATTATCAACATGAATAATATTATCATTATCAAAACAACGAATTACATGTAATAAAGCATCTGTTTCTCTAATATTTGCTAAAAACTGATTTCCTAAACCTTCTCCTTTACTTGCTCCTTTTACTAAACCAGCAATATCTACAATCTCTACTGTTGCAGGTTGCACTCTTTCTGGGTTTACCAATTCTTCTAACTTCTCTAAACGTGTATCTGGCACATTTACAACTCCTAAATTTGGCTCAATCGTACAAAAAGGAAAGTTAGCACTTTGCGCTTTTGCGTTCGATAAACAATTAAATAAAGTCGATTTTCCTACGTTTGGTAATCCTACAATTCCAGCTTTCATTTTCTTTGATATTTAGATAAAAAATGCAAGAACCATTACTTGATTTTTGCGAGTGCAAATATAGTTTTTTTAAAAATAAAAAAATCCGAATTAAATTGACATTTTTATCAATTTTAAATGTTTATAAACCTTGCTTAAAATCGACTAAAACCAAATTAATTAACTTAATTTAAGTTAACATCTCTTAAAATTCTGATAAAGCTACTCTAATACTTTGTTAAACTTAAAATTTCGATAGTTTCAGCCTTTTAAATTGTTTTACATTTCCCAAAAATTAACCAACCATGCTTAAAAAATTACCTATTATTTTTCTTTTTTTCTTCGGATGTTTTTCTGTGATTTCCCAAACTATTACTGGGAAAGTTGTAGACAACGTTTCCTTAGAACCCATACAAAACGTAGCTATTATTACAAATTTACACAGAGGAAGCACTTCTAATATTGATGGTGAGTTTTCGATTCAAAGTAAAAATTTAGAATCAATTACGTTTTCAAGTTTAGGCTATGTAACCTTAACTTTAAAACTCAATGAATTTAAAAAACTCAATTACACCGTTTTTTTAGTTGAAAAAGTAAATGAACTAGATGAGATTCAATTGAATTTAGCAAAAATTTCTTTAGATTCTATTTTGATAAAAACTCAAAAAAGCATGAAAGAGAATTATGTCTCTGAAGCTTTACAAAGTAATTTTTATGTGAGAGAAAATAGTTATATCGACTTTAAAAAATTAGAACTAGATTTAGATAAAAGCACCTTGTTAACTAGAAAAAAGAGAAAAATAGCTGAAAACGAATTCACAGATTATGCAAACAATCTAAAAAATAGTGATCCTAATTTTTCGAATGAATTTTATGGAACTACCAAAACCAAAAAAGTATTTTCAGAAAAAATAAAGAAACATTATAATTTAGATAAAATTGATACTGTACAAGGTTACAAATCGATGCAAAATAATAAAAAAATCACCATAGAAGATGCTCAAAACGATTTGCAAAACATTGTTTTAAAACACCTTAATAAAAACGAAACCTATAAAGTAAGCTCTGGTTTATTTCCTATTGAAGATTCACTTTCTTTAAAAGAAGTACTTGACGAAGCAGATTCTTTAAAAATTGACAACACTTTTAATAAGTCTTTTGCAATTAGGGGCTTTAACACTGCTAAATATAGAGGGAAGTTTTTTAATTTAGAAAAACAACGAAACTTTTTAAGTCAGAAATATTACGAACATACTTTAGAAACCAATACTTTTTTAGGGCCAAAAATGATGTATGTTTTGAACTTTTCACCAAGAAAATCAAAATCTAAATACAGTGGTAAAATTTTTATAAATCCAAGAGATTTTACAATTGCTAAACTTGAGTACCAATTTGCAGACGGAAAAAGAGGTCAGAATTTAAATTTAAAATGGTTGTTGGGTATTAAAGTTTCAGAAGACATTAATAAAGTAACTTTATTTTATGAAAAAAATTCCGAAAATAAAGTTTACACATCTTATTATAAGGAGACAAGAGGAGTATATGCGTATGTGCATAGACCTATAAAATTTAAAGAAAATTCGCGCACAAAAAATAAAGTAAAGTTTGATATCAAAATAGAATTAGACACCAAAGAAACTACAGAAGTATTAATTTCTGACGTGTTTGCTATTGAAGCTGAAGAAGCAAAACCTGTAAAAAAAGATACTCCACAAAAAAGAGTTGCGTATATGACTTTTGACACGTACAATAAAACTACTTGGAAAAACAGACAATTAGTTACTGAGTATCTAAAAAAATGGAAATAAAAAACCTCGAAATTAATCGAGGTTTCTATTTACATTTAAAAGATTTTTTATTTGAAACATGATTTTTTTAAAAATTCGTGTTTCAAATAAAATATTTAATCATTGTGCATAAACTTCTGTTTCGCCAATAATTCTTCTTCAGTTTCTACATTATCATCATCTGGCACACAACAATCTACAGGACAAACTGCAGCACATTGTGGCTCTTCATGAAAACCTTTACATTCTGTACATTTATCTGCAACAATAAAATAAATTTCATCAGAAACTGGCTCTTGATCTTCGTCTGCATTTTTAGATTTACCATTTGGTAAAACTACATTTCCTTTCAAATCTGTTCCATCAGAATATTTCCAATCGTCTGCACCTTCATAAATTGCTGTGTTAGGACATTCTGGTTCACATGCCCCACAATTTATACACTCATCTGTTATAATAATTGCCATAATTTTCTTTTCTGTTTTTGTACCTTTGCTTCTGCAAAAATAAAGCCAAAATAATAGACAACCAAATAAATGATTAGTATTCAGAATAGAATTTTAGCATTTTCAAAATTAGGGCACTTTTTAAGTCAATTTAAAACATCCGGTTTTGAGAAAAAAGAGAGTATTGTAGATAACATTCTTTTTTTTGAAGGGTTCAAACATCAAATAAAATTAGCACAAGAAAAGAACTCTTGGTTTACGAAAGAAAATATATTATTTTCTTTAGAGAGTTGGTCTGAAGCTTTAACAGAAAACAACCTACAGGCCTTTGTTAATGAAGTAAACACCAATAATGAAACGTCTAAAAATGTAGCAGTTATTATGGCTGGTAACATTCCTTTAGTTGGTTTTCACGATTTTTTATCGGTCTTAATTTCTGGTCATTCTGTCATTGTAAAACAGTCTTCTAATGACAAACATTTGCTACCATTTTTAGGTAAATTTTTAGAATATGTAGAACCTGGTTTTAAAGGAAAAATTACATTTGCAGAAGATAAATTAACTGATTTTGATGCTGTTATTGCAACAGGAAGCAACAATACTGCTCGTTATTTTGACTATTACTTTAAAGATAAGCCAAATATCATCAGAAAAAGCAGAAATTCTGTAGCTGTAATTACGGATAAAGTTACAGATGAAGATTTTGAAAAATTAGCAGATGATGTGTTTCAATATTTTGGTTTAGGTTGTAGATCTGTATCCAAATTATATGTACCAAAAGATTTTGATTTTAATCCGTTTTTTAATGGAATGTTTGCAAAACAAGAGATCATCAACAATGCAAAATATGCCAATAATTACGATTATAACAAAGCTGTATATTTAATGAGCGAATTCGATTTGTTAGAAAATGGTTTTTTAATGATTAAGGAAGATGAAAGTTACTCCTCTCCTATTGCTACCATTTTTTATGAATATTATGATAATGAAATCGATTTAAAAATAAAATTACATCAAGATAAAGATAAAATACAGTGTATTGTTGCCAAGGATTTTTTAGAAAACGAAGTTGCTTTTGGGCAAACTCAACAACCTAAATTACATGATTATGCAGATGGCGTAAATACTTTGGAGTTTTTGGCTAAACTATAACCGCAAAAACGCAAAGGAAAGCGCAGAGTTCGCAAAGTTTCTAAATAAAATCTTTGCGATCTTTGCGAAAACTTTGCGACTCTGCGTTTAATTTTTTTTTTTTTGCGCAAAACTTTGAATCTTAAACATTAAACTTTGAACCTATTAGTAGTATGAAAAAACATAATTTTAGTGCTGGACCTTGTATTTTACCACAAGAAGTTTTACAAAAAGCATCAGAAGCTATTCTTAATTTTAATGATGATAATTTATCGTTAATCGAGATTTCGCATAGAAGTAAACCTTTTGTTGCAGTGATGGAAAAAGCTAGAAATTTAGCTTTAGAATTGTTAGGTTTAGAGAACAAAGGTTACCAAGCTATTTTTTTACAAGGTGGTGCAAGTATGGAGTTTTTAATGGTTGCTTATAATTTATTAAATAAAAAAGCAGCGTATTTAAACACAGGAACTTGGTCTGATAAAGCTATAAAAGAAGCCAAAGAATTTGGTAAAATTGTAGAAGTTGGCTCATCAAAAGACAAAGGATATAATTATATTCCTAAAGGATATTCAATTCCAGAAGATGCAGATTATTTTCACTGTACAAGTAACAATACAGTTGCAGGAACACAAATGAAATCGTTTCCAGAAACAAATGTTCCTTTGATTTGCGATATGAGTTCAGATATTTTTTCACGTCAATTAGATTTTGAGAAATTCGATTTAATTTATGCTGGAGCACAAAAAAATATGGGTCCTGCAGGAACCACTTTAGTCATTATCAAAGAAGAAATTTTAGGAAAAGTAGAAAGATATATTCCTTCTATGCTAAACTATCAAGTTCATATAAAGAGCGATAGCATGTACAACACACCATCCGTTTTTGCTGTGTATGTTTCTATGCTAACTTTACAATGGTTAAAAGATTTAGGTGGCATTCCGTTTATTGAGGAAGTTAACAATAAAAAAGCCGAACTTTTATATACTGAAATTGATAGAAATCCGCTTTTTAAAGGAATTGTAGCCAAAGAAGATAGAAGTAATATGAACGCGACTTTTATATTAACAGATGAATCTTTAACAGAAAAATTCGATACAATGTGGAAAGATGCAGGTGTTAACGGTTTAAATGGTCACAGAAGTGTTGGTGGTTACAGAGCAAGTATGTACAATGCTTTGCCTCTTTATAGTGTGCAAGTTTTAGTAGATGTAATGAAAAGCTTAGAAGCCGATCTTTAATTCTTCCAAAAGGGAAAGAACTCTTACTGTTGTGAAAAACCACTGTTGAGAATTTAAAAAAAAATAGTTTTTGAACTTATTAAGTTTGAATAAAAACAAAATATAATTAACAATAAATAAAACTCCTTCTCTTTGGGAAGGTTGGGATTGGCTCATGAAAATATTAGCAAACGACGGATTATCAAAAAGCGGAATTGACGCTTTAGAAAAAGGAGGTTTTGAAGTACTAGATGTAAAAGTTGCTCAAAATCAATTAGAAAATTATATTAATGACAATTCTATTGATGCCATTTTAGTAGGAACTGCAACACAAGTACAACAAGAATTAATGGACAATTGCCCAAGCTTAAAATTAATTGGACTTTGTGGTGTTAATATGGAAAATATTGATGTTGATTATGCTATTGACAATGGTTTATATGTTATAAATGCACCAAAAGCGGCTTCAAGTTCTGTGGCTGAATTGGTTTTTTCTCATTTATTTGGTATGGTAAGATTCTTACATTCATCAAATAGAGAAATGCCATTAGAAGGCGATTCTAGATTTGCAGCTTTACAAAAAGCTTATGCTCAAGGAACAGAATTACGTGGAAAAACCTTAGGAATTATAGGTTTTGATAAAACTGGACAAGAAGTTGCAAAAATTGCCATTGGTTTAGGAATGACTGTTTTAGCAACAGATAATCAAGTGCAAAATGCATCAATTACTTTAGAGTTTTTTAACAATCAAAAAATGGTGTTTGCTATTGATACCATTCCTTTAGATGGCGTTCTAAAAGAAGCAGATTTTATAAGTTTACACACTTCTGAACAAGAAGATTATATACTTACAGCTAAAGAGTTTGATAAAATGAAAGATGGTGTTGGTATTATAAACACTGCAAAAGGAGGCATTTTACATGAAGTAGATTTGGTAAAAGCAATTGAAGAAGGAAAAGTACAATATGCTGGTTTAGATGTTTATGAAACGCAACCAACGCCTGCAGTTCAGTTATTAATGAATCCAGAAATTTCGTTAACCCCAAATATTGGAGCATCAACTTTAGAAGCACAAGAAAGAACTGGTTTAGAATTGGCAAAACAGATTATAGAATTGTTAAGATAAAAGCTAATATTACATACTGCAAACTAAAAACTGAACACCTATTTTATGGCAATAATTAAACCTTTTAAAGCAGTTAGAGCAAGTAGAGATAAAGTTGCTTTGGTTTCTTCCAAATCTTACGAGACCTATACTCCTGCTGAATTAGGTGCAAAACTAGATTTTAATCCTTACACGTTTTTACATGTTGTAAATCCTGATTATAAGTATTTACAAGAAGTTTCTACGGAAAGAAGATTTCAATTAGTTCAGAATAGATATTCAGATTTTAAAAGGAACAAAATCTTTAATCAAGATACCATTCCTGCTTTTTATATTTACGAAAGAATTGATGCAAACAATACTTTCTGTGGCATTATTGCAGCCACAAGTATTGATGATTATTTGAATAACGTAATCAAAAAACACGAAGGAACGATTCATAAAAGAGAACGTCTTTTTGAAAAATATTTAAAGATTATTGGTTTTAATGCAGAACCTGTTTTGTTAACGTTTAAAGATGATGAAACACTTGAAGAAATCATCAACCTAGAGAAAGTTAAAAACCCTGAATATGAGTTTTCTACAACAGATAAAATGTTGCACAAACTTTGGGTGGTAAGTGATGAGAATATCACTCAAAAAATTACAAATGCATTTGCAAAAATAGAAGCTTTATATATTGCTGATGGTCATCATAGAACTGCATCTTCTGCATTGTTGGCAAAAGATTTGGCATCAGAAAATGAAACCCATAATGGTACTGAAGCCTATAACTATTTTATGAGTTATTTAATTCCAGAATCGCAATTAAAAATTTCTGAATTCAATCGATTTGTAAAAGATTTAAATGGTTTATCTGTTGATGATTTTCTGGAGAAATTAAGCGTTCATTTTGAGATTGATAATCGTGGACAACTTATTTATTTTCCGAATAAAAAGCATCATTTTAGTATGTATTTAAATGGCGAATTTTATTCTCTATATTTAAAAGAAGAAAACTATAATTTTACGGATGCTTTAAGTAAATTAGATTCAGAAATTTTATTTAGAACTGTTTTAGAACCTATTTTAGGCGTTAAAGATTTAACGAATAATGACAGAGTTGGGCATTCTGATAACAAAAAAGATGTTATTTCCATCAAAACAAAAGTAGATTCTGGTTTATATACTGTTGGTTTTAGTTTAACAGCTGTAACCATTGTAGAACTCAAAGAAATTGCGGATGCTAATTTAAAAATGCCTCCAAAAACTACTTATATTCAGCCAAAACTAAGAAGTGGTTTAACTGTTTATGAGTTTTAATTTTTTTGATTTTAATTAGAATCTCATCTTAAAATAATTTAAATGATTAAAGAAAATATACAAGAATTTAAATCGAAAATACCAGAAAATGTAACGCTTGTTGCAGTTTCTAAAACAAAACCAATTGAAGATTTACAGGAAGCTTATGATGCTGGTCAGCGTATTTTAGGTGAAAATAAAATCCAAGAAATGGTGGACAAATATGATGCTTTACCAAAAGACATTCAATGGCATATGATTGGTCATTTACAGAGTAATAAGGTAAAATATATGGCTCATTTTGTTGATTTAATTCACGGAGTTGATAAATTAAAAACTCTAAAAGTTATCAACAAAGAAGCAGCAAAAAACGACAGAATTATTAAGGTTTTGTTACAAGCTAAAATTGCGAAAGAAGATTCTAAATTCGGACTTTCTTTTGATGAGATTGATGCAATTTTAACATCCGAAGAAATAGCAACTTTACAAAATATTAAAGTGGTTGGTTTTATGGGAATGGCTACTTTTACAGAAGATAAAGAACAATTAAAAGAAGAATTTTCATCGCTTAAAAAATTTTTTGATACACAAAAATCAAAGAATTCTGATTTGGAAATTTTATCAATGGGAATGAGTGGAGATTATCAATTGGCAATAGAAAATGGGAGTACAATGATTCGAGTTGGAAGTTCTATATTTGGTAATCGAAATTATAATGAGTAAATTTCACAAAAAAAGAGAAAGAATTGTACGCTATTTTAGATATTGAAACTACTGGAGGTAAATTTAACGAAGAAGGCATCACTGAAATTGCCATTCATAAATTTGATGGTCATGAGGTTGTAGATACGTTTATATCACTTGTAAACCCTGAAAAACCTATACAAGAATTTGTGGTAAGACTTACTGGCATCAACAATAAAATGTTGCGAAATGCACCCAAATTTTACGAAGTCGCTAAAAGAATTGTAGAAATTACCAAAGATTGCATTATTGTAGCTCATAATTCTGCATTCGATTATAGAATTTTAAGAACCGAATTTGAGAGGTTAGGATTCGATTTTGAGAGAAATACGTTGTGTACTGTAGAATTAAGTCAGCAACTTATTTTAGACCAACCTTCTTACAGTTTAGGAAAACTAACAAAAGCTTTAGGAATACCAATTACAGAGAGGCACAGAGCAAATGGTGATGCTTTAGCAACGATTCAATTGTTTAAATTATTATTGGCAAAAGACACTCAAAAAAGCATTATTCAGAGTTCTATTAAATATTTTGATAGAAGACTTGAAAAAGAAAAACTAAAGAATTTAATTGAGGAAATTCCGAATGTTTTAGGCATTTTTTATGTGCATGATGTGAATGGAAAAGTTATTTTTATTGGAAAAGGGAAAAATATAAAATCGGAGATCAACAACTTGTTTATTAAAACTTCTAGAAGAGCTGTAAAAATTCAAGAAAGAGCAACATCCGTTTCTTATAACAAAACTGGTAATGAATTATTTACACGTTTAAGATTTTATTTAGAATTAGAATCGATTTCGCCAAAATTTAACTTTAGAAAAACTTTTAAAATTAACGAAGACAATTTTAATAACGATAATTTTATCATTATTGAAAAAGGAAGAGAAATTGAAGAAAACGCTATCGTTTTAATTGAAAATAATGTTGTTATCAGTTATGGATATACAAATTTAGCTTTTCAAGAAGATAATATCGACATTCTAAAAACGGTATTAACATCAATTAAAGAGACAGAAATTGCTAAAACAATTGTAAAAAATTACTTGAACAAAAGTAAAGTGAAAAAAATTGTACGTTTTTAAATATGAAAAAATTACTCTTATTATCCCTTCTATTTCTTGCCTCATTTTTATATTCTCAACAAGATAAATCATCAAAAATGGGTCAAACCAGTTTAGATGAATTAAATATGACCATTTATGATAAAGATTCTACAGCAGCAGCTCTGGTTTTATATGAACATGCCAATATTTATTTAGACAAAAAAAACGATTATAATACAAGAACAGACTTTTATTATCGAATAAAAATTTTAGATCAAACTGCTTTTGATCAAGCCAATATTGTTCTCAACACCTACAAAAAAGAAAAAATAGTAGACTTAAAAGCGAGAACCTACAATCTTTCTGAAATTGGCACAAAACAAATTACAAGTATCTCTGATGATAAAGTTTTTAAAGTTGAAGAATCTGAGGCTTGGACTGCTCATAAATTTACATTTCCGAATATAAAAGTTGGGAGTGTTTTAGAATATTCTTACAGTAAACTTTCTCCATATTCAGGAATTGATGATTGGTATTTTCAATCTGACATTCCAAAAATTAAAAGTGAATTTGATGCAGCTATTTTAGGGAATTATCAATATAATGTTCGAATTACAGGTTTTTTAGGTTTAGATAAAGACGAACCTTCTATTCTTAAAAAATGCGTTTATATTGATGGAATTGGAGATGGAGCTTGCGCAATTTATTCTTATGCTATGAATGATGTACCAGCTTTTAAAGAAGAAGATTTTATGTTGAGCAAGAAAAATTATCTCTCTTGTTTGTCTTTCGATTTAAAATCTTATACAAGTCCAAGAGGTGTTGTAGAAAAATATACAACCACTTGGAAAGAAGCAGACAAAAAATTAAAAGATATTTTTTTTAATAACCAAACCTCTAAAAAAGGTTTTTTTAGAAGAAGAATTCCAGAAAATATTTTAGCAATAGAAAATGAATTGGAAAAAGCTAAAAGCATTTATACCTTTATTCAGCATCATTTTTCTTGGAATGAAAAGTTTTGGAATAGTGAAGATGAAAAAGTAAAAGATGCTTTTGAAGATAAATCTGGAAGTGCAGGTGAAATTAATTTATCTTTATTTAATGCTTTACAATCTGCAGATATAGATGCAGAATTGGTGATACTTTCCACAAGAAATCATGGAATACCAACAACTTTGTATCCAGTTATATTCGATTTTAATTACGTACTTATCAAAACTACGATTCATGATAAAGAGTATTATTTAGATGCTACAGATAAGTTTTCGCCATTTGGACAAGTACCTTTCAGAACTTTAAATGGGAAAGCTAGAGTTATTAATTTCAAAAAAGAAAGTAACTGGGTCGTTTTAAAACCTAAAACGAAATCGTCTATAAATACATCAGCAAGATTAACAATAAATGAAAATGGTGATATTGCTGGTAATCTAATTACGAGAAGAATTGGTTATGCAGCACAAGATCAAAGAGAAAAAATAAGTAATTTAGGCAATGATGGTTATATTGAAGAATATGAAGGTGATAATCCTAATACAGAAGTAGAAAGTTATGAAGTCCGTTTTAAAGATGAATTGGACAAACCTTTACAAGAGATCTTTGAAGTAAAAATCTTTATGAACGAAGAATTAACGCAAAAATCAAGAATAAATCCTTTCTTCTTTAATCGATTAAAAGAAAATCCTTTTAAACTAAAAGAGCGAAATTATCCTGTAGATTTTGGTTATGCAAAAAGCAATAATTTTGCCTTAAGTTTAGAAATTCCAGCTTCTTATAAAGTAACACAATTACCAAAACAAATGGCTATTTCTTTGCCAAACAATGGTGGTTCTTTCTTATTAAAAACAATAAACAAAGGCAATGTTATTAATATTATTACACGTTTAAGTTTGAATAAAAAATCGTACTCTTCTGAAGAATATTTTACCTTAAAAGAGTTTTTTAAGAGAATTGTCATAGCAGAAAGTTCGTACATAATTATAGAGAAGAAATAAGATTTTAATTGATTTTCATTTTATGAAAAAAAAGAAAATATTGTAGTAGATTACACAACAAAATAAATTACAATACAAGATTTGTTAACGTTAAGAATAGGAAATAAAATTGCTATTCTATCTTTATCAAAATAAATTAAAATAATACTAAAAATTTATACTATTTTTGTTGATATAGATGAAAGACCAATCACAATTAATTTTACAATTTCAGCAAAAAGATGTAAAAGCTTACGAAAAACTATACAATTTATATTGTGATAGTATTTCAGGTGTAGTATATAACATTGTTAAAAATAATGATGTTGCCCAAGAAATTACACAAGACGTCTTTATAAAAGCTTGGAATAAAGCTGATACCTATTCTGCAAAAAAAGGTCGTTTTTTTACGTGGTTATTAAATATTGCAAGAAATGCTGCAATCGATTATACACGTTCTAAAAAATTTAAACAGTCTAAACAAAACCTTAATGCAGATTTTTTCGTAGATATATTGGAAAGCAGTTCTAGTTTAGATAGCGAAACAAACACAATTGGTTTAAAAGAATTTGTAACCAAATTAGGCGAAAAATGTAAATCTGTAATTGAGTTGCTATATTTTAAAGGTTTTACTCAAAAGGAAGCGTCAGAAGAATTGGATATTCCATTAGGAACTATAAAAACAAGAAACAGATCTTGCATTGGCGAATTACGCACAATGTTAGGCGTTTAAAAAAAAATGAATACAAAAGACTACATAGCATCTGGAATTTTAGAACTGTATATAGCAGGCTCGCTTTCTGAAAAGGAAAATGAGGAAGTACATGCTGCAATTCAAGAAAACCCAGTGTTGTTAGCAGAAGTAGAATCTATAGAAAAAGCAATTATACAATTAACTGCAGCCACTAAAAAAGATGCTTCTTATTCATTTGAAAACATAAAAAACAAATTAAAAGTTGATGAAACCAAAGTGATTTCATTAGCAAAACCAACATCTACTTGGAAACAATATGTTGGTTGGGCAGCTGCTTTTATATTAGGTTCCACTTTAATTTTATCGGTACTTCAAAATAATAAATTGAAAGAGCAATTAGCCTCTGAAAACTCTGAAAAAGAAATTTTAGAAGCACAAATAGATAGTGCCTCTACCAATTTAGCATCCGCAGAAAAACTAATTACAATCTTTAGAGATAAAGATATTATTTCTATTCCTTTAGGTGGCCAAGCAGTTTCACCAACATCTTATGCAAAAGTGTATTGGGACAAAAAAACAAACGCTATTTATTTAGATGCCAAAGGTTTACCTGAACCTCCAAAAGGAAAAGTATATCAGGTTTGGTCTTTAACTTTAGATCCTTTAACACCAACAAGTTTAGGAACTTTAGATTCTTTTACAGCTGATACCAACAAAATATTTACCATTACAAATGCAAACCAATCTGAAGCATTTGGTATAACTTTAGAGCCTGCAGGTGGTAGCATCTCTCCTACTCTAGAACAATTGTATACTTTGGGAGCAGTATCTTCTTAATATTGTTGATTTTCTTTTTATTGTTTTAAATAACTTAACTTTGGTTTTATAATAAGTAGTAAAACTTCTGTATATTATTCCTTTTTTAGGGTATATGCAGATAAAAGTTCTGCTTATAATTAAGTTAGGTGTCATTCAATAGCGACTTATGAATAAATTTAATTTACTGAATGAAAATACATCTGAAAAATTATTCAGAACAAATAGTTCAATTGTTGAATATGTTGTTATTGAAGAAGAATTACAAAGCTTATTTGAATTTTGTATTTTACTACAAGAATCAACAATAGAAAAAATTAATAATCTTTCAGAAAACTGCAAAGAATATGAAAAAGAACCTAGAAAAAAACACGAATTTGATGGAATAGAATTTAATAATATTGATATAATTCACGGAATTAAAGACTTTGAAATTCCTTCTTGGAATGGGATACTTGAATTTACAGTTCCAATGAATCAAATTTTACTTATAAGTATACTTTTGGAAAAATCACTTAAATCGTTATGTGCTGAATACAGTCTAAAAAATGACTCAAAATATTATGGAGAATACGAAGTTAAAATTCGGAAAAAAAATCAACAAAGTACTATTAATTCATATTTACAATATCTTGAGAAAAATTGTGAAATAGAAATACCAATAGACGAAACATTAGAATATTTAAACCAAAATTTAAGAACAATTAGAAACTCTTTTGTTCACGGAGATTGGAATTCTATAGAAAAGTATTCTCACGAAATTAATATTAATGATATTTTTATTTCTACCTCTATTTTATTTGAAAAAATCGAATTTGAATATTTGAAAAAAAACGCCACCTAACACCGTTTATAAAAAATTGCTAAATTAGTGCTTAATCATAGGCAGTTGCTTTTTTGCCAATTTCTGAATTTCCGTTGGAAATTCCTCGCTGACAAAACCGAAACTTTTCCTACACAACAACGTTAGCCACAAGCACCAATCTAATTCAAAAAAGAAGGAATTATGAAAAAACTAATTTTACTATTTATTGTGAATTTTGCATTTACATTAAAACTTCTCGCTTGTAGTTATACTCCAATCTCATTTTGTTCAACAAGTGAATCTTTTTCTGAAAATTTAATTGTTTTTGGAAAAATAGTTTCTATTGACAATGATGGAATTGATTTTGAAATAATTGATATTTTGAAAGGACAGGAAAACAAAACTATTATTAGAATTTGGAATGGAGTTGATTTTGACTGTAATGGAAATTGGTCAATGGCAGCAGATGAATTAGGAGAGTTAAATGAAACTTTAGTCATTATACTTCCAAAAATAGTAGAGAAAAAAAACGATTGGGAAGTTATTGGAGACTATAGAAGACCAGATTTTTTTGGATTTACACCGAATTTAAAAGTTGAAAACGGAATAATTTCAGGTCTTATATCTGGACACGTAAATTATCCTTATATTGAAGAACAAGCAAACTATGAAAACTTTAAAAATTCTTGGGAAACTAGTCAAAATTGTTCCTCAGTAGTTTTAGGAACTGAAAGTTATAAACTTGAAAAATCATTTAAGATTCAGACAAATTCAAACAATAAATTTAAAATTTCATCAAATAAAAAAACTGAATTTAAAGTTAGCATTTTTAATATAAATGGTTTGAAAATTGAGTCCAGTGAACTTATTCATAAAGAATTTGAAATTGATTTATCAGAATATTCAGCAGGAATTTATTTTATAAATCTAACATATGAAAACAATAAAATTCAGAATTTCAAAATTATAAAAAAATAGGAAATAAAAAGTCAAACTTCTTTATTCTCATTTTTTTATATTAAATAATTCCTTTTTCTATTAAAATCTACTGATATTTTTTTTCAATACATTTAAAATAAAAGTATAAAACCTTTACTATTTCTAAACGATTGTTTAGATTTGTTCTTCGATTAGAAGTAATTAAGAATTATAGGAAGGTTTGTTAGTCAATTACAGCGTAAAATTCCATCAACAAAAATATTAAATATAAAAATTAGATAATAGAATGAAGTATTCAAAATTAATAGCTATAATTTTCTTCAGTGCACTTTTTACTGCTTGTGGAAATAATGAAATTAAAAAGAAAGAATCAAACAAAAATTCAGCAAAGACTCAAGAAGTTAAACCAATTTCATTTCAAAATAAAGGACATGAGTTAATTTACAAAATGTCGCAAAAAACAGGAAATTATCAAGATTTACTGAATTTAAAAGATGTTGTCTTTAAATATACCTACAGAACTCCAGATCAAAAAGAAGACGTATCTACAGAATCTTACATTTTTAACGGTGAACTTTCTCATGGAGATTATATAAAACACGAAAGAACATTACCAGAATTAAAAGGTAAAATGCAACAAGCATATAATGGATCAGATTTTTGGATAACATTAGATGGCAAAAAAGTAAAAACTGATAATGCTATTGCAGGTACAACATTTACTCGTAAAACTAATTTTTATTGGTTTGCTATGATGCAAAAATTATTAGATCCTAATATTAATTATGAATATTTAGGTCAAAAAAATGCAGAAGGTAAATTGTATGATTTAGTCAAAATAACATTTAAAACACAAAATGACGAAGCTTCAGATATTTATCAGGTGTATATAAATCCAGAGACTCATTTAATTGATCAATTTTTGTTTACTGTGGTTTCTAAGAATGTAACAGATCCAATTTTAATGCGTGTTACTTATAAAAATGTACAAGGTATTTTAATACCTACGTATCGTAAATACACAAAATCAGATTGGAATGCAAATGTAATTAACGATGTTTGGATTGAAGAAATTAGTGAAGACATTAAGTTTAATCAAAATTTAGAGGTCGCTTTATTTAACAATTAATAATAAACAGTAAAATTAGCGAAGAAAAGAACACTTAGGGGAACTCTCTTTTGATCATAATAGTTAAAGAAAAAATTGATTTAACATCTAAATTACCGCTAATTATCTATATATAAAGAAACCTGCTATATTTCTATAACAGGCTCCTAATCAAACTAAAATCAACCAAATTTAAGCTCAAACTATTTTATAGGGGTTTTAAGATTTTTAAAAAGTACCTATTACTTTAATAGAAACAGGTACTTTTTTTCTAACTAAAACTAACCAAACAATTTTTTCTGTTTTCAAAAACTGTCTTACTTATGTTAATATTGGGGGATATTAATTTAATACGGGGGAATATTAAGTTAATACTGGGGGATATTAATCTTAAGTTTCTTGTTAAATTGAATCTCATTATTACTTACGAGTTTTATTGAAGTACGGTTTTAATTTTTTAATATTTTTTTAATGTTTTATTAAAACCCCTATAAACAGATATAAAAACGGTCTAAAAATAGTTCACTATTTCATTATATATTTGTAATATTGTGTTAGAAACTTTATATAATATTGGAAAAAACAGCAAAAAAAATCTCTTGGAGAGAAAAAATTCATGAAATTATTTACGAAGCAGATACACCAGAAGGTAAACTTTTTGATGTTATACTGTTGATTACCATTATTGCCAGTATTTTATTGGTAATGTTAGAAAGTGTAGAAAGTATTGATTTTAAATATCATGACTATTTAAACATAGGAGAATGGATTATTACCATCTTTTTTTCAATAGAATATATTTTGAGAATTATTTCGATTAAAAAACCCTTAAAATATGTTTTCAGTTTTTATGGTATTATAGATTTATTATCTACAATACCTATGTATTTAACCTTTATATTAGTGGGTTCTCACAGTTTAGTAGCTTTAAGAGCTTTACGTTTGTTACGTGTTTTTAGAATTTTAAAACTAGCAAGATATACTGGAGCATCAGAAAAACTTACTTTAGCTATGAGAGCTAGTAAAGCTAAAATATCTGTATTTCTTTTCTTTATAGTAATCGTTTGTATTATTCTTGGCACAGTGATGTACATGGTTGAGGGTCAAGAAAATGGTTTTACAAACATTCCAAAAAGTATTTATTGGGCAATTGTAACTTTAACAACAGTAGGTTTTGGAGATATTGCACCACAAACACCTTTAGGCCAATTAATTGCTAGTGTTATTATGATTTTAGGATACGCAGTTATTGCCATTCCAACAGGTATTGTAAGTTCTGAGTTAACAAAATCTACGTTAAACGAAGACGTAAACACACAGTCTTGCCCAAATTGTTTAAAAGAAAAACACAAGGATAATGCTATTTATTGTTACAATTGTGGAAGCGTATTAAATCCATAATTTAGTATGAAAAACACATTAATAACGATTGTTGGGCCTACTGCAATTGGTAAAACTGCTTTAAGTATAAAATTAGCGAATCATTTTAAAAGTGATATAATTTCTTGCGATTCAAGACAATTTTTTAAAGAAATGACAATTGGAACTGCTGTACCTTCTGCAGATGAGTTAAAAGCAGTAAAACATCACTTTATACAAAACAGAAGTATTTTTGACGCTTATAATGTTGGTGAATTTGAAAGAGATACTTTAGCAAAACTAGAGGATTTATTTTTAGAAAACCCAATTCAAATTATGGTTGGTGGTAGTGGTTTATATGTGGATGCTGTTTTAAAAGGATTGGATTATTTTCCTGAAGTTGATCCAAAAATAAGAGAAGATTTAACCAAAGAACTCGAAGAAAAAGGCATTGAAAGTTTACAAGAAAAATTGCAAAAATTAGATGTAGAAACCTACAATACAATTGCTTTAGACAATCCTCATAGAATAATGAGAGCGTTAGAAATTTGTATTGGTTCAGGAAAAACGTATTCCGAATTTAAAAACAAACCAAAAGAACCAAGAAATTTTAACGTTATTAAAGTTGGATTAACTGCAGATAGAGAAATTATTTATAACAGAATAAACCAACGAGTAGATTTGATGATTGAAAATGGTTTGGTTGAAGAAGCGCAAAATCTACATCAACACAAAACCCTAAACGCCTTACAAACTGTAGGTTACAGAGAATTATTTTCTTTTTTCGATAATGAGTTTACAAAGGAATTTGCCATTGCTGAAATCAAAAAAAATACAAGACGTTTTGCAAAAAGACAAATTACTTGGTTTAAAAGAGATGAAAAAACATTGTGGTTCGATTATAAATCGGATATAGAAAAAATTATTAATGAAGTAGAAAATAGCATAGAAAATGAAAGATAGATTTTTACAATTCTTTAGAAAAGTTTATCATCTAAAAGATAAAATTGCTTTTTTTCCAACGATAATTTCTTTGGCAGGTTGCGTTTTTGCGTATATAATGATGTATGCAGAAAACCAAGGAATCTCAAAATATTTAATAGAATTTCTTCCTCAATTAGTCATCAATAATACTGAAACTGCAAGAAACATTTTAACAACATTTATTGGAGGTTTAATTTCAATTATGGTATTTAGTTTTTCTATGGTAATGATTTTACTAAACCAAGCTTCCAGTAATTTTTCTCCAAGATTATTACCAGGATTGATTTCTAACAGAAAACATCAAATAATTTTAGGTATTTATATCGCCACTATTTTATACTGTATTTTTATTCTAGTTTTTATAGAACCTTCAGGAAATAAATATCAGCTTCCTGGTTTTTCAGTGCTTTGGAGTATCATTTTTATGGTCTTTTCTTTAGGCTCTTTTATTTACTTTATTCATTCTATATCACAAGAAATTCAAATTGAATTTATAATGAATAGAATTAGCAAAACAGCTCATAAAAAATTACAAGATCTGTTAGATTTAGAAACAGATAAAGAATTTAATTTTCCAGATACTTCTAATTGGATCGAATTTAAATCGAAAGAAACTGGTTATTTTCAAGATGTTTCTATCAAAATTTTAAAAGAAATTTCTCTTGATAATGATTGTAAGTTAGAAGTTGTTTCACACAAAGGGACACTTTGTTACAAAGGCGAAGTTTTATTTAAAATCGAAAAAGAATTAGAAGAAAAAAATACTGATAAAATATATAAAGCGTTCGATTTTTCTAATGATGAATTTATTGAAGATAATTATTTAATTGCCTTTAAACATTTAAAAGAAATTGCTTTAAAAGCGATGTCACCAGGAATAAATGATCCTGGAACTGCCATGAATGCTATCGATTATTTACATGAATTATTTAAGTTAAGAGTTGTAAAACAAGAGAAAGATTTTATTTTTGAAGAAGAAGAGTGTATCATTTTATTACACATTGTAGCCTTCGAAGATTTAATTTATAAAGTAATGGCATCTTTAAGAACCTATTGTAAACACGATGTAATTGTGATAAAAAAGATGCTTTTATTCTTAAATGATCTTAAAACTTATACTTCAAAAAACGATAAAATTGAAATTATAAATAAAGAAATAGAAAACCTTTTGGCAGATGCAAAAATTGCCATTACCAATTCAACCGATTTACAAAAACTGCAAGATATTTAATTATTAAAATTTAAACTTTATTTGTGATTTGCAAACTTGGGCAAGTCGTTCACTTTTATATCTTTGCGCATCTAAAATTACAACCATGAAATTAAAACTTACTTTATTACTATTTGCTTTTATCAGCACTTTTTCAATTGCACAAACAAAAACAGGAACTATAGACAGTGATTATATCATAAATATAATGCCAGAATCTGAAATTGTTATTGCAAGATCTCAAGAATATGGAGCAAGATTAGATTCTTTATTCTCTATTAAAATGGAAGATTATCAAGCTAGAGTTAAAGATTTTAGAGATAAAGAAAAAGAAATGGGTGCTTTAATGAAAAAAACGTTGGTTAAAGAATTAACGGAATTAGAGCAAGATATTAAACAATATCAAGATAATGGAAACAAATTGATGCAATTAAAACAAAATGAATTAATGCGTCCTTTGTATAAAAAGCTAAATCTTGCAATCGAGGAAATTGCCAAAGAAAATGGGTATACACTTATTTTAACAACTAATGGAAATCAGTTTGCTTACATAGATCAAAAATTTGATGTTACTAAATTAGTTATGGCTAAATTGAATATTAAAGAACCAGAAATTAAAGAACCAGCACAAAATTAATTTTTTATTTTAAACATAAAAAAAACCTCACTTTTAGTGAGGTTTTTTTATGCAAGAAATCCTAATTTATATAAATTTTAAATTGCCATTAAAATTGCCATTAGTATAAAAACTATTCCACTAACTCTATTCAATAAAATTCCAGAGTTAGGGTTGTTCTTTATTTTATCAGAAAAAAAACTTGCAAAAACTGTTAATCCAGAATACCAAAATACACCCATAATAGCAAAAGTTAATCCTAAAATAAAAAATGGTATCGGATTTTCAATTTGAGTAGGGTTGATAAATTGTGGAAAAAATGCTAAAATAAATAATGCAACTTTCGGATTTAAAGTATTGGTTATAAAACCAGACCAAAAATCGTTTTTAGCAACTTTTATAGGTTCACCTTCTACTGTTTTTGTTATTAATTTGCTTTTAGATTTTATACTCATTACACCTAAATATACTAAATACAAAGCTCCTAAATATTTTAAAGCAATTAATGCAATTACAGACTTTGAAATTAACACAGAAATGCCTAAAGCTCCAATTGCTGTATGTACTAAAACACCTGTATTTACTCCAATCGAAGCCTGAAAACCCGATTTTCTTCCATTATTTATAGATTTGTTTAAAACAAAAACAGTGTCAATTCCTGGTGTTATTATAAATAACAATGCTGTTACTATAAAAGTGGTAAAATTTATAATTCCCATAATAATTTCTTCGAATTAAATTAAAGCACAAAGAAATAGTTTTGACACATTAAATAAAATACATATTTTTACCTAACTAATGCAAAAAACGCATTAAATGACGATACAACAAATAAAATATTTTTTAGCATTAGCAAATGAATTGCATTTTTGGAAAACTTCCGAAAAAGTTTTTATTTCTCAATCTTCATTAACTAGACAAATACAATCTTTAGAAGATGAAATTGGAATTCAACTTTTTGAAAGAGATAAAAGAAATGTAAAACTTACTGATGCTGGTATATTTTTACAAAAACAATGGATCGTTTTAATTAAAGATTTTGATCAAATACAAAAACAAGCAAAAAAAATAGACGAAGGTATTACAGGTTTTGTTTCCATTTCTTACCCTGGTTCAATTGCAAATAAATTTTTACCAAATTTTTTGGAGGCTTTAAATAGTAAGTTACCAGATTTAAAACTAGAATTAACAGAACCTACAGATGAAAATCATGAAAAATTACTTGTTAATTTTAAAACAGATATTGCATTTGGTAGAGATAAAATTAATAATATAAATATAGATTATCTAAAATTAAACTCAGAACCAATTAGTTTAGTTGTTCCTAAAAATCATTGGATTACAAAAGAAAACCTTAGTGAATTTTCTAAATTAAAAGATGAAAAATTTATTACAGCAGGTTTACATAAATCGACTTTCTTTGCATCAATTTTGAGAAACTTTTTTAATAAAAATAATTTTGAACCAAAAACAATTATTGAATCAGATTTTGGTGGAATGATTTTAAACTTGGTTTCTAAAGAAATAGGAATTTCTATTTTACCATCTTCTTTTAAACATGCAAATTCTGAAAATGTTAGGTTTATTGATTTAGATGAAGAAATAGATTTATTTATAAATTGGCGTAAAAACGATCCTAATAAAACCATTTTAAAAGTAATAGAAATTGCTAAACAAATTAATCTCTAGCATATAAATTCATAAAAAAACCTCACTTTTAGTGAGGTTTTTTTTATGTAATATAATATTTTTTAATGTTTTAAATCTTTTAACAACTCAGGAAATTTACTTTTAAATTTATTTAATCTAGGAATAGAAACTGCTTTTATATAGCTTTGATTTGGATTCCTTTTTTCAAAATTTTGGTGATATTCCTCAGCTTCATAAAACTTAGTAAATTTAGTAACTTCAGTCGCTATTTTACCATTGTACGTTTCTTTGTTTAATGCAGCAATTGCGTCCTCAATAATTTTCTTTTCGGTATCATTTTGATAAAATGCAATAGATCTATATTGAGAACCATAATCTGGGTGTTGCCCATTTATGGTTGTTGGATTGTGAGAGCCAAAATATACATCTACCAAAGTTTTAAAACTTATAAGTTTAGGATTATAATATACTGCAACAGCTTCAGCATGACCTGTTTTTCCAGTATTGCTACTTTCATACGTTGGGTTTTTAGTATGACCACCTGCATAACCAGAAACAGCTTCCTCTACTCCATTTACACTCTCAAAAATAGCTTCTACACACCAAAAACATCCACTTGCAAAATAAGCGATTTCAGTAGTTTCGGTTGGAATATAAATTGCTTTTTCATTTTTGGTTTCTTCTTTTTTAGAAAAACCCAAACAAGAAATTAGTAATAATGATACTGCAATTGTAAATAATGGTTTTATAAACTTCATGTTTTATATTAAATAGTTAATTGTATTAAATAAAATTTGCCCCAAGAACAAATTCAATATTTTTGGAACAAATTTCCGAACTTTTAATCCGATAATAAAATTTCGGATTACTTTATTGGTCGCTGTTAATTACAACTTCATACAATTTGTTTACAACTTTAGCATTTTATTAAGAAACCATCTTGTAAAACTATCAATAGAATCTTATTTTTGTTGTTTATATATTGATACCTAATAAATATCAATTCGAATAATTTTAGTTTAAATTATCGAAAATAAATCTAAAACACTAAATTTCAACTCAATAAATGGAGCATTTTATAGTTTCTGCACGTAAATATCGTCCTCAAAATTTTGAAGATGTTGTTGGGCAACAAGCCATTACAAACACGTTAGAAAACGCTATAAAAAATAATCATTTAGCGCAAGCTTTATTATTTACAGGACCAAGAGGAGTTGGTAAAACATCTTGTGCAAGAATTTTAGCAAAAAAAATAAATCAGCAAGATGTTGAGGCATCAGCAGATGAAGATTTTGCCTTTAATATATTTGAATTAGATGCTGCTTCTAACAATTCTGTAGATGATATTAGAAGTTTAACAGATCAAGTTCGTATTCCACCACAAACAGGAAAATATAAAGTGTATATTATTGATGAAGTTCACATGCTTTCTCAAGCTGCCTTTAATGCTTTCCTAAAAACGTTGGAAGAACCACCAGCTCACGCTATTTTTATTTTAGCAACTACCGAAAAACATAAAATAATTCCGACGATTTTATCACGTTGTCAAATTTTTGATTTTAAAAGAATTGGTGTCTTAGATGCAAAAAACTACTTAAAAGTTATTTGCGAAAAAGAAGGTATAACTGCTGAAGATGATGCTTTGCACATTATTGCTCAGAAAGCAGATGGAGCCATGAGAGATGCTTTATCAATTTTTGATAGAGTCGTTAGTTTTTCTGGCAAGAACTTAACCAGAGATGCTGTCACAGAAAATTTGAATGTATTAGATTATGATACATATTTTAATATGACAACATTACTGATGGAAAATAAAATTCCTGACGTTTTAAACGCATTCAATACAGTTTTAGGAAAAGGTTTTGAAGGCCATCATTTTATAAACGGATTGGCGAGCCATTTTAGAGATTTATTAGTTGCTAAAGATAAAATTACTATTGATTTATTAGAAGTTGGTGATACTGCCAAAAAGAAATACTTAGAACAATCTACCAAAGCAAGTATTCCTTTTTTAATGCAATCCATTAACAAAGCAAATGATTGCGATTTAAATTACAGAGCTAGCAAAAACCAACGATTACTGGTGGAATTAACGTTAATGCAAATTGCCTCTATCACTTTTGATGGAGAAAAAAAAAAACCAGCTAACTACATAATTCCTGCAACATTTTTTCAATCGCTTTCTCCTGCAGTTAAGGAGATAGCAAAACCAGTTCAGCAAAAAGTTGAAGAACCAAAACCGAAGCTAAACAAACCTATTTTACAGTCTGCTCAAAGACGATCATCATCACTTTCTCTAAAAAGTATTCACGAGAAAAAAGTTGAAAAAAAATCTGTGGTTGAGGAAAATTTCGACAATCATCCAAAAGATATTTTTACAGAAAAGGCTTTACAAGAATTTTGGAAAGAGTATGTTGCCTTACTTCAGCAAAAAGGAGAACGAAGTATGGCTTCTATTGTTGGTACAGATGTTCCTAAATTAGGGAAAGATTTTAAAATTTCTTTTACAGTGCCTAATAAGTTGATGGAAGATCAATTTAAAAAGGGAAGACCAATGTTATTAAAATTTTTACGTGAAAAACTAAATAATTACGGAATTAAAATCATTGTGACACTCAATGAAACTGTAGAAAAAAAGTTTGCTTATACTCCACAAGAAAAGTTTAATAAAATGAAGGAAATGAATCCTTTATTAGAAAAATTACGTCAAACTTTTGAATTAGATTTGTAACAATTAAAGAGTTTTATAAATTTCTTTTATAATAACGTTTACCAGTTAAAGAGTATATTTTTAAGTAGAATTATAATATAAAAAAAGAACGAAGATTATTTTATAATCTTCGTTCTTTTTTTATATTTCTTCATCTGCAATAGGATCTACTGCTTTTTCTATTAAAGGTTCTTCGTCTTCAATTTCCACTTTTTCTTGATCTATTTCAACTTTGTAATCTTCTCCAACATCTTTTCCTAAATAAGATAAAATTATCCCAGTTTTTTCTATATCTAGTTTTTCAAATTCTGGAATTAAATATAAACCTTCTTCTTTTTCAATAAATAAAGGAATTGATTTTTCTTCGTTTGCTAAAATTTCAAAAATCTTTTCATATTCTTCTTCAGAACTAATTGAAACTTCCTTAATTGTAGGGTTTTCTCTAAAGGCTTCACTTAAATTAATATAATCATCCTTTGGAGTGAAAAATCCTTGTCTTTCTTCACTAGTAGCGTTTATAACTTCTAAAGAAGATGCTAATCTAAAAGCACCATGCTCGCCAAAAGCTTCAGCAAAATTAGAAAGTGCATATTTATTTACAGCATCATTTCCTGTTAAAGCGATTAAATAACCAACGTCATTTAGTTCAATATTATCTGTTAAATCATCATCATAAATATTTAAATTTATAGCTTCCAAATCATCTTCAATAGCCTTTTCTATGAATGTTTTATTAGAATCTATCAAAACCACACGTTTTCCTTTATCTCGCAAATAAGAGGCAATTAATCTTGATGGTTTAGAGGCTCCTATAAATAAAATAGCGTTTGAACTTTTTAGAAAAACACCAACCATTTTTGCAAATAATCTTGCTGTTGTTGCGTTTAAAAGTACAGTTCCTAAAACAATCATAAATACTAAAGGAGTAATATATTCTGCTCCTTCAACACCTTGTTTTAGCAATTTGCTTCCAAATAAAGATGCAATACCTGCTGCTACAATTCCTCTTGGTCCAACCCAACTAATAAAAAGCTTTTCATTAAATTGTAATTTGGAATTAATAGTACTTCCAAAAACGGCTAAAGGTCTTATTACAAAAACTATAATTGCAAATAAAGCTGCTGTTTTCCAAGTATACAACAACATTAAATCGCTTATATTGATATTTGCTGCCAACAAAATAAACAAAATAGAAATTAATAAAACACTTAAAGATTCTTTAAAATAAAGCAATTCTTTCAAGTTTTTTAGTTTTCCATTTCCTAAAACCATTCCCATAACAACTACAGCTAAAAGCCCAGATTCGTGTGCAAAAACTTCCGATTCTACAAAAACTAACAATACTGTAGACAGTGAAACCACATTTAAAAGATAATGAGGAATCATTTTTTTGTTGACAGCATAGGTTAATGCATGAGCAAAAGTGAACCCAAATGTAGTTCCGAAAAGTAATATTTTACCAAATTCTATCAATGCTGTTTTGGTAAATCCTCCTCCTCCTCCAACACTAATAAACTCAAAAACCAATACAGCAACTAAAGCTCCAATTGGATCTATCAAGATTCCTTCCCATTTTAAAACGGTTGAAACGTCTTTTTTTAATGGAATATTTCTTAAAATTGGTGTAATAACAGTGGGTCCAGTTACAATAATCAAACCAGCAAAAAGAAATGAAATTTCCCAACTTAAATCAAAAATATAATGTGCTAAAATACCTGAACCAAAAAATGTTATGGCAGAACCTAATGTAATAAGTTTGGTAATTACTGGTCCAACGTTTTTAATTTCGTTTCTTTTTAAGGTTAAACCACCTTCAAAAAGAATAATACTAATTGCTAAAGAAACAAAATAGTACAAACTATCTCCAGGAAATAAGCCTTTTTCACCATTCCAAACAGGTTCTATCCATTTAGAACCATCTTCACTTAAATAGGCAGCAGCTATTGGTCCTACTAACAAACCAATTAAAATTAAAGGTAAAATTGCTGGGATTTTAAATTTCCATGCAACCCATTGTGCTAATATTCCTAAAATAATAATTCCTGCTAATTCTATCATACTTTTTTGAAAACAATTAATTGTAAATTTAAGAATGTTTGAGTATCTTGAAAATAAAATGCGTAGTTTTTTTGCTTTATTATTAAGTTTTATTCAATAAAAGATATATTCTCTTCAATCTTTAAAACTATTTTAAAATCAACTAATTTATAAAAAACAAAAATTGCTTTATTACTTTCAAAAATCTAAATTTGAATCAAATTTAAATAACAAAAACTCGAACTTTCTTATTCTTTAATCTTACATTATTTAAATCTTCTGCTAACCTATTCGCTTCAGAAACTGGCACAGCAACAAAAACGCAATCTTGTTTTAACTCGATAATACCTAATTGATCTTTGTTTAAGTTTCCTTGTTTAAAAAATAAACCTGCGACATCACCTTTCGAAATTTTATCTTTTCTACCTCCAGAAATAAATAACGTTTCCCAAAAAACAGGTTTCATTTTCTGTTTTGCATCAATATTTGCATTGGTTGCACCTTTAATAAAATCTGGTAAATTTTCCTTTTCCCATTTTAAAACATAGGCCGTTCCTTTAGCATCTACTCTAGCTGTTCTTCCATTTCTGTGCGTAAATTCCTCTAATCTTTCTGGCAATTCGTAATGAATAATATATTTCATTTCAGGAATATCAATTCCTCTTGCAGCTAAATCTGTGGCTACTAAAATTTGACTTGTTCCATTTCTGAATTTAATTAAAGAGCGCTCACGATCTCTTTGTTCCATTCCTCCAGAAAAAGTACTATGTGCTAATTTATTTTTTGTTAAAAATGCACTAACATGATCGATGCTACTTTTTAAATTACAAAAAATAATTCCTGGTTGATTCCCAATATGTTTTAGCAATTCAACTAAGGTTTCATTTTTATTTTTTGATGGTGAAGCAACAATCTTAATATCTAATTTTTTAGATTTTTTTCCTGTTAAATAATTTAAAACAGTTGGTTTATCTAATTGTACAAATTCAGGAACTTCTGCATCTTGTGTTGCTGATGTTAAAATTCGTCTGTTTACGTTAGGTAATTGGTTGATAATTCCTCTCATTTCATACTCAAAACCAACTTCTAAAGATTTATCAAACTCGTCTAAAATTAAAGTTTTGATGCTATCTTTTGAGAAACGATCGTTTGCAAAATGATCTGAAATTCTTCCTGGAGTTCCTATTAAAATACTTGGAGTATGTTTAATTTCTATTTTATCTTTCGCCATCGATCTTCCTCCATAAACTGCGTTTACTTTAAAACCAGTTCCCATTTCTCTGATAACTTGCTCAATTTGAATGGCTAATTCTCTTGATGGCACTAAAATTAACACTTGAATTTCTTCATTTTCAGGATCAATTAACTTTAACGTTGGTAATAAAAAAGCCAATGTTTTTCCTGTTCCTGTTGGTGATAATATAATGGTGTTCGTCGTATTTTCAATTACTGAAATGGCTTCATTCTGCATTTCATTTAACTCATAGATATTTAATTTTGCTAAAATATCTTCTTGATTCTTTATTGTATTTGCCATTTTAATTCTATAATTTAATCTCTCTTAATTTCGGTAAAGATAGTTTAAGCAGGTAGTGAATTAAAACTTTTACTACGAATTCACTAATTATAGCAAAATATTTTAAATTATTGCATATATTTTGGAAATTCAGACCTATTTTCTATACAATTTCGATGAAAAATAGAAACTACTTGAACTTACAATTTGTGTTTTATAATAAAATTTATAGAAACAGTTTATCATTTCGACTCTTTAGGAGTAATCACATCATCTTACTCAACTTTATGTGATTTTTCAATCGCTTAAAAAAGCTTATTTCGAAATGACAAAATTGGATGTAAAATTGGTTTGTAAAAGCTTTTTAGAAGAGATTCCTAACATTATTTTTTTTTAGAAATTTTAATCAAAGATTTTACTTATTTAAATCTATTCGTAAAATTCTAACTAATTAGTAACTTAAATTTCATGAATTCGTGGCTAATATTCATCCAAAATTAAAATAGTTCGTCTTTATCAAAAAAAGGGTTTATATTATTTACTTTTGTGTTTTTAAAACAAAACTATGTTAGGCTTACAATTCGAAACTGAAACTTCTTGGGCAGAAATTGCCAAAGTAAATTTAGAACAAATACTTACAGATCATGCTTTTTTAGAGCAAAAAGCAGCTTCTAATGCAGTATCTATCATTATAAATTATTCTGAAGAAACAGAATTGGTTAAAGAAATGAGCAATATTGCTATTGAAGAAATGCAACATTTTAAAATGGTGCATTTATTAATGGTAAAACGTGGAATGGTTTTGGGACGTGAGCAAAAAAACGATTATGCCATTCGTTTGCAAAAGTTTTTTAAGAAAACAGGTGACAGAACAGATGCTCTAATTCAGCGATTATTAGTTGCTGCTTTAATTGAAGCAAGAAGTTGTGAGCGTTTTAAAGTTTTCTCTGAAAATATGGAAGATGAGGAATTGCAAAAATTCTATAAAAATTTAATGATTTCTGAAGCTGGACATTATGCTACTTTTTTGCAGTTTGCAAGACAATATCAAGATAGAGCAATTGTAGATGAAAAATGGAATGCACTTTTAGCTTTCGAAGCTGAAATGATGAAAGAAAGAGGAAATGTGGCTAAAATTCATGGGTAGAGGCCCATCTTAATCTTCCCAAAGGGAAGAAACTCATGCTCTTAAAAAAAGATGAAAAAAATATTAACAGTTAAACCTTGGATAATTTTATTATCAATAATTATTTTATCTATTTTTTCTGAAACAATTTTCGGAAAAATTCTTTACTGTATTTGGTTCTTATTATTTATTTATTGGACTTTAGGTATTGGAAAAAGTTTATTTGAAAAATTAAAAGATAAATCAATATTAAACTTAAAAAGATTTCAAACTCAAATATTTTTTGCTGTCATCTATATGATTGTTATTTTAATATTTTCTAAAAAAGGATATGAAATTAACGTTGAAAATTTTACTGAGTATGGTTGGAAGGTTTTTATAATAATTCCACTTCATCTTTTTTTTATGTACTCAATTATACATTCTATTTATTTTTTATCAAAATGTATAGCAACATTGAGAAATAAAAAGGAGGGATTTGGTTGGTATATGATAGGATTTTGGTTTTTTCCAGTTGGAATTTTCATCATTCAACCAAGAATAATAAAACTATTGAATAACGATTAAATTTTGATCATGTCTTATTTTGAAAAAATACTTTTCGTACTTTTTATTCTGTTGATAATTTATCTTTGGAATAGATTTGTGATTACAACTATAATTAGTAAATTAATTGGTTTTCATAAAAAATACAATCCAGGGAATTTACACAGACAACCAATAAAATTTGTTGTTGATAACGAAATGAATATTGTTAAATATCTTCAATATTTTTATTGGTTTGGAGCAATTATAATGTGTGTTCAGGTATTATTTTTTAAATGATACTATTTTAGAAAGTAAAAACAATTAAAACGTTACAAGTCTTACTAAGCTTGTTGAATAACAAAATTAAACTTTAGAAATAGTACTATTAATTTCTATTTTAAAACCTTAAATTAAAAATGTTCTCTAAAGAAGAAGCTGCTCAATTACGTAAATTATTTTGGACAAGTTTTGGAAAATCGTTTCCAAGAAAATGGTTGTTGTACAATACCAAAATTAAAGGTTTCGCTTTTAAATTTGATGCTGATAGAAAAAAAGCCATGGTTTGTTTGGATATAGATCATCCTGAAGCAATTGCAAACGAATTATTATTCGATCAAATGATTTCTTTAAAGGTTTTGTTGGAAACTGAACTCCCTGAAGTTATTTTTAATGATGCTTACGAATTGGAAAGTGGCAAAATTATTCATAGAATTTATGTTCCTTTTAATAAAAAATTTAGCATTTACAATAAAGACACTTGGCGAGATTGTTATAAGTTTTATGTGGAAACCATGCCTAAATTTGAACTCTTCTTTTATGAATATGAAGATTTTATCAACCAAGCAATTTAAAGCTGTATATTTTTGTAATTGATGATTTTTAGATTGCCAAAATCTACAAAAAATAAACTTCAACTAAATAAATTAGTTCGTTTATAAACTTGCTTTGCGTTAAGGATTGAAGTGAAAATCCTTTTTAATTTTAATTAAATGGGCGAAATTAATAAATATGAGATTGCCACACTTTACAAAAAAGTAAACTTGGCAAAGACGTAATTAAAAAGATTGGGATATTTCGTCTTCGCTCAATACAGGCTCCAAGCCTGACCAAGCTTTTTTCAGCTTGGTAACGCCCTAAAAAGAAAACTACTTAATAAATCTAATACTAAATGGGTAATTTGGTTCTTCGTTATTACTAACTTTTATCGCGTTTATAATCGGGAAAATTAAATAGAAAATGGAAATAACTATAATTCCGACAATTCCTAAGCCAAATAAAATAATTAATGGAATACAGATTAAAATGTAGATAAACATCGAAATTCTGAAATTTATAATTGCTTTTCCTTGTTCGTTCATTTTATAAACTTCGTCCTTTTTAACAAGCCACAAAACTAAAGGCACAATAAAACCACCAATTCCTGTTACAAAATCTAATAATTGGCTTAAATGTGTAATTACTAATAGTTGCTTGTCCTCTTTCATCATATTATATTTTAAGTTGGTTGTTGTATTTATTAGACGTACATTTTTTAATATGTTACATCTAAAATACGACTATTTTTTAGTTATCATTTATATTTCTGTATTTTTTTAAACATTAATCTACTTATTTACAGTGAATTAATCATATTTTATATATCTTTTAAATTGATATAAACAGGATATTTGATTGAGTTAACATCTCACTTATTTGAGCAACATTTAAGACGTCTTTACAACTAATTTTGTTGTGTAAAATACTAATAACTTAAAATAACAGATATGGATTATTTAAATATGGAAAACCAAAAAGTGTTGCCTGTAGTTACTGAATTAAATGTTTTATTGGCAGACTATCATGTATATTACCAGAAATTAAGAAATTTTCATTGGAATATTTTAGGAAAAAATTTTTTCGATTTGCACAAAAAATTTGAAGAAATGTATAATGATACAAGACTAAAAATTGATGAAGTTGCAGAAAGAATTATCACTTTAAAATATCATCCAATTAGCAAATTGTCTGATTATATTGAAGTTTCTAGAATTAAAGAATCTAGCCCTTTACTCTCTGATAAAGAAATGGTAGCAAATATAATTGATGATCATAAAATTTTATTAGAACAATTAAGTAAAGTTGTTGATAGAGCCAAAAAAGCTTCTGATGAAGGAACCAATGATTTGATGGGTGCTTATATAAGACAGCTAGAAAAATCTACTTGGATGCTAAATGCTTGGTCTAAAGACACAAAAGAAGAATTAAATACTACATTTGTTGAATAACTTTAACAATATTGAATTTTAAAAAATAATTTATTAATAAAAATACTACACACAAAAATGGATAAAGTAATAGAGAAATTAGAACTATGGAGAGATATTTTTATAAAAAATATACCAAACATTGCAATTGCACTCGTAGTTTTAGTTATTGCTTATTTTGCATCAAGAAACATTAGTTCTTTAATAAATAAAACTATTGGTAGCAAAATAAAACAAAAATCGGTTAGAGATTTAGTTTCTAGAATTGCATCTGGTGTTATCTTTTTATTAGGACTGTATTTTGCAATGACAATTTTAAAATTCGATGATACTCTAAAAACAATTGTTTCTGCTGCTGGAGTTTCTGGTATTGTAATTGGTTTAGCACTGCAAGGAACCTTATCTAATACAATTTCTGGAGTGGTTTTGTCCTTCAGGAAAAATTTAAATATTGGTAATTGGGTAGAAACTAGTGGATATTCAGGTGAAGTAATAGATATTAATTTGAACTATTTTGTTATGAAAGAGGCTGATAACAATATGGTTGTTATACCAAATAAAATAATTTTAGAAAGTCCTTTTAAGAATTATTCACTAACACAAGAAATGCGAATTTCTATAACTTGTGGTGTAGAATATGGAGCAGATTTAGAAGCTGTTAAAAAGTTAACTATCGAAACTATTGGATCAAAATTTGATCAGAAGAAATTTGGGAAAGAGGTAGAATTTTATTTTACAGAATTTGGTGATAGTTCAATTAACTTTTTATGTAGATTTTGGATTGATGGAGAAAGAGCCTTACACAGATGGCAAGCTCAAAGTACAGCTATCATAGAAGTTAAGAAGGCTTTTGATAAAGAAGGAATTAACATACCTTTCCCAATGAGAACCTTGGAATTTGTACCAAACAATAATTTAAATATTACTAAAAATAACGATAAAGAGGGAGAAAAAATAAATGATAAAGAAGCTGAAAAAGCTTAAGTCTTTTAAATTTGACTCATAAATTTTTAAAAAAGTCCATCACAAATTGTGGTGGACTTTTTATTTTTCTGATAAAATGTTTCCGTATTTTTGTACCATGATTAAAAACGATACTATTATAGCTTTGGCAACACCAGCTGGAGTTGGTGCAATTGCTGTAATTCGTCTTTCTGGAGAAGATGCAATTACAATTGTTGCTGCTTTTTTTAAGTCGATTAAAAAAGGAAAATCAATAAAAACGCAAAAAACGCACACCATTCATTTAGGCCACATTATTGATAAAGGAATAATTTTAGATGAAGTTTTAGTTTCGGTTTTTAAAAATCCAAATTCTTATACTGGCGAAAATGTGGTGGAAATTTCTTGCCATGGTTCAAGCTTTATTCAGCAAGAAATAATACAATTATTTTTACAAAATGGTTGTAGAATGGCAGATAATGGCGAATTTACAATGCGTGCTTTCTTAAATGGAAAGATGGATTTAAGCCAAGCTGAAGCTGTTGCAGATGTAATTGCTGCCAATTCTGCTGCAAGTCATCAAATGGCAATTCAGCAAATGCGTGGAGGAATTACCAACGAATTAAAAGAATTACGTGTTCAATTATTAGATTTTGCTGCTTTAATTGAGTTAGAATTAGATTTTTCTGGTGAAGATGTAGAGTTTGCAGACAGAACAAAATTTAAGGAATTAGTTTCAAAAATTACTTTTGTTTTAAAACGCTTAATAGATTCTTTTGCGTTTGGAAATGCCATGAAAAACGGTATTCCTGTTGCCATTATTGGCGAACCAAATGTTGGAAAATCAACTTTATTAAATACACTTTTAAATGAAGAAAAAGCCATTGTTTCTGATATTGCAGGAACTACAAGAGATGCTATTGAAGATGATTTAATTATTGAAGGTGTTGCTTTCAGATTTATTGACACAGCTGGAATTAGAGAAACCAAAGACGTTATAGAAAGTATTGGTATTAAAAAAGCTTACGAGAAAGCAGATAATGCTCAGCTGATTATATTTTTAATAGATTCCAATAAATTCTCTTATGCTAAAGAAGAATTTTTAGAAGAAATTGACATCATAAAAACACGTTTTCCAAATAAGCGTTTATTAGTAATCGCTAATAAAATTGATACTTTATCTTGTCATGATTCCTCAATTTTACAATCAGAAATTGATAATTTAATTCTTTTATCAGCAAAAAATAAAACAGGAATTGACGAACTAAAAAACGAATTAACATCTTTGGTAAATATTGGTGCTTTGAGCAACAACGAAACTATTGTTACAAATTCGCGTCATTTTGAAGCTTTGAATAATGCTTTAATAGCAATTACTTCTGTTCAACAAGGAATTGACCTTGAAATTGGTACTGATTTATTTTCTATTGATATTAGAGAATGTTTACGTTATTTAGGTGCTATTACTGGAGATTATGATGTGGATAAAGATATTTTAGGACACATTTTTGGGAACTTTTGTATTGGAAAATAAAAAATGAAATGTCCTTGTAATCCTTCTAAGTTATATACTGATTGTTGTAAAAAAGCACATCAAAATATACTTTCTGTAACTACACCAGAAGAATTAATGCGCTCCAGATATAGTGCTTTTGTAATGGCTAACATTCACTATTTACAAGAAAGTCATCATAGCTCTACAAGGCCTTCTGAAGTTGAAAAAAAAGAAATGTTAACTTGGACAAAATCTGTAGAATGGGTAAAGTTAACCGTTTTAAAATCCACAGAAAACACAGTTGAGTTTAAAGCTTTTTTTCACGAAAACAACTCTTTAAATGTAATACACGAAAATTCTTCTTTTGTAAAAGAAAATAATCATTGGGTTTATAAGGATGCTTTATAAACTTAACAAAATAGTACAATTACTGCATCTTAAAATATTATTTGATTTTGATTCTTTTAATAAAAAAACAACAATACTTTTTAATAATTTTTCAGTTTCATAATAAGTAATATTTCTTAAAATAAAAATAGCTTTCTTGTAAATAAGGTTGCAAAAGAGCCTCCATAAATAGAATTCTTAATATTTTTAAAAATTTAAGATTACATATCTTTACTTACATCTGTTAATATTTGGTGTGAAATCTCTTTATCTTCCTTATTATGGATAACTGAAACATCTCCAGTACTTTCGAAAATTGCAGCTTTAACTTCATTAAAATCATGCACATTTGCTTCTCTTAACTTCGCTATTAAATCATCTTGACCCACATTGCATTTTTTTAATTTATCGTGTAAAATTTTACCATTCCACATAATAATTTGAGGTTTGTTCGTAAAGAGTTCTTTAAAAACATCTACTTTTCTTACTAAAAAAGAAAACAACGTTTGAAACCCTATAATAGCAACTAACACAACTGCTCCTTTTAACAAAGAATAGTCAGAATTTAAAATTACGGATGCCAAAACAGAACCTACAGCAATTGTGGAAGCAAAATCGAAACTAGACATCTTTGCAAATGTTCTTAATCCAAAAATTCTCGTAATTGCAATTATTATTGAAAATACACCTAATACAGATGCTATTAACCAAAAAATTTCTTGTAAAGTCATAATTTATCTTTTTTCAAATTTATTTCAAATACAAGAAATTTATTAATCCTTTTAAAATAATTTATAACTGTTTTAGTATAATTAATATAAGCTTATTATTTATCAACAGTAAAAATTATTGCTCCATAACCATCTATAGAAAAAGAGAAGGTATGTTCAGAATTATCGTAATTTTCATTTTTTAAGATTGATAAATTAGGATCAACTGTATCAAAATCTTTAGAATCATAACCTTGCCAAGTGCTGTTAAAAATTGTTTTAAAATTTTCAGAATTTGGGCTTCCTATTTTATAATTTTCATAAACTTTAGATGAGAAATTTAATACAACAAGTGTCGGTTTGTCTTTTAAATCTTTATGAGTTCTTGTATATGCTAAAATTTTAGATTCGTGATTACAATGTACAATGTCAATTCCATGTCCTGTTAAACCATAAGTTTCAAATTCATCTGGATTACTTCTAAATTTAATTAAATCTCTATACAATTTTGTAATCCCCTTAAATTGAGAAAAACGAGACCAATCTAATTCTTCATCATCAATAAAATATTCATCCTCTAAAAATTCTTGCCCTTGAAAAATCATAGGAATTCCAGGAGCTGTTAATGTTAAAACAGCTCCTAAAATAGATCGTTTTTTAGCAAACTTACTATCTGCTTCTCCTGGCTGAATTTCTTCTGGAATTCTAGCTTTCCCATTTGCAACTTCATCATGAGATTCTGTGAAAATGGTTCTTTGAAAAGCATCCTCATTATATAAATTTAAAAGGGCACTTTTAATATCATTTAAATCTCTACTTTCATCATCTACTGCAGTTAAAACCCTTTTTATTGGGTGTACAAATTCTCCATCCCATTGTGAATCGAAATGCAAAGCTTTATCTCCATATTTTGAGGTTACATTATGATCTCCTTTTAAATCTTCTGCAATTAAAATTTTACTTGGAAATTTTTCATGAACCTCAGCATTAATTTCTTGCATTAATAAAGTGCCTTCTGCAATTTCCTTTTTTTCATAACCAATTCCACCTTCTTCATCTCTAATATAAGAAGTTGCATCCCATCTTAAACCATCGCATTTGTATGCTTCCAACCACATCATTGCATTATCTCTAATGTACCTTCTTACTTCTACTCTACCATAATCTGGCCTTGTATCTCCCCAAGGAGTGTCTGATTTGTAATCGTTATAAAAATAAATTCCACCTTTATCATTTTCGCTCCAACCATCAAACTGCCATAAATCTAAATCTGATGGTCCAAAATGATTATAAACAACATCGTTTATCACAGCTATTCCTAATAAATGAGCTTCATCAATAAATTTTGCAAAACCTTCTGGTCCTCCATAATCTGTTTCTACTGCAAAAGGAGCTGCTGGGTTATATCCCCAAGAAATATCACCTGCAAATTCTGTAATTGGCAATACTTCAATACAATTAATTCCTAAAGCTTTTAAGTAAGGTAATCGTTTTATAGCATCGTAAAAAGTACCTACAGAATCTTTATGATCGCCTCTGAAAAATGTTCCAATATGCAGTTCATAAACTACTAATTTGTTCCAATCTGGCATTTTAAAATCTGTACATTTCCAATCGAAATTTAAGTCACAAATTATAGAATTGCCATTACTATTCGTCATTTCTCTTGCATAAGGATCGTTTCTCAAAAAAGAATTTCCTTGGTAAGTAATGTTGAATTTATACTCATCCCTTACTTTGGCTTCAGCTACAACACAAGTCCAATATCCATTTTCTTCTTGTTCTAAACTATTTTCTTCTACATTCCATTCATTAAAATCTCCAACAACAGAAACAGCCTCTGCATTTGGTGCCCAAACTCTAAATGTTACTCCTTTTTTATCAGCATTTAAAATTGCTCCCATTCCACTTTCTAGAGTCATTTCTTTATTATTAGTTGACTTCATAAATATTGATTTTTTTATCAAAATTAATTATTGAAATAATCTTTTTTTAACTCAAAGAACATTCAGTTTAACCCTATTCAGTTTTTATTTTTTAAGTAGTTTTTTAAATTTTATATTGCTTCAAAATTGAATTGATGACTAAAAATAATTATGAAATTATAGGAAATGGAAAGGAAAAAATTGTGTTTATACATTATTTTGGAGGTGATGCTGGTAGTTGGAATTGGCTTGCAAAAAGATTAGTAAAATCGCACACATGTATTTTGCTAAATTTACCTGGTTTTAATGAAACTGAACTGAATTTTGAACCTTCAATCTACGAGTATGCAATTTTTGTAAATAAACAAATTGAAGCTTTAAAACTTAAAGATTACACTTTGTGTGGTCATTCCATGGGTGGGAAAATAGCTTTATATGCTGCTTTAATGAACGAAGTTAACAAACCGAAAAAAATAATTTTAGTGGCACCTTCTCCACCAACTACAGAAAATATGCCTGATGATGAGAAAGAAAGAATGTTACAGCACCCAAATAAAAAAGAAGCTATACAAACTGTAAAAAATGGAATTGTAAAAAAATTACGAAAAGGTAAGTTTGAATATGCAGTGAATTCGCAATTGAGAATTGACACAAAAGCTTGGAATTGGTGGATTAAAGAAGGAATGAATCACGATATTTCTATGGGAATAAAAAATTTAGAAATTCCTACATTTGTTATCTGTTCAAAAAATGATCCAGTAATTTCTATGGATGCTATTTATAATGAAGTAATGCCTTATTTAAACATGGGAACTCTTATTGCTTTTAACAGAATTGGGCATTTAATTCCTTTAGAAGCTAACAGAAAATTAGCAAGACACATCAAAAAAATTAGTAAAATTAAGTATGATATTTCTAGGGATTAGTTACAAATCCCATTTTTGTTACAACACAAATATTTAAACACAAAAAAGTCATTTGCTAAAACAAATGACTTTTTCTCTTTTCTCAATAATCAATTTCCTCTTTCCTCTTTCCTCTATTTTCTATTTTCTATTCTTACTAAAGAAAATCTTTAAAAAGCAGATTCTACTGCTCCACCATCAATTCTAATATTGGCTCCATTGATGTAACTAGCATGTTCTGAACATAAAAATGCAACTGTAGATGCTACTTCTTCTGGCCTACCTCTTCTTTGCATAGCAATGTGTGGCCTGTTTTCTTTTACAAATTGTTTGGCAGCTTCCTCTTCAGTAACACCTCTTTTTTCTGCTTCTTCTTCCATCATTGCATCTGTCATTGGTGTTTCTATAAATGCTGGCGAAATAACATTAAACAAAATATTTTCTTTAGAATATGATCTAGATAAACATTTTGATAAATTTATAATAGCAGCTTTACAAGCATTATATGGACTTTCCTCTATATAAGGTTGAAAAGCATTTTCTGAAGCAACCATAATCATTCGTCCCCATTTTAAATTTTGCATTTGAGGTACAAATGCTCTAGCAACCCTAACTGCTCCCATCAAATCAACATCAATTGTTTTCATCCAATCTTCATCTGTTAATTCTAAAAAATCTCCAGCAGCTCCTCTAGCTCCTGCTGCATGAAAAATTATATGTGCACCTCCAAATTCCTTTTCAACTTTATCTGCTAAAGCCAAAACTTGTTTATTTTTAGAAATATCTGCTGGAATTCCCATAACTTTTGCCCCAAATTGACAATCTTTTTCTACTTGTTTTACAGCTGTATCTAGTTCTTTTCCTCCACTTTTATCAGACAAAACAATATTTACACCTTCTCTTGCTAAAAACTTTGCAGTTTCTAAACCCATTCCAGAATCTCCTCCTGTAATTAATGCTGTTTTTCCTTTAATTTTTAAATCCATCTTTTTAATTTTTTATTCATTAATATTTTAATTGACTTAGATTTAAATGATGTAAAACACAAAGCTTTTTAAAAAAAAAGTCAATCGTTTTATATTTGATAATCTTAAGTCTTTTTAATTTATCCATTGGTTGAGAAACCAGGATAACAAGTCATTCCACCATCTACAAACAAAGTTGTTCCATTTACGTAATCAGATTCATCTGAAGCCAACCAAACAGCAGCTTGTGCCATATCTTGTGGCTCTCCAACTCTTTTTTGTGGAATTAATTTTAACATTTTTTTTAAGCCTTCTTTGTTGCCCCAAACATCTTTGTTTATAGAAGTTTTTGTGGCTCCAGGTGCCAAACTATTGCAACGAACTCCTAAAGGCGCATATTGCTGACAAATACTTTCCATCAACATTAATAAACCACCTTTTGACGCTGCATAATTTGCATGACCAGCCCAAGGAATTACTTCATGAACGGAACTTATATGTATAATTTTACCTATTGATTTTGACACCTCTTTTCTTAAACCTCTTTTCAAAAATTCATTTAAAGCTTCTTTTGCACATAAAAACTGACCTGTTAAATTAACGTCAATTACTTTTTTCCAAGCATCTAAAGGCATTTCATGCAATAAATAATCTTTTTGAATACCTGCATTTGCCACACAAATATCTACTGTACCAAATTCTTTAATTGACTTTTTAAATACGTTTTTAACATCGGCTTCTTTGCTAACATCTCCTTTTAAAACCAATACTTTTATGTCTTTATATTGTTCTTCTAATTGATGCGCAGTTTCTTCTGCTTCAGCTTTACTGCTATGATAGTTAATCGTTACATTTGCGCCTTCTTTTGCAAATTCCATGGCAATTGCCTTTCCAATTCCTTTGCTAGAGCCTGTAATTATGGCACTTTGATTCTGTAACCTTTTACTTGTTTGCATGCTTTTTTGTTTACTTCCAAAATTAGAAGTAAATAAAAAAATGTCTTAACTTGATGAATTTAAAAATTAACACGATTCGTTTTTGAGAAAATCTTGAATATGTTATTATTTATGAAAAGTGTTTTGTATTATTAAAACCAAAATTAAATTTTCATTAATGAAGATAAAAGATATTCTTGGCAACTACTCCATTATTGGCACAAACCAAAATGAGTCTGATGAAACTTACAAAGGCACAATTTCTTTAAGTTTAGATGAAGATAATAGAATTATTGCAAAATGGCTCATCAACAAAAGTCAAGAACAATTTGGTGTTGGGTTTTTTAAGGAAAATATTTTAGTCATCAACTTTAATTATGTTGGTGATGAAAACAATACTTATTTTGGTACAGTAGTTTACAAATGTTTTACCAAAGATATTTTAGAGGGATTTTGGAGCGAAGAATTTGGAAATCCGCAGTTTTTAGGAGGCGAAAATTGTTTTAGATTAAAAGACCAAAAAGAACTGCTTAGTTAATAGGTTTTAAAGAGCAGGAATATGTGTTTTTATTTTCAAAAATTCTGATAATGGAAAAACATCATTTAAAACACTTCTGTTAGATCTTGTTGGTATTGCAGTAAACAACTCTTTTTTTATTGATAATTCACTTTTTTTTAATTTTGAGGAAGTCTCAAAGAAAGTTATAGGGAAACTTTCTCTGAAAACAAATCCTCAAAAAAGTTTTGGGGTTATAGTATCAGAAGGAATAAAAAACCTTCTTTTAAAGTTATTTTAAATAAAAGTTGCTATATAAAACTTGTTACTAATTTTTACGAATAATCAATTCAAGTTTATTTAAATATCTACTTCTAATTCTTTTTATTTAATATATTATTGCAACTTTATCATCAAATTTTATTAGTTGTAAGTTTCATAAAAATGAATCTGTAATAGCGATTTCTAATTTCATTTGGTCTTCAAGCCTGGTGCAAATTTATTAATTAAAACATTATACTACAGAGCTTTATAGCTGAAAAACAAATCTTTGTAGACGAATGGGAAATACGTTTAGATAATGTTATTTTTTCTTTCTTTTAAGTTCGGTAAATAGAAAAAATTCCATCTTTTTTTAAGTTGAATTATATTTTGAGTCAATTCATAAAAGCAGTAATTATAAAAAAATGCAATTAATTTCTTTTGTGATGGTGCCAATTTATTCGATTTTAAAATAGAAAACGGTTATACTTTATAAAAAGATAATGCAATTATAAAAGCACCAAAAATTGGACAATCGTTTTCAGTAAAAAAATATTATAAATTTATATAGTTTGCAAAGCAATATTGCTTCTGCAACTGCAGCTTTCAGTTTGCGTTTTTAATGATTCATTTTAAAATCTCCTATATACAAAAGAAAAGACTAAAGAATTAACTTCAGCCTTTATTAGAGGGTTTTCATTAAGGGTTTTTCCTAGAGGATTTTCGGGGTTTCACGCTACTAATTTGGGGAATCTCTGGGGGTATATTTTTACTTACTTAGTAAGATTGTTCTTTTATAAATCTTGTTTATATCATCTTATAAAATACAGTAATACATTCCAGTAATTATTTCTAGGTATATATTCAACTTTTTTTTACGTTGATAAAACACTATGTAATGTATTGAAAGTTATATTATCAATAGTAATAAGATTATAATCTGGGGCAGAATAAAGTTCTGGAAATGAATTGTTAATCATCCCAAATATTTCAATTGAAACATTATCTACGAAAGTATCTAAATACAAAATCGTACTTTTTGAACTGAAATCTCCTATATATTTATAAGATTGAGCTTGCAGAGAAGTGACAGCTGTTGTTAGTAAAATTAGTAATATACTTTTCATGGTATTTGTTAATTATACCACAAATCTATAAACTAAAATAAGCTATATTTTTTATTTTCGCTCTTTACATTTTAACTATAGACAGAATGAAATTAAGTGTAGACGAATATTTTAAAGCAAGTCTAAACGTTTCATTAATTCCGGTCTTTTAGATCGACTTACAGGAACTACATCTCTCTTAATCAACACACTATTATCTTCTATATCTATAATTTTTTTAATGTTGATAATGTAAGAACGATGCACTTTTAAGAATAAAGATTCTGGAAGTTTTTCTTCTATTTTTTTAAGTGTAGAGTGTACTGTGTAGTTTTTGTCTTCCGTTTTTATATTGATGTAGTCTCCTTTTGCTTCAATTAAATAGATAGATGGTAAATCGATTTTAATAAGACGTCTGTCTATATTTACATAAAAATCGTTGTCGCTTTCTTTAGTTGTTTTTGCAGGAGAAGATGCTTTTGTTATCGTCTTTTTTTGAGCCTTGTCTATTGCTTTTTTAAAACGAGTTAACTCTAAAGGTTTTAATAAATAATCTACTATAAAATCATATTCAAAAGCTTCTATAGCAAATTGAGGATCTGAGGTAGTTAAAATAATTTTAGGTGGATTTTTTAACGTTTTTATAAAATCTAAACCGTTAAAATCTGGCATGTGTATGTCTAAAAAAATTAAATCTACACTGTTTTCATTTAAAAACTTAATAGCCTGAATTGCACTAGGAAATTCTTCTACAATTATTAAATCTGAGATTTGATTGCAGAGTGTTCTAGTAATAACTCTTGCCATTTTTTCATCATCTATAATAATGCATTTCATAGGGTATTTTATTTAGTTATCTAAAATACTACTTTTGATGATATGCACTAGCAAAATTCTTTATTTTTTTTTGATAAATTTATAAAAAATTCTTTTTTATCGTAAAATAAAAGGTAGTTCCTTTATTTATTTCTGATTCTAACCAAATTTCTCCTTTATAAATATCCACAATCTTTTTTACAATAGACAATCCTATTCCTGATGAATTTTTCGCAACTTTTAAAGATTGAAATATTTTAAAAATTTTATCGAAGTATTTTTTTTCAATACCAATGCCATTATCACTTACAGAAAATTTATAGAAAGAATTTTGATCTTCAACATCAATATTAATGATGCCTTTTTCTTTATCATTAAACTTAATAGCATTACCAATTAAATTTTGGAAAATCTGCTGATATTTAATCTTATCTCCTTTTACAATTGGTAATTTATTTAAAACATTAACGGTAATATTCTCTGGTATGTATAAAAAATGATTTAAATCTTTAATCAAAATATCTAAATCTACTTCTAAAATTTCTTCTGAAACAGAATCTAAGCTAGAGTATCTTAAAATATCAGAAATTAGAGTTTCCATAGTTTCTAAGGTAAATTCTATGGCCTCAAAATTCTGTAAACTTGTGGTATCAAATTTATCTTGATTATCTGTTTTAATCCAAGTTGCTAAGGCTGCAATGCTTCTTAAAGGCGATTTTAAATCGTGAGAAACAATGTGTGCATATTCATTTAGTTCTTCGTTACTTTTAGCTAATTTGGCCAAAAGTTCTTTATTTTTTAATTGTACTTTTTTAATTTCTCTTAAATTAATAGCACTTTTTAGTTGAACAGCAACTAAACTCGCTACATTTTCAAGCGTTTTTATGTGCTTTTTTGTAAAATAATTTTTATGTTTATATTCTGAATCTATAATAGCGATTACTTCTCCATCACTAATAATTGGCACTGTTATTTCAGAGAATCTAAAATCATCATCTAACATATACCTTTTATCTTTACTGGTATCATTTACAATTTCAGATTTACCTGTTTTTGCAACTTCACCAATAATTCCTTTATCAAATGGAAAGCTTACATTATGATTTGTTTCTTTAGTAGTATGTGCATTGTTATTAAATCTTGCAATTTGTTCTAAAACGCTTTTTTCATTATTCAATAGATAAATTACACAATCGTCAGTTTCTAAATAATTTGCGATTGTTTTAGAAATTTCTGTAGCAATTTCAAATATATCTTCTTTTCCTAAAATAGATTTTGCAGTTTCGTTTACTAAATCTAAAATTCGTTTCTTTTCTCTTTCTAGTGTAACATCTTTAATAATACCTTGTGCTGCAACAGGTTTATCAAACTTATCATATATAATACTCGCGTTAATATTTACCCATTTTACTTCATTATTTTTAGTAATAACCCTAGAAGCATAATTTAAAAAATGACCATTATTTATAAGCTCTTTAAAAGATGAATATGCGTAAGAATAGTCATCTTTAAAAAGGAGTTTTGCAGTATTAAGGCTTTCATTATTTATATTATAGCCAAATAAATCTTGAGATTGTTTATTCATTTTTAAGACGTTCCCTTTTAAATCTATAATAAGGTAAGCATCATTTATATTCCTAAAAAGACCTTTTAGTAAAGAGGTTTTCTCTTTTAAAAGGAGTTCAAGTTTTTCATTAACTTGTTTTAATTCTTGAGATGTATTATATAACTCTAAAGACTTAGTTTCAAGTATTTTCTCTGCTTCTTTTCGAGCACTTTTTTGACGCTCTAAAGCTCTTTCTAATATTTCAGTTTTATTCTGACTCATTAGTTTTTATTAATAATAAATCTTACTTCTGTACCATCTTCTTTTATTTTTTCTATAATAATAGAAGCCTTAGCATTAAAGTGTTCGAAAGTTTTATTCATTAAACCAAGACCAAAATGATGCATTGCTCTACTAGATTGATATATTAAAACCAACGAATTTTTGTTTTTTTCTTCTATTAAAAAAGTAGGTAATTCAGCATCTGGATATATTTTTCTTACCTCTACATGAATATGGTTTTCTATGGATGATATCATTTCTATTGGATCTTTATAGGTTGCCAAAAGACCTGGGTAACTTCTTTCAATTACGCCAAAAAAATGTTCTCCATAAACTAAAAGTAAATCATCGATAGCAATACCAGTATTTTCATTTAAATTTTGAAGTAATTGCAACATTTCAGAAAAACGATATGTACCAATCGAAGTATAAACTCCTTCAGATTCTAGTTTAGATTGGTTGATAATTTTATCAACCATTTCTATCCCAAATTTATCTTCTACTAAATCTAAAAATTCGGTAAAAACGATTCCTTTCATAATTTTATTTTAGTTTAATCATCAATTTAAAAAAGAAATTTTTTCTTCTAAAATTCGAATATAAGAAAAGTAAAATTAAAATATTTATCCTGAACGCTTTTTAAAATTTGTTGAAAATACAGGTAGCTTAAGTTCACATGGATTAATTTATAGACAAAAGGTTTTTAATTAAGGTTTTTTAAACTGAATAATAAGTTTAACAAAAACGATTTGCTTTAATGACAAACAGCATTATTTGTTACCATATCTAAAACAGGAGCTGGAGAAACATAAGGTATGCCCAAACCTAAACCTCTAATAATAAAAAGAACGCCAATAAGAACAACCATAACAGGAATTGCTTTTTGAATGTTTTTCCTAAAATTGCCTTTGGTAAAATTGCCTAAATACACAAAAGCTGTCATTAAAGGAATTGTACCTAAGCCAAATAAAAACATATATAAACTTCCAGTAAAAGCGTTTGAAGTTGCTAACGCTCCAAAAACAGCCATATAAACTAAACCACAAGGTAAAAATCCGTTTAAAAATCCGATGGTAAAAAAAGTATCATTTCCTTTCTTTTTTAATTCTTTGCCTAAAGAGTTTTTTATTTTTAAAACAACTGTGCTTATTTTTTTTGATAAAGATAATTTTTGTAAAATTTTTGGAAATATTATAGTAACAATCATTAAAACTCCAACAATAATTGAGAGTTGTTGCTGAAAACCAAAGAAATAAAAACCTCTTCCTAAAAAACCAAAAAGCAATCCTATTAAACTGTAAGTAAACAATCTACCTAAATGATAACTTAAGATCTGGAAGAAACCTTTTGTTTTATTTTTTCTATCAATTGGCAACATAAAAGCAATAGGTCCACACATGCCAATGCAATGAAAACTACCTAATAAACCAAAAATGATAGCTGATAATAGCATATTTAAGATATAAATGACAGGAATTAAATGTAAAAATTAAAGTTTTAAGTTTTTAAAAACCTTGAAATTTGAACAATTCGTGTCTGATTTTTTTATAAAAGTGATTAATAAATCAATTCTTTTTTAAATAAATAGTCCGTATTTTTGTGTTTCCAAGCAATTTTAATGTTCCAACGACCATCTAATAAACGTTGTTCAGGCACGAGCAAATATGTATCAGAAGTTGAAATAGGTATTTCAAAATCTAATTGTTTACTAGATGGTCTATATAGGAACACTTTTCCTTCTACTTTTTCACTATTAAATTTATTAGGGAACTTAATTTTTAAGCCTTCTTTAGTTTTTTGAAGTGTTATTTCTTCGCCTAAACTTTTAAAATTTTGTTCTGCGTTAATTTCTTGTTGATATGCTAATTCTTGCTGATAATATTGCTCTGTAACCAAATCATGACTAAAATTATTATCTGTACTCATAGTAATTACTAAGTATAAAATAAAAGACATAAATGCTACAATTGCAATTACAATTCCTGTTCCCCAACCTATTTTCATAATTCTTTGTCTTATATTTATTATACCTACAAGGTTTTTGAAACCTTGCAGAACGTTTTTGAAATCTTGCACAAATCAACTGCTGACTGTGACTGCCAACTGTCCACTTTTTTTACTGCATACTGAATTACCTATAACTTCTAGGTCCTAAAAAGTTTGTTTCTGTGGTCTCAATTAATGTATCACCACTAAAAACTCCAATTTCAAGATCTATATCATCACCTTTTAAAAGTGCTGCATTTAACTCTATAAATAAAGTTCCTTCTGCAGATCCTTGCTTTGGAATTATAAAATTATGATTGGAAACCAATTTAATTTTGCCTTTGTGTGATAATATTTTATAACTAACGTCTTCAATCTCTTTGGTCGTTTTATTAATCACTTTAAAAGTATAAACATTGCTAATAATATTATTTTCTTTTTGTTGATATAATTGTCCTGGCAACCTTAAAATAGTTGCTTCAACATTATTTCTTAAAAATAACATTCCAACTAAAATACCTATTAAGATTAATAAAACTGCTGAATATCCTTTTATTCTTGCATTAATTTTAAAAGGTTCTTTCTTTGCAATATTATCTTCACTTGCGTACCTAATTAATCCTTTTGGCAAGTTGATACTTTCCATAATATGATCACACTCATCTATACAAGCTGTACAATTTACACACTCTAATTGTGTACCATTTCTAATATCGATTCCTGTTGGGCAAACTACAACACATTGTTTACAATCAATACAATCTCCTTTTCCTAAAGCTTCTCTATCCTCGTTTTTCTTGAATTTAGATCTTCCTTCCTCACGTTCGCCTCGTTTATAATCGTAAGCTACATTTATGGTTTTATTATCTAACAGAACCCCTTGTAATCTTCCATAAGGACAAGCAATGATACATACTTGTTCTCTAAACCAAGCAAATATAAAATAGAATACACTTGTAAAAATTGTTAAGGATATTAGTGTATGAATATTGTCTAAAGGATTGCCAGTTATGTATCTTATTACAGTATCTCCACCAATTAAATACGCTAAAAATACGTTTGCGATTATAAATGAAATCACGAAGAAAAGAAACCATTTTAGCAGTCGTTTTTTAATTTTGTCTGCATTCCAAGGTTGCTTTTCTAAACGAATTTGTTTTCCTCTATCTCCATCAATCCAATATTCTATTTTTCTAAAAACCATTTCCAGAAAAATGGTTTGTGGACAAATCCATCCACAAAAAACACGACCGAAAATTACTGTAAACAGAATGATAAAAACAACACCAACAATCATTGATATGACCAGCAAATAAAAATCTTGTGGCCAGAAAGGAAGTCCGAAAATATTAAATTTCCTTTCTAAAATATTAAAAAGCAATAACTGATTTCCATTAATTTTTATAAAAGGTGCTGATAATAAAAAAACTAATAAAAAATAACTTACATAGCTTCTGTATTTATAAAATTTACCACTTGGCTTTTTTGGAAACACCCAAGAACGTTTACCCTCCTCATTGATGGTTCCAATACTATCTCTAAATTGTTCGTTCTCGGTATTTTCCATGCTAATTATTAAAAACTAATTTTCTGTTATTTTATTAATCTATTAACTTTAAATAATCTTCTTTACTTTCTTATTTAGTTTTCAATTCTTTTTATTGATACTCTTTTATAATTTCAATTTAATGTTCAATCTCTACTTTTACAATATTCCCAATCAATTTCCTCTTCTTCTTACTCAATTTCGACAGCTACTTCTTCAACTTTTACAGTTTCATCAACCCAAATTTCTCCTTGAGGTTCTTTTGCTTTTGCAGGTGTTGTACCTCCAAGAGAAATAACATAACTAGATACTTTTGCAATATCTTCTGGTTTTAAGGTTTTGTTCCAAGCAATCATACCTTTTCCATCTCTACCACCATTGTAAACAGTGTTAAAAACGTTTTTAATACCACCACCTAAAATCCAATGTTGATCTGTTAAGTTTGGTCCAATAGAACCTCCTCCATCACCTAAATGACAAGAAGCACAATTTAAATTAAAGACTGCTTTTCCTCTTTTTAAATCTTTTTCATCTGTTAACAACTCAAGATTTGCAATGTCAAAAACATCTGGTGAAGTTGCTTTATACTTATTGATTTCTATTCTTGCTTCTGCAACAGCTTGTTGATATTCCATCTCTGGAGTTGCACCATCCATAATTTCATAACGGATTAAATACACTACTGCAAATAAAATAGTTCCATAAAACATATACACCCACCAAGGAGGAAGTGAATTATCTAATTCTCTAATTCCATCATAATTATGATCTAAAACAATATCTTCTTCTTCATCAATAGATTTAGATCTTGTAAATTTCACCAATAACTTCTTTATCCAAAGGTTTGGATCTTCAGGAATAATTCCTGCTTTTTCGTTTTCTATATCTGTTATTTTAGTAGTAGCTATAAAACTTACAACTTCCTTTAAAACAATAACTGTTATAAAGCCAATTAATGCTAACCAAACTATAGGGTTTTCATAAATACTTAAAGGGTTTTGATACGACTTAAAAGCATTTACAAGCGCAAAAAATGTTATTAATATAAATAGTATATAAACTGTAGATTGAATCTTTTTTTTCATAATAATGCTGTTTTTATTGATCTAAAGGAATGTTACTAACCTTATTGATATAGTCTTTTTTTGCTGTAAACACCCACCAAAATAAGGCTACAAAAAATGTAAAGAATATTAGTAGTGATATTAATGGATATATTTCTATACCTGTAATCGTTTCTAAATGACCTTTTATAAATTTAAACATACTCTTATTTTTTAGAAATTTTCTGTTCGTCTTTTACTTTAATATCTGTACCTAATCTTTGTATATAGGCAATAATTGCTACAACTTCTCTATCCTTCATTTCTACAAAGTCTTGTCCGTTTTCTTTAGCGTATTTTTTATCAGCCTCATAACTTTCAGCAAAATCTGGATCTTGATACAAATTCTCTTCGATTTGTTTTCCTTGAGCATCCATTAAAGCTTGTGCATTTGCAATTTCTTCATCAGAATAAGGAACACCTAAAGAAACCATTGCTTCCATCTTTGTTACAGTATTCGATTTATCAAGCTTACTTCTAATTAACCATTTATAAGATGGCATTATAGAACCTGGAGAGATACTTTGTGGATCATAAAAATGATTTAAGTGCCAGCTATCAGAATATTTTGATCCAATTCTATGTAAATCTGGTCCTGTACGTTTACTTCCCCATAAAAATGGATGATCATACACAAATTCTCCTGCTTTAGAGTATTCTCCATAACGTTCTACTTCACTTCTAAATGGTCTTACCATTTGTGAGTGACAACCCACACAACCTTCTCTAATGTATAAATCACGTCCTTCTAATTCTAAAGGTGTATATGGTTTTACACTACTAATAGTTGGTATGTTAGATTTTACTAACAACGTTGGTACAATTTGAATAACACCTCCAATTAGAATTGCAATCGTTGCAAAAATTGTTAATTTGATAGGTTTTCTTTCTAACCAAGTATGGTAACCTTCACCTTTTCTTCTATGTTTAGAAATTTTTGTTAAAGCTGCAGCTTCTGCCAACTCATCTTCTACTCCACTTCCTTGTTTTACAGTTCTTACAACATTGTACAACATTACAATTGCTCCAATAATAAACATGGTTCCACCAATGGCACGCATCCAATACATAGGAATAATTTCATTTACTGTTTCCAAGAAATTTCCATAAGTAAGAGATCCATCAGGATTAAATTGTTTCCACATTGATGCTTGCACAAAACCTGCAACATACATTGGTAACGTGTATAAAATAATTCCTAAAGTTCCAATCCAAAAATGGAAATTGGCTAACCCTTTAGAATATAAAGTTGTTTTAAACATTCTTGGAATCATCCAATATAACATACCAAACGTAAAGAAACCATTCCAAGCTAATGCACCAACGTGAACGTGAGCAATAATCCAATCAGAAAAATGTGCAATTGCGTTTACGTTTTTAAGTGATAACATTGGTCCTTCAAAAGTTGCCATTCCATAACCAGTAATTGCAACTACCATAAATTTTAAAACAGGATCTGTTCTTACTTTATCCCAAGCACCTCTTAAAGTTAAAAGTCCGTTGATCATACCACCCCAAGAAGGTGCTAATAACATAATAGAAAATGCAACTCCTAAATTCTGAGCCCAGTTTGGTAAAGAAGTATATAATAAATGGTGAGGTCCTGCCCAGATATAAATAAATATTAAAGACCAGAAATGCACAATCGATAATCTATAAGAATATACAGGTCTGTTTGCTGCTTTTGGAACAAAATAATACATCAATCCTAAAAAAGGTGTTGTTAAGAAAAAGGCAACTGCATTATGTCCATACCACCATTGTACAAGTGCATCTTGTACCCCTGCATATACTGAGTAACTTTTTAAGAAACTAACAGGTAAAGCTAAACTGTTAAAAATATGTAATACTGCAACAGTTACAAAAGTTCCTAAATAAAACCAAATTGCTACGTATAAATGACGTTGTCTTCTCTGTAAGATTGTCCAAATCATGTTTACACCAAATGCAACCCAAACTAAAGCAATCATAATATCTATTGGCCATTCTAATTCAGCATATTCTTTTGATGAAGTATATCCTAAAGGAAGTGTAATTGCTGCTGCAACTATAATTGCTTGCCAACCCCAAAAGTTGAAATTACTTAAAAAGTTACTTGCCATTCTTGCTTTTAACAATCGTTGCAAAGAATAATAAACTCCTGCATAAATTGCATTACCAACAAAGGCAAAAATTACAGCATTGGTGTGTAAAGGTCTTAAACGTCCAAAACTTAACCACGAAATTCCGTCTGTTACATTTGGGAATAAAAACATAAATGCCAAAAGCAAACCAACACTAAAACCAACTATCCCCCAAATTAGGGTCGCATAAATAAACTTCTTGACTATTTTATTGTCATAATAAAACTGTTGCATCTCCATAATTAAAATCTAAATTTTACTTGTTTTTTTTAACATCTTTTACGAGTTCATCATCAAACAGCATTCTAACTGAAGGCGTGTATGAATCATCATACTGCCCTTTTTTTACTGAATAAATAAATGCAATAAAGAATACAATTGCCACTAGAATACTTAGTGTTAGTAGTAGGTATATTACGCTCATATCTTGCCTGATAATTTGATTCATCAAAAATAATAATCATCCAATTCTTAAAACATGACATTTGTCATGTTTCTTAAAAAAATGTTAATGCTTTTTGATTTATATAGTTTGTGAAAATAATTTTGTGGTTGGTTTTTTAGCTAATAAATGAACATCAAAAGCCATACAGATATTTCTGATAAAAGGTCTTGCCTTTTCTGGTATTGATAAGGATGTTTCTCCTATATGAACCAAACCATCTTCTTCTAATTCTTTTAATAATGCTAAATGCGAATCAATATTATTTATTTGAGTTTCTGTTGTATCCCAAGAAGTAGTAAAATGACACATCATATTCAAAATGTGTTTTCTAATGACGGTATCTTCTTCTGATAAAATATGACCTCTAAAAACAGGAATTTCACCTTCATTTACAAGTTGCTGATATTCTTTAACTGTTTTTACATTTTGTGCAAAACCATACCAGGAATCAGAAATTGATGACATGCCCAAACCAACCATTAATTCTGTTTTGCTTGATGTGTATCCCATAAAATTTCTATGCAATGTCTTATTGATGGTTGCTTTATACAAGCTATCAGATTTTAATGCAAAATGATCCATGCCAATTTCTTCATAGCCTAATTCTGCAAATAACTCTTTACCAATTTCATACAAATGTCTTTTTTCTTCGTCTTTTGGCAAATCATCTTCATTAAAACCTCTTTGGCCTACTCCTTTTACCCAAGGCACGTGTGCATAACTGTAAAATGAAATTCTATCTGGTTGTAATTCTTTTGTTTTGTTAATGCTATAAATTACGTTTTCTTTTGTTTGATGAGGAAGCCCAAAAATTAAATCGTGACTCACAGAAGTATAGCCAATTTCTCTTGCCCACTTTGTAACTTGTTCAACAGCTTCAAAAGGTTGTACTCTATGGATTGCTATTTGTACTTTTAAGTTATAATCTTGCACACCAAAACTTACTCTTTCAAAACCACAATTGTACAAAGTTTGTAGTTGTTCTTTGGTTGTGTTATTTGGATGACCTTCGAAACTAAATTCAGCTTCTGGATGCTTTTTTGCTATTTTAAAAAGTCCGTCCATTAAAATTTGTAATTGCTCTTTTGAGAAAAAAGTAGGAGTTCCTCCACCTAAATGTAATTCTTTAACAATCGGCGTTTCATCAACTAGATTAACATATAGCTCCCATTCTTTTAAAACGGTTTGTATATATTCTTCTTCAACTTCATGACGTTTTGTAATATGTTTATGACAGGCACAAAATGTGCACAAGCTCTCACAAAAAGGTAAATGAATATATAAACTGATGCCTTCTTTTTCGTTGGATTTTATAAATGATTTCTTAAAACTTTCAATCCATTTTTCTTTGCTAAAAGTTGCTGAATCCCAAAAAGGTACAGTTGGATAACTCGTATATCTTGGTCCTGGAATATTGTATTTTTGAATTAATGATTTCATTATCTATTTATTTTTTTTCCTAATAAATTAGTGGCAACTGTTGTAAAAACAACCACACTTATAGAGCTTAAAGGCATTAAAATTGCTGCTATAACTGGTTTTAATTGACCTGTTGTTGCAAAATACAAGCCTATTAAATTGTAGCATAAAGAAAGTATAAAACAGTATTTAATAATAATTATCGCTTTTTTTGAAGCTTGTAAAAATGTTCCTATTTTATGAAATTGTGAAGCATCTAAAATAGCATCACAAGCAGGAGAAAACACATTTATATTTTCTGATAAAGCAATACCAACATCACTTTGTGCTAAAGCTCCAGCATCATTTAAACCATCTCCAACCATCACAACTTTTTTATGTTCTTGTTGTAATTTTGCAATTACATTTAATTTATCATTTGGTTTTTGATTGAATAATAGATTTGTCTTTTCAGGTAAATTTTCTTTTAAATAATCTCTTTCGCCTTCATTATCACCAGAAACAACTGCCAAATCATACTCGTTTTTTAGAGAATTTAAAAGTGCAATAACCTCTTTTCTGTATGAATTTTTAAAAGTAAATTTTCCCTTATAAATATTGTTAAAACTGATATGAACAGCTGTATCTAAAGAACTATTTTCAGTTTCATTCTTCACAAAAAAAGCAGCGCCTAATTTTAGGGAAGTCTCCTTATACTTTGCTTTGATACCATTCCCAACAACTTCATCATAATTTGTTATTTCTAAGGTTTCTAAATTTGCAAAAGTGTTGTATAAATTTCTACTTAATGGATGATTGGAAGCTCTTAAAGCACTTTTTAAAATCCTTTTTTCTTGTTGATTTAAAGCAATTCCATCGTAAGAAATAGTGCTTTCTTTATTGGTGGTAAGTGTACCTGTTTTATCAAAAATAATAGAATTTATTCCTGCTAATTGCTCAATAACTGTGGCATTTTTTAAATAGAATTTTTGCTTTCCAAAAATGCGTAATAAATTCCCTAAAGTAAATGGTGCTGCCAATGCAATTGCACATGGACAAGCGATAATTAAAACTGCTGTAAAAACATTTAAGGCTTTACTGGCATCATAAAATAGCCAAAATGCCGTTGATAAAAATGCGACTGATAACACAAAAATGGTAAAGTTTTTACTGATATTATCTGTTAACGTTTTAAAGGTTGATGATTTATCTTTTGCGAAAACATCGTTACTCCAAAGTTGTGTTAAATAACTCTGAGAAACAGATGCTAAAACCTCCATTTCTAAAATTCCTGATAACTGTTTGCCTCCTGCAAATAATTTATCTCCAGATTTTTTGGCAACTGGCACAGCTTCTCCAGTTACAAAACTGTAGTCTATTTGTGCATTTCCGTTAATTAAAATTCCATCTACAGGAATTAACTCCTGATTTCTAATTAATAATCTATCCCCTTTTTCTACATCGTAAATCTGAACATTTTCTTCTTTATCATTTGCTAAAATTCTAGTGACTGCAATTGGAAAATACGATTTATAATCCCTTTCAAAAGATAAGAAATTGTAGGTTTTTTGTTGAAAATACTTTCCTAATAATAAAAAGAAAACCAAGCCTGTTAAACTGTCAAAAAAACCAGTTCCTAAATCGAAAATAATTTCTACAGAACTTCTCACAAACAACACCAAAATACCCAAGGCAATTGGTACATCAATATTTAAAATTTTTGAACGCAAACCTTTATAAGCAGAAACAAAATAATCTTTACCAGCGTAAAAAACGACAGGTAAAGAGAAGAAAAACATCAACCATCGAAATATATTTTTATATTCTTCAATCCAATAACCATCTACTTCAAAATATTCTGGAAAAGAAAGAAACATTACATTTCCAAACGCAAAACCAGCAACACCAAGTTTATAAATTAAACTTCTGTCGACTTTCTTTTTTCCAGCTTCATAATCTTCTAAACTTATATAAGGTTCGTAACCAATTGAACTTAACAAAAGCACAATTTCTTTTAGTGAAATAGTGGTAGAATTGTATGTTATTCTTACTGTTTTTTTAGGAAAATCTACTTGTGAAGTTGTTGTTTTTGAGTTTAATTTATGCAAATTCTCTAACACCCAAATACAAGAACTGCAGTGAATATGAGGAATATATAATGTTACAATTTGTGTTGCATCATCATTAAAATCTAATAATTTATCAAGGATAGTTTTGTTGTCAAGAAAATCGTATTTTCCTTGAATTTCTGTTGGAATTGCTCCTGGATTTTCTTGAAAATCATAATAACATGTCAAATCATTTTCAGAAAAAATTTCATAAACAGTTTTACAACCATTGCAACAGAAATTTTTCTCCTCAACTTTTATGATAGTATCATTACAAGAATCTCCACAATGATAACACTGTGTAATATTCATATTTACTCTTTTGCCTTGTGCAAATCTCCGACAACATTGAATTCTAAAATATGATATTTGTCATCTTTTTTAAATATATTTGTTAACCTATCAAACCTACCAATAAAATGAGCAAATGTGAACAATGTATTGTACGTCAATTTAACTCATTAAAAGAACTGTCTAGAGAAGAACTTCTAAGAGTTTCTGCCTGTAAAACAAGTAGATTCATAAAAAAAGGAGAAACTATTTTCGAAGAAAATGAACATTTAGATGGTGTTTTTTGTATTAAAGATGGTATTTGCAAGGTTTCTAAAATGAGTGCAAATGGTAGAAACCAAATTTTGAATTTGGTCACAAAAGGGAGTTTATTAGGTGAAAGATCTTTAATTTCTAATGAAGTATCAAACCTAAAAGCAGTTGCTTTAGAAGATATGGAAGTTTGTTTTGTTCCAAAATCAGAAATTATGTTGGATTTACAAAAAAACTCTAATTTTTCTATGAGTATTTTAAAAGGTATGGCAGGCAATTTAAAACAAGCAGATAATCTAATTGTTGATATGGCTCAAAAAACAGTAAAACAACGTTTGGCTGAAGCTTTATTATACTTGCATAGAAACTTTAATTTTACAGATGATGAATTTATAGATGTGAATCTTTCTCGCGAAGATTTTGCAGATATTATTGGTGCAGCTACAGAATCTACAATTCGTTTATTATCCGACTTTAAAAAGAAAGGTTTAATTCTTATTAAAAGTAAAAGAATTGGTATTTTAAACGAGTTAGAGCTTGAGAAAGTTGCAAAAGATTTTTAAGAATCTAAAAAGAATACCCAATTGCAAAGTTTAAAACTGGGGCATCAAATCTAAAATCTAAACGTTCTCCTTCTGGCAAACCAGGATCATGAAAAGGCGCAGCTAAATCAAAACGAATTACAAAACCTTGTACATCAATTCGCAAACCTACTCCTGCTCCCATTCCTAATTCGTTTATAAAATTCGATGTGAATTTATCTTGACCATTAAAACTTGGGTTTGCAACAGAATTCCACACATTTCCAGCATCAGCAAAAACAGCGCCTTTAAAGAAAGAATAAATAGGAAAACGATATTCGATATTGGCTTCCAAACGAATATTACCTGTTCTATCGAAAAAAGAACTGTTGTCTTCTGAAGTGGTATCTGCATAAGTTCCTGGTCCTAAAGAACGAATATTAAACGCTCTTACACTATAAGGACCTCCAGAAAAATATTGTTTTACAAAAGGTACAACATCAGAATTACCATAAGCTAAACCATAACCTGCAAATAATCTTGCTGCTATTTTTTGTTCTTTATTGCTACCAAAATTAAAATGATATCTAAAATCTACATCGGCTTTGGCATATTGTGCGTATTCTAATCCTAAAAATTCTTTTGATGCGCTTGTAGACGATTCTTTATCAAATAAACTAATAGAATTTCCTGCAACATCTAAAGTGCTATTTATATAAAATTGATGTGTTTTTGATGAACTTACCATTTCATTATACGTAAACGCAAAGGTTAAACCCGATATAAATTGCTGATCGAAACTTCGCTCTAAAAATGGATTATCAGCTAATATTTGCTCAAATTCTGGAGTTGTATTCGATAAACGCGTATAATTTACAGAAATTGGGTTAAATTCGTATGTGATATATTTATTCGCGTTCCAAACATAACCAAATTGTGCAGTTCCAGAAAGTAACGTATATAATTGACTTCTACTTAAATAAGTTGCACTTAAACTCGTTTTTGTTTTTGGAATTGAATATTCGAAAAAATCTTCTCTAAAAGAAAAAGGAGCAATAACTCTTGGAAAAATTAATTCGGATTTTAAACCTAATTCCAAACTGCTTAAACCTGAATTATCTCCACCTGCAACTTGAGTTTCATAGCCAATTGTAGAACTTATGTTTAAAGTTTCACCACCTTTAAATAAGTTTCTGTTACTAAAAGTTATGCCTAACGTTGGCCCTGCAAAATTATTAGATTTTGTAACTGCTTGCAATTCTGCACGAAGCGCTCTTTTTGTTAAAGGTGATAAAAAAATGTTCGCTTCTAAATTACCTTCATTGCCAGTTATGGTAGAATCTAATTCTTTGTATTGAATGTTAACATATTTATAAGCACCAATTGAAGACAAACGTCTTGCAGTGTTTTTAGAGGTTATTGGGTTGTAATTACTTCCTTTTTTTAAAGTGATAAATTCGTCCAGGAATTCAGGTTTAAAAAATATTTCATCTTGATAATAATTTATCGAATCGAATTTGATAGCCTTTGTAGTTGTAGAATCTCTTAAATTGTAATTAGGGTATACATTAATTGTTTTTAAAGTATAAGGAACTGTAGATTTTTTAGGCACATTCGCCTTTAATTTTAAGAATAAATCGAACTTTTTATTTTTATATTGATTTGTGTCTGCCTCAAAAATTAAAAAACTAGGATTAAAATTATAATAGCCCATTTTCTTTAATTCAAGATCTAAACGTTGGCGTTCTAATTTCAAGTTATTTAAATCGAAACGCATATCTTTTTGAAAAGGAGATGTTACAGTCGCTTTTTTAATGTCTTTATAAATTGGAGAAACCATACTATCAATCTTATAATTTGCCATTTTATAAGGTTTTGGTACTTGTAAATTATAGATTGCAGAAGCTCTTTTTTCTTTTTCATTAAAAGAGGAAACTACTGTGCTATAAAAAAAACCATTATTCTCTAATCGATTTCTTAAAATATCCTCCACATTCAACAACTCAACATCCTCCTGATAAACAGGTTCTTGACCTATTTTTTTATACAACCATTTATTTATAAAATTGGTGTTTCCCTTTTGATTTTTATAGTAATAATACAAACCCAAATGCATCCCTAATAATTTGGTATTTGGTTTAGGTGATACAACAGTTAATAAATTTTCTTTTAATCTATTTACTTTTTGTATAGTTGAATCTGCATCAATTTCAATTTTTGCACCAGTGTATAAGCGTTTTCCTTCAGGAATAAATTTGTTAATACTGCAAGAATATAACAGTATTGCTAAAAAAAATAAACCGATTTTAGTTTGTATATTTTTCATTAAAATTAATTCTTTTTCTTTTGAATGCTTTCGTTAGTTGCTGCTTGTTTCTCTTTCAATTTTCTAGCAGCTTCTTTTTTAGCCTTTTTTATTTCTTCTTCATCCTCTTTAGCTCTAAAAATAGCATCCCATAATTCGTTAAACTCATTAAATTCTTGTGTAAAAATTAATGCAATTCCACTTACAATCGTTTGTCCATCAATCACGTTTTCGAATTCACTTTTTCTAAAACCTTTTACACGATATCTGCCATCTTCAGATAGTTTATATTCAATACTCACATTCCCAATTAATGGCGATGTTTCTCCTGTAGAACTACTTCCTTGTATATCTACATCACTACCAACTCTTACAGTTAAACGTTCGTTAAATATTTTTTTTTGCGCTGTAACTCCTAATTGAGTTCTATCTGTGGCACTTGCTCCTTGATAATCTGTATAACTATTTAAATCGAAATCTAACTCTATACCAGAACTACCTAAAAGATTATCAGAAAATGCATTTAATTGCCCAGAAACTGCATCATTTAAATTATCTCTTGCAATGGTTGCAAAACCACCTGTACTTCCATCACTTCCTGAATTAGGATAAAATCTATTTAAAACCAATAAAGAAAAAACTTGCTTATTTAATTCTTCTTCTTGTTGATTTACTTGTTGTACTCTTCCATAAACTTGCCCACCAATTGCTCCTTGATCTTCTTCTGGCATATTTAAATTGAAAGAAATTTTAGGTTTTAACAATTCACCATCAATATTTAAATACACATTAAAAGGTAAAACTTGTTTAAACTTATTTTTTACTGATGGATCTTCATTAGAAATTTGACTTGCCATTAATGGAGAAGCAGACGTTTCTATTTGATAACTTGCAGTAACATTTAAATCTGCATCAAAAGGATCTCCAGACCAAGTAATTCTACTTCCAGGAACTAAATTAAACTTTCTATTTACTAAATTATAAAGGTTTAATTCATAATGTCCATCTGCAACTTCATAACCTCCAGTTAGTGTTATTCTACCATTTGGTAACATTGTAAAAATAAAATCTCCTGTTCCAGATATTTTAAAATTATCTCCAGTTTCTTCATTTATAACAACTGTTACAGTTGCTTTTTTATCAATTTTTAATATTGTTTTAATATCAAAACCACTAATAATGGCCGTTTTTTCCTCTGTTTGTGTTAAAATTGCATCTGGATTTTCTCGGTTTACAAAAGCAACAACCTCATCTCTATTCTCTACATTTGCATAGGTTGCAGGTAAAACATACGTTAAATTTGTATCTGCTCCAACAGTAACATTGGCACTTAATTTTGGTATTTGTAAATCTCCAGTAAGTTTTGCTTTTGCGTTAAAAGTTGCCAAACCAAAAAGTGATGCATTATCTTCTTTTTTGGCGTTTAAAACTCTAAAGTTATTTGCCTTTAAATCTAAATTAAAAGTTGGGTTTATAAAGCTTTCTGTACCTATTAAACCAGATAGTTTCAAAGCATTTTTATTGGCATCTAAAACTGTAAAGTTGTTTAAAGAAAGTCCTTTATTATCAACACTTAACTTTTCGTTTTGTAAGGTGAATTTTGTGTTTAATTTTGTGATGTTAAAAACGGCATCTTTAAAATTTATTTCGCCATTATATTTAGGGTTGGATGTGGTTCCTGTTACTTTAAAATCGCCAGAAAAGCTACCACTTGTTTCTTTGATTTCACCTAAAGAAAGTGAATTTAACGCATTCATTTTAAACTCATTAATCGCTAAATTTAAGTTTAGATTTGCATCATTATTTATAACAGAATAATCTCCTGTTAAATTTAAATCGATATCACCTTCGCCTAATTTTGCACTAAAATCATACTTATTATTTCCTAAAGATTTAGCATCCATAGTTAATTTACCTAAATCTGTATTTAAAACTTTAAATTGACTTACGTTTAAGTTTGCAATAATTCCAGTATCATAAAAAGGATCTTCTAGCACAAAATCTCCATTTAAAATTCCTGTTGCTAAATTTTCATCAGGATTCAAATAATTAAAAACCTCGCTAATTTTGAAGTTATTATAATCTATTGCAATATGATTTTTGGCAACATTTGGTAATTTGTCTGTAATTTCTATAGATTGATTTCCTTTATCAATTTTAAAGTTTGTAAATAATAATTTATCACCTTCAGTAAAAACAATTTCATTATCTGATGGAATATTCCATTTGTTTTTATTTAAAATTAAACTATCTGGATTTACAGTAAAACTTAAACGATCTCTATTTCCTGTAATTTTGGTATTTACATTCATTAAAGTTTCACCTTTGTGATAACCAGCAAAATTTAATGACAATTCGTTATTCGTTTGGTTTCCTGTAATGATCGTTTTTGGGATATTTAATGGGCTTGCAAGAATTTCTTTAAAACCAAATTTAAAGTTGAAATTATCCTTGTCTGTATGCATAGTAAAAGCCAAACTATCCAATTTATTACCACTATAATTTATATGTGGAGCTGTAATTTTTGCATCTAATTTTCTGTTCGCTTCATTATAATCTACAGAAATATTAATGGTATCTATATCTTTTACATTCACTAAAAAAACATCACTCAACAAAGATGTTTGCGCAATTTTAGTCTTTAATTTTAAGTCTACAGGTTTTTTTAAAGTATCTGTTACAACAACATCTCTATAAAAATAACTTGAAATATGTTCCTGTATAGATTTACTAAAAGTAGCAGGATCTGTGTTAGATTGCAAGTCTAAATCTATTAATTTATTTTTGATGGTAATTGATGTTGTGTCTTTATCTACAAAGCCATTTGCAATTATAGAACCTAATAAATACGTTCTATTATCGTAAACAACTGCACCATTTGTAACATCTGCATCTACTTTATAGCTGTTTAAATTTCCATTAAATTCTAAAGAAATATCCATACCCGTTTTTACATTACGTTTCATAATGCCCAAACCTTGCAAATCTGCACCAATTAAATTAATAGTTGCAGTTGCTTTTGTATTTACAGTATCTAAATTTATCAAAGCATCTAAAGTGATGTTTAGATTCTCGTCTTTATAGGTTGATGCTAATTTTCCATTACCATCTTTAAATTTTCCTTGTAAGTTTAAATCTTTGATCGCGTAATTTTTAAATTTGAAATCAGAAACTGTTGCATTTAAATCGGCATCTAAATCGTTTAACATATTTCCACTTCCTTTTGTATGTACGCTGATAGAAATTTCTCCTAATTGATCGTTTTTTAAAAGTTGGTTTAGTTGATATTTTTCTATTTTGATATCAGCATCAAAAGCGATTGTATTTGTGTTCTTAAAATTACCATTCAAAGCAATAGTTCCTTGAGATGATTTTAATTTTAAATTGGTAGCAACATCATTTAAACCTCCGTTAATTGTACCTGTCAAATAGATTTTCTCTGGAATTTGAATTCCTAAATCTTCTTCCTTAATAAATGTTAACACATCTTTTTTAATAGTCTCTGCTTTAAAATCAGGAATATTTAAGGAAAGTTTATCAGGATTTGTAATATTTTCAACAATTCCATTTAAATAAATTTGAGTGGTGTTTCCCCACAAAACTTTACTGTTAAAAATTTCTATGCTAGAAAATGTTCCATCTGCATATAAATTTCCTGTAAATGGCTTTTTACTTAAATCGTTAATAATTTTATTGTTTCTTAAAGAGGGTTCAATCTTAAATAATTCCTTTAAAAATATATTAAATGACGATAAAGAAACTTTTAATTTTGCTGTTTCTGGTGATGCCATAAATTGCGAAAAAGAACTATAACTTACAATCGCGTTTGCTTTTAGTTTATTTTTATTCAGCTCTACAACCAAATTCGTAACATCTAAATTTTTATCTGTTAATTGAACATTCAGGTTTAGTTTTTCTAAATTGATGCCAGAAGTTTCATTAAAATTAAAAGTATCAATTAGCAACCCTGCATTTTTATCTTTATAAAAAATTGTTGACGCTTTTAAATTTACATCCTGCAAGGAAATTGCATTTGCATCAAAAGCATTTTTATTAATTTTAGTGTTGTTTACGATATAATTAATTGAATTATTTTCAATTTCAATTTCATTAACATCCAAAGTAATTGCTGGCCAAATAAATTCTGATTTGGTAGTTTCTAATTTTGAATTACTCGTAGATTGTATTTCTACAAGCGTTTGTGAATCTCTAAGTGCAAATTTATCAACCTTAAAAATTGATTCTTGTAAATTCAAGTTAGGGTTTTCTATCTCAGCATCTACGAGGTTTAAATCTGCTAACAAATTATTTTCTTCTGCTTTGTAGTAAACTTTCGTGTTTCTTATGATAATATTTTCTGCGGATAATTTTGGTAATGGAGCTTCTTCTGTAGAAGTGATTAAAACTGGTTTTTGAATATATTTGATATTTGAGTTTAATAAATTCAAATCATTCATACTAAAAACCATCTTTTCAACATCTACAGTTTCCATGTTAGTTTCTAATTCGCCAATTTTAAATCGACTTTCAATTCCCAAAGGAATATCAATATAAACAACATCAATTGCAGATAAATTTAAACTTCCAATAACAATTTCTGGTGATGTAGTTGTGGAATCTTTTGCAACTGCAGTTGTAGAATTTGTAGCAAAAGCATCTATTAAAAACTGAAAATTATAACCAGAAACAGTATCTTTTCTAATAATATTGGCTTTTAAACCATTCCATTTTACATCATCTACACCTAAAGCAGTGCCATTTATTAAACCCCAAAGTGGCAAATTAGCTTCTAAAGATTTGGAATATATAAGAGTATCGCCTTTTTTATCATTTAAAAACAACCCTTCAACTTTCAAATTTCCATCAAAAGTAATAAACGCTTGATCAATTTCTACAGTTGTATTTGTTTTGCTAGACACATAGTTCGTTGCTTTATCTACAATAATATTTTGTCCCCAAGGACTTCTGATAAACAGATACAAGAGAAAAAACAGAATAGCAATTCCTAGTAAAACACGTAGCAATCTCCTTACAAAACGATACTTTCTTTTCTTTGGTTTTTTAGCAGACAATTAATAAAATTTAGAAACGTAAAGATATTTATACTCTTAGCAGAAAAATGTCTTTTTTGATTAATTTTTTAACTCTTTTACATTTTTTTTTAATTAAAACATAAAGTTTACAAATTATTAATTTGGCTTGTTATTGTTGAGTCTGTGATTTTTGCATCTTCTGCCAATAAAAATGCTTTGCTTAAAATAACAGACATTCCTTTGTCTCCTTCAAAAGGTAAATAAACATTCTCTGTTTTGTCTTTTTTTCCTGATGGAACAATACATAAATATTGGTCATTTGGTGTCATTAAAATATTGGTACTTCCTAAATGAATTTTATAAGTTCTTATAGCTCCTTTTACAATTAAAAACTTCCCTTCTACTTTAGCAACATCTTTAATTTTTAATCTTGGCACTAAATTTTCTAAAATTGTTTTTCTTGTTTTTGCAACTTCTGTTAAATCACCAAAAGAATAAGAATGCCAATAATCTCTATATTGAGGTAAGCCTCCATTATCACTCCATTCAGGATCATTACCAACGCTACAAACACCCACAAATAAATCAACATCTCTCATGGTTTCAGAGAAAATAATATCTGGTACATCAATTAAATCTAGAGTTGCTCCATTCTTTAAATATCTAACTTGGTCTGTACTCATATACAATAACATACCAACATCATTTATTTGACCATCATCAAACAGTTCATTTAGCCAAAATTCTACAGTAAATTGATCATTACCAATCTTTAAAATTCTTCTGGCTTTACAATCAGATCCATGATCCCAAGCTCCAACTAATGTATAATTCCAGTTTCTTATTTTAGCCAACATATTAAATTGATGCTGTTTAATAAGATGAGAAGCCATTCTATTACTATAAATCTTTGTATTTATTTCTGCTTCTGTTAATACATAAATTTCTCTAAAAGCTTGTTTTAAAGGTTGTACAATTTCTAAATTTATTAAAAAATTTCTCCAGCCTAAAACCTGTTGAGTACTTCCATAAATGGGATGCCATAATTGAAATTGACAAGTTTCATCGATCCAAATGACTTGCTTACCATTAATATCTATCCAATACTCATCTTGATAAAAACAGATTTCTTCTTTTTTATCCTTCTTTACAATCCAAATTAATTTTTTAGCTAAAAATGAAATTAATCCGTGATTTAAATAGTATTTATAAAAATTCTCACTTTCAATAACTCTTTCTTCAATCAACAAAGCATCTAACCTATTTCTTTGTGCAATTAAAAACTTTTGAATTTCTTTAATTTCAATTTTTGTTTTCTTTATTTTATCAAATAAAACCTTATTTTCTTTTATAAATGAAGGTTGTGTTTTTTGTGTTTTCCCATCGGGTTTTTCCCAAATAACGTTTACTTTTCCTGTTTTTTCAATAGAAATTAATAGTTTATAATCATCAAATAAAATGGCTTTACTTCCGTTTATTAATCCAAATTCTGAAACAATAGATTCTTCAATATCAGATTTAGAAACGCCTAATTTCTTTGAAATTTCATTAATGTATTTATCAATCAATTTCTTTGTAGAAGTTTGCTTAATTTTTTGTTTTAAAACCGTTAATTGCGCAATTCCGTCTTTGCCTTTTGTATTAGCTAAAGTATATAAACAGGCATTTCCTAAAGCTGCTGCAGTTGGGCCAACTCCAGGTATTTTTTTGTAACACCTTTCTGCTAATTTAGATAATAAAATAATGGTTTTAGCATCGTGAAATTTAGACAATGTCCAAACTAATCCTTTTAAGGTATTTAAATTACTTTTTTCAATAAACTCGTAATGTGTATAATCGTAACTATAATCATTATGTGTATAATTTGTGGTTTTTTCTATGGGTTTGTGTTTAATTATTTCTTCTAAAAGTTGATAAACAAAAGATTTATAGGTGGTAAAATCTAATTCATCTATCAAGATTGATGTTGCTTTTAAAAATTTTTGAGTGGGTTTTCCTCCAGAAACTTTTATAGATAAATGCAGTAATTGATATAAAACATTTTTAATGTCCGTTTTTTGAGTTTCTAAAACAGTATTAGAAAAGATACCATATTCATCTGTTATAAATTTAAATGGAATTATTTGTTTATCAGTAGAATGTTCTACTAAAATCGCTTGAATTCTATTTCTTACTTTGCCAATATCTGTGCCATAATAAGATTCCTTATCCTTAATTACATTCCAAAGCAGAACTTCCCTTAAAAATGATTTTAAAGGCTCACTTAATTCTTCTTTTTTTACTTTTCGCTCTAACTGTTGTATTAAAAAACCAACTGGCCAGAAGGAAAATCCTCTGTAACCTAAAATATTATCTTTAAAGTAATTGAGGCATAAAATATATTCAGTATCCGAAAAGTTTAAATTGGAACGAAACAAAAGTGGTATTAAAGCTTCTAAACAAGAAAAAATATCACCCTCATATTTTAAATTGTAAGAATGATTATTTCCATTTCTTCTATAAATTCTTGTAATATCTTTCAACATCCAAAGAGCAAATTCTTTTTTAAAGTTTACTTCTTTCGATTTTATAACTTTATACGATTTAAGTTCGCTAAATTTTACACCATAAGTTGAAAAATAAGATGATCCTGTACCATCAGATTTTATCTCTTTTATAATATCTGAAACTAAATTATAATACTCTTTTTTACTAGTATATAAAAGATCTTCCCTTTTGTTTTTTATTATTTCAGTTTTATTTTTAAATAACGATTTAATTTTTTCAAACATAATTTATCCTCCTACTAATTGCGTTAATTTTATAAAACTGATAGAAGAACTTTCTTTTAATTGAATTTTTTGGTTTAATCCAGAAACTTGCTGATCATCAACCAAAATAAAAAAACCATTCTTTTGAAAAGCTTCTAATGCAACATAAATTTGTTTTTCTACATCTATTTCCTTTTTCTTTTTAAAACCATTTAACAGCGTTTCTTTTGCTAAAGGTCTTACTAAACTTTGTAATTTATCGTTAGCTTTTTTATTGTAGTTTTTTATTTCCTCTTTTACTCTTGCACTTATAATTTCTTGTGGAGTTGTAATTTCTTCTAATTCAATTTTAAAAGAATTACTAATATCTCCAGGAATGGTTTTATCTAAAATTTCGATTAACATTTGTTTTTTTTTCTAAAAATAAAAAAAGTATACCAAATAGTATACTTTCTGTTTCATTATTTTTTATCCTGCCTTCTTTTATTTTTCCAAGGCGCATTTTTTTGCCAGTTTCCAGCCATAATACAACCATAAGGCATTACTTCATCAATAACTTCACCTAAACCAAATTCATCCATTTGGTTTCTTACAGTTGCAGCATTTTTATAAGCAGAAGGCAATTCTGTAATATCAATTTCATTTGAGAAAAAACGAATATCTAAACCTTTGGTTTCCTCTCTAAAAATATCGTTTACTGTTCCTGTTTTACTTTTTCTATGTTGAGTTCTACTCACATTTCTTCCTGCTCCATGAGGTGCAAAACCTAAATTATTTTCGGTGGTTTTACCTTCCACAATTAAAACAGGTTCAGACATATTTAAAGGAATTAATCTTGGTCCAGTAATATCTGGCATAAATTTAGGGTCTAAAGGTGTTGCACCTTTTGCGTGATAAAATAAATCGCCATCTTTAAAAACAAAATTATGTTCGTTCCAAAATCTATTTTCTGGTTGTACCCCTAATTTATGTAAAGTAGCATCGTGCAAAACTTCGTGATTTAATTTTGTCCATTTTCTAATGATTTGCAAAGCTTCCCAGTAGTTTTTTCCTTCTTCAGTTTCAAAAGGAATCCAAGCATTTTGTTTTAAGGTTTGTGGAGATAATTCTTGTCTAAATTGTTCAGCAATTTTCATTCCTCTATTATATAAATTCGCACCAAAACCTCTAGAACCATGATGTGTAATTAACATGGTATTTCCTGTATTTTTAGATTTCCCTACATATAAAAAGTGATTTCCATCTCCTTGTGTTCCTAAATGAGATCTTGCAGCAGAAATACATTTTTGATTGTTTAAAAACGGATTCGCTTCAATTTCTGCTAATAAATCTGAAGGAAATCTGAACTGCGTATTTCTATCTCTTCCTCCAGGACCAAAATGTGTAATGGAATGTGCAGCATCTAAAACTTGTTTAGGATCTGCTTTTCCAAAATCGGTTAACATTACAGAACAACAAATATCTGCAGAATGCATTCCTGGGTGAATTGCATTTTTGGCAACCACAATTCCACCCACAGGAATTGTTCCTGTAGAACCAGTTGGGCAAGCATCTGGCATAATTGCACCATTAACAATTGTTGGTGTTTTCATTAATACCTCCATCGATTTTACAACCGAATTCACATTAATATCTTCCAACTCGTTCTTTGCCTTTATATTAATTTTAAAATCAGCTGGTTTTTCTAACAAATCGATTTGTTTCACTATAAATTGCTCCAAATAACTTTTAATTTCAATTTCTGATAAATTATTTGCATTGATAAATTCAATAGCTTCTGGAAACCATTTTCCTGGCTTAAAGCCTAATTCAATAATTTCTTTTCCTGTGATGTTCATTTTGTGCTCCATTTTCAATTTTTAAATTTACTTAATTTTATTAAGGATGCTCCACAAACTCCTTGTTTTATGGAGCGATTACTAAAATAAGAATTCTCTATCCTTATAATTCCACTGCAAACATCATACTTAATTACGCAATGTTTTTGCGTAGTTAAAATTTAATGTTATTTTTATTGAAATTTTAAAATTAATAATAGCTCTAAAATTTAAGACACAATTTGTCATTTCCACTTTAGGAGAAATCACGTAACAGTGAGTTGGCTTTATGTGATTTCTTCCTTTGGTCGAAAAGACAAAATTGTACGGAATTATTATTACTACTAACTTTACTTTATAATTTATTCGAAACATATAAAAATGGCATCAAACAAAAACGCGCTCATTAGATATAAAACCATTGATTATTGTTTGCGCAATAACTTTCAGAAATGGACTTTAAACGATTTAATTGAAGCTTGTTCTGATGCTTTATACGAATATGAAGGCAAAGATGTAAACGTTAGCAAGCGTACAATTCAATTAGATATTCAATTAATGCGTAGTGATAAATTGGGTTACAATGCCCCAATTGAAGTTTATGAAAGGCGTTTTTATAAATATGCTAAACCCGATTATAGTATTACCAAAATTCCTGTTACTGAAAATGATGTAAAAATTATGAATGAAGCCATTCAATTATTACGTCAATTTAAAGACTTTTCACTGTTTCAAGAAATGAATGGTGTTTTACAACGTTTGGAAGATTCTGTTTATTCATCACAAGAAAATAAAAAATCAATTATTCATCTTGATAAAAATGAACAGTTAAAAGGTTTGGAGTTTATAGATCCTATTTATCAAGCAATTCAGCAGAAAAAAGTAATTATCATAAATTATCAATCTTTTAAAGCACATAAACCAAGTGACATGGTTGTCCATCCACAATTATTAAAAGAATTTAACAATAGATGGTTTGTTTTATGTTTGAATAAAAAAAGATTTTACACATTAGCACTAGATAGGATTATTACGATTTCCGAAGAAAAAAATATTGAATATATTGATAAAAACGTTGATGGTGACAGCTATTATAAAGATGTAATTGGAGCAACTGTATCTAATACTAGACCACAAAGAATACAGTTTTGGATTGAAAAAAGAAACGCACCTTATGTAATTACAAAACCTTTTCACAAATCCCAAAGAGTCATTAAACATACAGATGATGGTGTTATCTTTAATATTTTTGTTCAAATAAACTTTGAACTTGAACGTAAAATCTTAGGTTTTGGTGAACTAATTAAAGTTTTGAAACCTGAAAAATTTCGAAATTTAATTTCAGGAAAATTACACAAAGCAGCTTCAAACTATCAATAAATACCTTTAACTTTGCAATCTGCCTATGAAAATTGTTTTAATTTCTGATACACACACCAACCACAACTTTAGGATTCCTAAAGGTGATGTTTTAATTCATGCTGGTGATGTTTCTTCAAGAGGTACAAAAGCAGAAGTTGATGTTTTTATAAAATGGTTTCAATCACAACCACATAAACACAAAATTTTTATTGCTGGAAATCACGATTTTTATTTTGAAAATGCCGTAAAAAACAAATTAAAAACTGAATTCGAAAACCTAATTTATTTAAACGATTCTGGTTGCGAAATTAATGGATTAAAGTTTTGGGGCTCTCCTATTCAACCTGAGTTTTTTAATTGGGCATTTAATAGAAAAAGAGGTGAAGAAATTAAAAAACACTGGGATTTAATTCCCACAGATACAGATGTTTTAATTACACATGGGCCTCCACATGGAATTTTAGATTTAACAACAATTGGCTTGTATTCTGGTTGTAAAGAACTGAAAAAGAAAGTGTTTGAAATACAACCAAAATTACATGTTTTTGGTCATATTCATGAAGGTTATGGAACAACCACAATTAATAATACCTTTTTTGTAAACGCATCTTTATTAAACGAAAATTATCAAAGTGCACACAGACCAATTGTGGTTCACTTATAATATTTATCAACTTAATAATAGCAATACTAAAATTTAAAAGGAGTAAGATTTTTTAATTAAAAATATTGTTTCTAAAAACTGAATTTTAAAAAATTATTTCTTCTTTTTCTTTTCTTTTTTATCCTTTTTTACAGCTTCAACTTTCTTTTTCTTTGGCATTTTGCCTTTAATCCTGTCTTTTTCTTCTTTTACATTTTCCATAAATTCTGCATTATAGGTATGTTGTTTTGCCAATTTAACAAAAGCTAATGCTTTTTTATAATCTTTTAATTGATCGTGTAAAACTGCTTTCTTTAAGTATAGAACTGCTTTATCAGAACCTTTTACAGTTAAAGCAAAATCTATAAACTCTTCCACATCTTTATAGTCTTCATTCCATAAAAGTGTATTGATATAAGGCAAATATGCTTCAAAAGCATAAATATTTACAGCTAAAGCATCTTTAAAAAACTGAATAGCTTCTTCATATTTGTATAATTTTTCGGCATACATTCTTCCCATTAAAGTTAATGCCATCGTATTTTTTTCGTCATAAGACAAAGCATAATTTAATGCTTCCATGACTTCATCTAAATCGTAAGGATAATTTTCTAACGCTTTAAATATATAGTTGTTAATGTCTGATCCCATGTTTATTTTCTTTTCACTAAAAAGACTGTGCTTTCTTTTGCAAATATATTATTATTCTACGTGTTTTTTTAAATCATTTTTAAAATTGATTTTTTAATTGATGTTAATCTTTCAATAAAAAAGCGTCCAAAAAATGAATTTTGAACGCTTTTACTATTTTATAGATTTTAAAACCTAAAATAACGACATCCATATTCGTAAAAAACGTCCGATTTTATGTTGTTTGATATTATTCATAGATTAATTTGTCTGTTTATTACTTCCTTAAAGTGCAAATATGCAAGAAATTATCTTACTTTGCCTTAAAATCTATAATATCTTTATTTTCTAAAAGATTTTATACATTTGTTTAAAAATTGACATCAACCTAACTTCCCAATAAATATGAAAAAAATCATTATATTTTTACTTGTAATTATTGCCTTGCTTATTGGTTATGGAAAATATAACCAGTACAAAAGATATTCTTCACCCGAAATTAATTACAAAACTGATAAAAATATTGATGTTTCTTATCACAATCAAGAACTTTTACTAAACTATTATGAAGCTGTTGAAGCTTTAGATAGTTATGTAATGTTGCAATGGTCAGCTAATGAAATTGATGTGAGAACTCCAGAGGACGATGATATTGAAACAAAAGTTGCTGTAGAAAACTACGCTAAAAAACTTGCTAAGGTTCATTTTTATGAAGCTATCCTTGAAAACTCTGCCAAACTAAAAGAAAAAGGGATTGATAATAAAGAAATAAAATTTCTTGAAACTGAAGGAATTGACTTAAAAACTCACAAAAGAAAATTAAAGTCTGAAAAAATTAAAAACCTTTTCAATTCGAATATAAAACTTTATAATGGCGAAAAAAATGCTATTATTTATGAAGTTCAGAAAGAGTTGAATCGAAAAGGTGATACTATTACTGTTGATGGTGTTTACAGAATTGAAACCTTTAATGCCATAAAAGCTTTCGAAGAAAAAAATAATCTTTTAGCAGATGGTTATTTAGATGATTTAACGTTAGAACTGATGTTTGAATAAAAGGAAAAAGGGTTGCATTTGCAATCCTTTTTTTTAATTAAATACTTTTTAACAGTCTTATAAATTCTGCTCTGTAACCATTTACATCCTCTCCTCTTCCATTTTTTGCCAATTCAATAATTGTCGAATTTTCAATTTCATTTATATATTGAGATTTTCTTAATTTCAAACCGAATAAAGCAACTGCACTTGCAAATTTCATATCTTCAGAAGCCTTTGTAATTTCATCATTCTGAATGTGTATCATTTCTATACTTTTATCTTCTGATGGCTTTTTATATCTAAATTTTACCGTAAATAATTCATGATTATTTGTTGATGATTTTGTGTTTTTAGAAGTGTATTTTAAATCTGGAACTTCTTTTAAAAATTCATTTTCTGTCCCTACTAAAATCACTTCGTACAAAGCTGTTACTTTGTGCCCAGCTCCTAATTCTCCAGCATCAATGGTATCATCTATAAAATCCTCATCATTCAGCAATCTGTTTTCATACCCAATTAATCTGTAGCCTTTTACTTTGTTTGGATTAAATTCAACTTGAATTTTAACATCTTTTGCAATAGTGTGCAAAGTGCCCCCAAATTCCTGTCCAAAAACTTTTTGAGCTTCTTGCATAGTATCTATATACGCATGATTTCCATTGCCCTTATCTGCTAAAATCTCTAATTTAGAATCTTTATAATTCCCATAACCAAAACCTAAAACTGATAGAAAAACACCTGTTTCTCTTTTTTTAACAATTAGTTTTTCCATGTTTTCATTACTTGAAGCACCTACATTAAAATCGCCATCAGTGGCAAGAATTACTCTATTATTTCCGTTCTTTTTAAAGTTTTTTTCTGCAAGTTTATACGCTAATTCAATTCCTTTTCCTCCAGCTGTAGAACCTCCAGACTCCAAATTATTTAAAGCATTTAATATTTTTTCTTTTTGATTTCCAGAAGTGGGTTTTAAAACAACTCCAGCAGCACCTGCATACACAACAATAGCAACTTTATCTTCTTTTCTTAACTGATTTACCAAAAGTTTAAAAGCCGATTTTAATAAAGGCAATTTATTTTGAGACCCCATAGATCCAGAAACATCAATTAAGAAAGTAAGGTTTGATGGTGGCAAATCTTCGTGCTCAAAAGTTTTACCTTGTAAACCAATTTTAACCAATTTTGTAGTTGTATTCCAAGGAGTTTCTACAAATTCTGTATTGATTGAAAAAGGATGTTCATCTTTAGGTTGTGGATATTGATAATCAAAATAATTAATCATTTCCTCAATTTTAACAGCATCAAAAGGAACTTTTTCACCATTATTAATCATTCTTCTTACATTGCTATAAGAGGCTTTGTCTACATCTATTGAAAAAGTTGATAAAGGAGAAAGTTGCACTCTTTTAAATTTATTTTCATGAATTTGTGCATACGATTCTTCATTTTCTAATCTGTAGTTTCCTTTTTTAGTGGTGATCACAATGCAACCATTTGATGCTGCATGTCCAAACAGTTTTTTAGCTTTATGTCCTTTATAAACATTAATTTTTTGAATATCATCTTTATCCAAATCCTTAATTATGGAATTGTAATTATTTTTGATAGCAACACCATCTACAATGTATAAAGGTTCTTTATTTTTAGAAATCGATGATTTTCCTCTAATTCTTATTGATGAACTTGTACTTGGTTGATTAACAATTTGAACTCCAGAAACTCGACCATTTAAAGCGTTATTTATTTTGTTGTGTCTTGCATTTTTTTGACTTGCTTTTATTGATGAAACTGAAGAACTAGTTGTGTAAGATCTTCTTGAATTACTATATCCAAATACTACTACTTCATCTAAAGAATTATAATCTTCAATTAGAGTAATATTTATAATAGGAGTTTTGCCAATCGTTTTATATGCTGGTTGATAACCTAAATATGTAAAAACCAAAGTATCTCCTATAGATGCTTTAATTGAATATTTTCCATCATAATCTGATTCTGTTCCATTTGTGGTTCCTTTTATAGCAATAGATACTCCAGGTAATGGATCTGATGAATCTGAAACAATTCCAGTAATGTTTTTTTCTTGAGCTTGTACTATTGTAATTCCTAGAATCATCAACAGAAAAAATAGTTTTTTATACATAACATTTGTTTTAAAGTTAGTATAAAACTACTGTTATCATCAATTTTAAAAAACCAATAATGAGTAAACACTCCATTTTTAGAGGTTAACTTACTTTTCTATTTAGTGAAGATTTTCGCTACTGTTTTTTTTCTTTGGATTTTTGCTGATTCAGTTTCAACAAAATTATTTAGAAAGTAAATTTCTTTTGGGATTTCAAATTTAGAAAATTGTGCAAGATCAATATTAATTTCCTGTTGATTTCCTTCCACCATTAAAACTAGCTTTTCTCCTAATTTTTCATCAGGAATTCCAGCTACAAAAAAACGATTTGAAATGATTTTAGATAGTTTTTCTTCTATTTTTTCTGGATGTAATTTTATACCACCAGAATTTATAACGTTATCAAAACGTCCAAGCCACTCAAACTGTCTATCTGAAATCAGATTTACAACATCATTTGTAAAAATTATTTCATCAGATACTTTTGGAGCAGATATTACCAAACAATTTCGTTCATCTTTATAAATTGTTACGTTTGGTAATGTTTGATAAAATTCGTTTTTAAGTATTTTTTTATGTGGAATAAATATTCTTTTAATTGAAAATATTTTCGTTAATGGGCTAAAATTATTCAAATTTTTAACTGCAACATGAGTTATGGTTTCTGTCATTCCATACGTTGCAAAAACTTCTGTAGAAATTTCTTGTAATTTTTCTTGAAGCGAATTGGAAACTACTCCTCCACCAACAATTAGTTTTTGTATGAAGTTGAGTTTAGTTAGCGAGTTTTCTACTTGCAAAGGAACCATTGCAGAAAAATCGTACTTTTTATTAATCGTTTCTAAAGGGTTTGAATTAGGTTCAACAACATCTAAATGCCAACCTAAAGTTAAGGCTCTTATCAACATTAATTTGCCTGCAATATATGCAGTTGGCAAACATAATAATGCTTTTGTATTTGCCTGTAAATCAAAATATAAACCTGTTGCTTTTGCCGAATTTATAACAAATTCTTTTTTAAGTGAAATTGGTTTTGGTTTTCCTGTTGATCCAGAAGTATTCACAATAATTGCATCATCATCAGAAAACCAACTTTCTAAAAATTGATGAATTTCATCAGAAAAATTTCTTGTAAACGCTTGCAACTCATCAACAGAAGCAAATGAATTATTATTTAATTTAAACTCTTTATGGAATTTATTTTGCTCCAATATCCTCTAAAATTCTATAGTTTTCTTCTAAATTCACTGGTTTTTCAATTCTTCCAGTCAGTTTTTCTTTCCAATTAGTCCATTTATATTTCTTGGAAAAGAAGAATAAAAGCAAAGGATATAAAACAAATACAGGAAAAAACATTTCGAAACTTACAGAAGGTTCTGAAGTATCAATATACAAAGCATCCGTTTGAAAAACCATCCAATCTGTAGTGATTAAAAAGGCTGCAAACATATTATTGGCAGCATGTAAACCCAAAGCTAATTCTGTTCCTTCATCCATTAAAGTAGAAATTCCGTAGAAAAAACCTGTACCAATATAAAAAACCATCATTACAGAACCTAATTTTTGAACTTCTGGATTTGCTCCATGTAATAAACCAAAACTGATGGAAGTTATTAAAAGTGGCAACCATCTATTTTTTGCTATAATACCAATTCCTTGCATAAAATAACCTCTGAATAAAAGTTCTTCTAAACTTGTTTGCAAAGGCAAAATTAAAATGGAAATTGCTACTAATATAAAAAATGGTTTTGCATTAAAATTGAATGTATAAACCTCTGGTTCCAGATAAATACCAATAAACGAAAATGCAACTGCCAAAGATCCCCAAGTTAAAAAACCTGTAAAAAAACGTTTCCAATCTATTTTTTTTCTGCTAGTTACTAGAGATGTAATACTTCTTTTATGAATAAATTTAATGCTTATCAATAAAAAAATAAACCCAACAACAAAGGTAAACAGCATTAGAAATAAAAATAAGTTTTTGTTAATTCCCAAAGTCATAAAATTATCTGCACCTGCTGCCATAAAAGCTTCCAAACCATCTGCGTGCATGAAAGCCACAAATAATAAAGGAATTGCGCCTAAAATTTGCCAACCAAAAAACACCAATAAAATAGTAATTAGCCAATAATACCATTTATACTGCCCTTTATATGCTTGTTGTATATAATTCATTTTTTATAAATTAAAATCCCAATTTTTATTGGAATTATAGTGTAATTCTCCGTTTTTAACTTCTAATGGACTCTCAAAATTGTTGGTAAATAAACCTCCAGTTCCTAAACCTTGTGGTAATTTACTTTGCAACGTAAACGTAAATTGTGCAATTGCATTCAACCCAATATTGCTTTCTAAAGCAGATGTTATCCACCAATCTGCGTTATTTTTTGTCGCAAAATTAATCCATTCTTTGCTACCTGCAAAACCACCTACCAAACTTGGTTTTAAAATGATAAATTGTGGTTTAATAGTTTTTATTAATTGTTGTTTTTCTTCGGATGAAAAAACGCCAATCAATTCCTCATCTAAAGCAATTGGTAAAGGTGTTTTTGCACATAAAGCTGCCATTTCTTGAATTTGCCCTTGTTTTATAGGTTGTTCTATAGAATGGATTTTTAAAGCTGATAATCTCTCTAATTTCTCTAAGGCATTTTTAGGATTAAAAGCGCCATTTGCATCTACTCTTAATTCAATTTCGTTTGCAGAAAATTCTTTTCTGATCGATTTTAACAACTCAATTTCAGCATCAAAATTAATCGCACCAATTTTCATTTTGATGCAAGAAAAACCCGTTTTCAGTTTCTCTTTAATTTGATCTTTCATGAACTGTTTTTCGCCCATCCAAATTAAACCATTAATGTTGATGGCTTTATTTCCTTTGGTAAATTCAGAAGGAAATAATTCAAATTTATCTTCGCTTTTTAAAGATAAAAAAGCTTGTTCTAATCCAAATTGAATCGAAGGCAAATTAGCAATTTGAGGCAATAATTTTTCTAAACCTTGGTTTATATTTTTACAAACCCAACTTAGTTTTTCTTCGTAATTGGGAACATCATCAATACTTAAACCTCTAAAAAGTCCTGTTTCTCCAACACCTACTTTATTGTTTTCTTCTAAAATAATAAACCAGGTTTCTTTTGTTCTTAAAACGCCTCTAGAAGTTCCACTTGGGTTTTTAAAATTAAGAATGTATTTTTTGTAAGTTGCTTTTATCACAATTTATTGATTTTTTTTTATCGAAATAAAAAAATTAAAATTTGAAGTAACTAAAACTAAAAACTGCTTTCTGAAGTTTGTTTATTTTCAATATACGTTTTAAAATTATCCAAATAAAGCTGACTTTGAGCTTCCAATTTATCAGCAAAAAAAGGCAACATACAAGACATGATATACGTTTTACTATTACAAGCAGAGTTCAAGCTTATAGTGGTTACACCATCATTTTCTAAAAAAGTATAATCGTCTTTTTTTAACATATTTTCAGCATCAAAAAACAAGGTGACTTTTTCATTAAGTACATAAGCCATTACTTTTTGAGTCATTTTAATTTCTTGATCTTGATTTTCTACAATAATATCATAAACGCTACCCGTTTTTCCATAATTTTCGTTTACTACTTCAAATTTTTTAATTTCTGGAATCCAATTTTTAGTGTTTTCTGGAGTATTAAATTCAGCAAAAACAACTTCAATTGGTTTTTTAATTGAAACTGTTGCTTGATATGTTGTTTCTTTTACAATAATGCCTGTTGCAAAAAAGGCTAATGTTAAAATAACAATAATGGTTAAAATTACTTTTACAGTTTTCATAATTTATTAAAATATTTTATAAATTTTAAGAGCTATTGGTTTAAAAAAAAGTGTTTCCTATGCCAAATAAAATGGCAAACAGAAAAGTACTTAAAGCTACTTTTTTTAATTCACTATCTAAAGCTGCAGGTATTTTATTTGCTGCAACCGTTTTTATATTTTTTATCAACGGAATAAAAGCTACCAAAAAAATTAATTGATATGGAGATTCGTAATTTAAAAACACGTAAATTATAGCTGTAATTAAGGCTCCAATAATTAGAGAATAATGATATTTTTTTGCTTTATCAGTTCCTAATTTTACCACTAACGTATTTTTATTATTTTTTTGATCTTCTTCCCTATCTCTTAAATTATTTAAATTTAAAACGGCTGTGCTTAACAAACCAATAGAAATTGCTGGTAAAAAGATTTCGAAATTTACAGTTTTTGTATATAAGAAATAACTTCCAAGAACACTTACCAAACCAAAAAAAAGAAATACAAAAACATCACCAAAACCAGAATATCCATATGCTGCATTACCAACAGTATATTTTATGGCTGCAGTAATTGAGGCAACTCCTAATCCAAAAAATAAGATTGAATACCCAAAATTATCTCTTCCAAAAGAAACATAAATCAATAATAAAGCAATGATTAAAGTGATGATGGTTGTAATAATCATCGCCATTTTCATTTGTTTTGGCGTAATTTTTCCTGATGAAACCATTCTTGCTTCTCCTGTTCTGTTTTTATCTGAACCTTTTACAAAATCTCCATAATCATTTGCGAAATTAGATAGTACTTGAAAACCAATGGTTGTTAAGATTGCTAACCAAAAAATTGGAGAATCTAAAATAGCAAATGGTCTAGGTCCAAAACATCTTCCAAAATACTGATGAGTAGCACTAAAGTTATCCCCTAAAATCGAACCAACAATAATTCCAGAAATTGATAAAGGTAACGTACGTAAACGTGCAGCTTTTATAAAACTTTTTACATCCATGAAGTTTGGCTCGTTTCTACTTTGTACAAAGTATGGTTATATATTTTGATGGCTTCTTTAAAATCGATACAAGGAATTTTTATTTTTCCTGATGCTGTTTGTAGAATTAAATCTGCAACATTGCTTCTTTTTTGGAAAATAGTTTGCTGTATTTTTATGTTTTGAACCTTAAAAATTTCTAAATAAGTAACGTGAGTTTCTAACAATCCTTTGCCAACTAATAACATTTCGTCAGAAATTTTATAGAAACGTTTCTTTACTTTTTTCAAGATCAAAAATACAACAATTGGAATAACTACTATCGTAGAATAAAAGATTTCCAAGTTGGAAAATATTAAATATGCAATTGTGTAGGAAGCAATTAAAAATAAAAATGTAAAAATGAAAATTCTTCTTTTATAATAATTTTCAGGAAGCTTTTTTTCGTTATTTTCAACTTCACTTGGCTCAAACAAACTAGCTTTTATAATTTCTACCTGCTCTTTTTTACAACCAACAATTCGTATTAATTTATCTTTCTTTTTATTGTTTAACTTGCCACTTACAGCTTGTTTAAAGGTAATAAAAGAAATCCCAATCAGTCTTTTTAATGGGTTTGTAGATATGGTAATATTCTGAATTTTCTGCTTTTTTAAAATAATCGATTTCTTTGTGAACAATCCTTGATTAATTTCAAAAGCATCTTCTTTTAAATACGCTGTTAAGTTAAAATGAACTAAAAACACTCTTACAAAAGAACTTACCAAAGCCACAACAGTTAACAATAGCAGTAAAATAATTATTAAAAAAATACTTGCAGAAATAGCATTTGTGTTTTCTTCGATAAAACCATCTATGACTTCTGTTTTCCCTAAACTATCTGTAACTTGCTGTAATTGTTGCAACAAACCAATAACAATGGCAAAAAATAACAATAAATTTTGCAAATGGTTTTCTGTTAAACTAACTTTAAATAGTTCTTTAACACCAATTCTTACCAAAGGTTTTGTTTGTTGTTCTTCTACAACTTCTTCTTCGCTAAGTTTTGTGTTTTTAGAAATTACTTCTTTTAAAGCTGTCGCTTTTTGAAGAGACAAAGCTTTTATTGAAATTTCTGTTGTGCTTGAACCAGCAGTTTCTATACTAACTTCAAAAACGCCAATAATTTGCTGAACAATATTTTGCTTAAAGTTGATGTTTTGAATGCGATGAAAAGGAATAGCTGTATTTGTTTTTTTAAGAATACCTTGTTTTAAAATAAAGTGTTCGTTCTCTATTTTAAATTGAAAATTTTTAAATATAAAATACGTTCTCACCAAAAAAAAGAGAAGGAAAAAGGCAATCCCTGCATAAATATAAAGTGCATCTACTTTGGTTGTTATTTTGGTAAAATCTTTTACCATCAAAAAAACAAGAATCCAAGTTAATTTCAGGAACTTATAAAGATGAGCAATATAAATAACTAAAATTCCTTTTGTAGATTGTCTTGAAAAGGTTGAAAAATCGAACAAATTATTCATCTATTTTTGTGCTAATAAACTCTTTAATTTGTAAAGCCTTTTCTTTATTGATGCCTTTTATTTCCAAATCATCACTACTATCACCTGCTGTATAAACGCTTATAGAAGCCAAATTAAAGATTCTAGAAAATGGCTTTTCATCAATTTCTACATGCTGAATTCTTGAAAACGGAACTGTTGTGATTGTTTTTGTAAATAAACCAGCTTTGTAAGAAATATCTTTATCTCGTAAAACATACATTCTTTTAGAAAAACTAAAGTATAGAAATAGAAAAATAAATCCAAAAAAAGACGTAAATGATGCGTATATATAAATTGAATATGCTGTTATTTCTTCTGTAAACGTAAATTTATCTAACAAAATCAGTCCCACAAAAAGAAAATTGAATATTAAAAAAAAATTGATTAAAATTACCTTGAAATAATTTTTATCAATTTTTGTAAATTCAACTTTAATAATATCTGGTAAAGAAACAACTTCTGAATTTTGAAAATAATCTGTCATAGAATTATTGTTGTACTACTTATTTAATAGAAACTGGCACATTGTTTCTTAACGCTTTAACAAATGCACCTTTGTATTTCTTATTTATTTGTAACCTATATTTATTAGCTTCCTTAAGAGTTTTAAAAGCACCTAAACTATATTTTACTAATGAGTTTTCATTGTAAGTTATTACATTATTAATAGCGCTAAATTTTTCACTTTTACGATCTACAGCTGCTATTTGAACTGTATAAATAAGGCCTGATGTATCAATAGAAACTTTTTTCTCCTCTATCTTAGAAACCTGTTTTATCTCTACTTTAGGAGCTTCTTTAACCGTTTCTTTTTGAACTATTTTTACAGCTTCTGTAGGAGTTTTTTTGGTAATTTCTTCAGGAACTTCTTCTAATGTTTCTTTGGTTATTTGCTTTGTTGCTTCGTCAATTTGAGGTTGACTTTTAATATTATCAGATTTACGAATCATTTCTGGATACTCTGGTTCAGGGATATTCATGTTTCTTCTGTCTTTCTGCTTTTTTGAGCAAGAAAAACTGATTAATAAAAAACAACATAAAACCCTTGCAATCTTCATAAATCTATAAATTATTTGCCTCAGCAATTAATTCTGCAATATCTCTTACTATTACACTGTCTTCTTTTTCTTTAAATTTGATGCCATCTGTCATCATTGTATTACAATAAGGACAACCAGTTGCAATTATTTGAGGGTTGGTTTTTAAAGCATCTTCTGTTCTTAAAACATTTATTTCTTTATCTCCTTTTTCTGCATCTTTAAACATTTGTGCACCTCCAGCTCCACAACATAAAGCTGTTTCTTTGCTGCGTTTCATTTCTGTTAAATTTACACCTAATCTTCTAATTAAATCTCTTGGAGATTCATACACTTCATTAGCTCTACCCAAATAACAAGGATCGTGAAACGTAACTCTTTTTCCTTTTAAATTCGTATCATCAATCTTTAAACGACCTTCTGAAATTAAATTTTGAATGAATTGTGTGTGATGAAAAACTTCATATTTTCCTCCTAAAGAAGGATATTCGTTTTTTAAAGTATTGAAAGAGTGAGGATCGCAAGTCACGATTTTTTTCACTTCATAACCATTTAAAACTTCGATATTCATCATGGCTTGCATTTGAAACAAAAACTCGTTTCCTGCTCTTTTTGCAGCATCTCCAGTTGATGATTCTTCCACACCTAAAACTGCAAAATCTACGTTTGCTTGATGTAAAATTTTTACAAATGCTCTACTTATTTTTTTTGCTCTATCATCATAACTTCCTGCAGCACCAACCCAAAACAACACTTCTGGTTGTTTTCCTTGAGCCATCATATCTGCCATTGTTGGTACGTTCATATTTTGATGTTTATTCGTTTAATTATGTATTTTTTTACTTATTGATCTCGATTCAATTTCCTTAAAAAAGAAATGAATCGAACTGACATTTACTGAAAACTGTAAGTTATTTAACTATTAAGTCAGTTAATAACTGTTACTGATTACTGCCAACTTTTTTTACTCTTCATTTGCCCAATTCAACCTATCTTGTTGATTGTAAGCCCAAGGAGCACCATTATTTTCGATGTTTGTCATCATCATATTTAATTCCTGTGGTGCTGCACTTTTTTCCATCACTAAATATCTTCTCATATCCATAATGATTGATAATGGATCGATATTTACAGGACATTCCTCTACACAAGCATTACAACTTGTACATGCCCAAAGTTCTTCTTCTAAAATATAATCGCCTAAAAGTTGTTTTCCATCTTCTACAAAAGTACCTTTATTAGCATCGATATTTCTACCAACTTCTTCTAATCTGTCTCTTGTGTCCATCATAATTTTACGAGGAGACAATTTTTTACCAGTTAAGTTTGCAGGACAAGCAGAAGTACATCGTCCACATTCTGTACATGTGTAAGCATTTAATAATTGCACCCAACTTAAATCTGCAACATCACTTGCTCCAAATTTTTCTGGAACAGCTTCTTCATCACCTTCAGCTGGCATTGCATAAGGATCTGCATCAGGATCCATCATTAATTTTACTTCGTTTGTAACCGATTCTAAATTATTAAATTGTCCTTTTGGTTTTAAATTTGCAAAATACGTGTTTGGAAACGCTAATAAAATATGTAAATGTTTAGAATAATAAAGGTAATTTAAGAATATTAAAATTCCTCCAATATGAATCCACCAAGCCGTTCTTTCAATTGTGTGTATCGTTTCTGGTGAAAAACCATCAAATAAAGGTGCCACAAATTGACTTATTGGATTTCCAATTCCTGCTTGTTGAAATGGAACGTCTGTAGCATTCATCACTATAAAAAGCGTCATCAAAACTATTTCAAAGTATATGATATAATTTGCATCGCTTTTAGGCCAACCTTTCATTTCTCTACTTAAAAAACGTTTGATGTTTGCTAGATTTCTTCGTAACCAAAAAATAATAACAGCTACAAAAACTAATACTGCTAAAATTTCGAAAGTACCAATTAAAAATGCGTACAAACCATCACCAATAATTCCTTGAAATACTCTATGAGTTCCTAATAAACCATCAACAATAATTTCTAAAACTTCTATATTTATGATAATAAAACCAATATAAACAACAATATGAAGAAGTCCTGACAAAGGTCTTTTTACCATTTTAGATTGCCCAATTGCAATCATTAACATATTTTTTAGTCGTTCAGATTTATTGTCTGTTCTATCTACGTCTTTTCCTAATTTGATATTTCTTGATAATTTTCTGACATTCATCACAAAAAAACCAATACCAACAGCTAAAATGATCGCAAAAATTATATTTGGCAAATATTGCATAGTTGTTATTTAAAATACTATTGTTTTAATTCTTCGATTTGTTCTTTTAATTCTTTTAATTCTTGCAATTGATTTTCTGCAGGGGAATATTCTTTTGGTTTTTTACCAAATAAAGAGAAATGAACATATCGTTTTGGATTTAATTTTAAATCTCTCAATAATTCTTCTAATTCTTTAGTTGCAGCTTCAATATTATTATACAATTCTTCATCATTAATTAATTTACCAATAGAACCTGAATTAGAATTCATTTTTTGTGATAAATTATTGAAATTATCAACAGCGTTTTCTGCTTTTTTAACAATATTATTGATGTTAACTGTGGTTAAACTATCAGAAATTTTACTTAAATTTCCTGTAATATTTTTAGTGTTTTGAAGTGTAGTTTTAAGGTTGTTCTGATTATCAACTACAAGCATATTTACATTTTTTACAGTTTCTCTTAAATCTGCAATAATAGCTGCAATGTTACTAATAGAGCCATTTACGCCATTTATTGTTTCTTCATTTAATATTCTATTTACACCACTAAATAGCGTATCTGCTCTCACAATAACTTTTTCAATTTTTTGTTGAAGAGGATCTAATCTTTCCCCAATTGAAGTAAATAAACTTTCTTCAATTTTACCTTCAAGTGTGTCTCCTGAAACTGCCATTTCACCTTCATAACTTGGAATAATAGCCAAACTTGAAGCTGCTAAGGGATTAGGAGAATAAATTCTAACAATACTTTTTTTAGAAAATTCAAAATCGTTTTCAACTGAAAAAGTAACAATTAATTCACCTCTTTTTGCTGGAGTTGTATTAAACTCAATTTCATTAACTTGCCCAACTTTTAAACCATTTAAAGTTACAGAACTTGCTCTGTTAAGGCCACCAATTTTAGAATATTCTACTTGGAATTTACGTGCTTTACCATCTAACAAGTCATGCCCTTTTAAAAAATTGTACCCCCAAAAGAATGCTACAACTATTAAAACAACTACAATTCCCGTTTTTAATTCTTTAGACATATATAGAAATTTGATAACAATATTACTGTTTATTTTTGTTTGATATTGGCAAATTTAAGGCATTTTATTCACTTCTTTTACAGATATTTTTTCACCATTTTTAAAAGCCACAACAAAAGCAGATGTGTATCCTTTCTTTTTAGCAATACCCAAAGATGCTACAACATCTTTGTATGAGGATGTTACACCATAATAATATTTATAAAAAGACCCTACTTTTACCCTTTCAACATTTGTTAATCCTTTAAAATTATAAGATTTTGTTTCAATTTTATTTCTTCCTGATGCTAATTGCACTTTAAATTCCACATCATTATTAATAGTTTCGATTGTTTCTTTTTCAGAAATTTTTTCGATAACTGTATTTAATTTTAAATTACTTACATAATTTTCAATAGCATCTGCAATAGATTTACTCATTTGCAGCTGCCCTTTTTTAGAGTTTAAGTATCTACCTTCATTTTTGTTTGTTAAAAAACCCAATTCAACCAAAACACTTGGCATAATAGTTTCTCTTAAAACTTGAAAATTATCTTGTTTTACTTTTCGATCATTTCTTTTTAATTTAAAAGTAAAGTTGTTTTGTATTAAACTCGCAATTTCTAAACTTTTATCTAAATTTTCTTCTTGTAAAAGTGATAAGCCAACAACAGATTCTACTGAATTAGCATCAAAACCTTTATACCTATTTTCAAAATTATCTTCTAAAAGAATACTAGAGTTTTCTCTTTTGGCAATTTCTAAATTTTTTTTATTTCCTCTTAACCCTAAAACAAAAGTTCCTGCTCCATATGCGTTAGATGTATGGGAATCGCAATGAATAGAAACAAATAAATCTGCTTTTGCTGTGTTTGCAATATCGCCTCTTTTCCAAAGAGGAATTTTTACATCTGTTTTTCTAGTAAAAATAATATTAATATCTTTATTTTTTTTTAGCTCTATACCTGTTAGTAAAGCAACTTTTAAAGCAATACTCTTCTCTTTGTAACCATTACCAGAGTTACCATTATCTTTACCTCCATGACCTGCATCAATTACAATCGTATATTTTTTTTGAGCATTTATGGTAAATCCTGCAAAAAAAAAGACAAGCGAAAATGTTAAAAAAAACAATTTTTTCAATTTGGTATTAATTTTGTTAGTTTCTGAAAAGTTCATCAATAAAATTTAACTAATTTTGGCATCATTAATTTTGTGTTTCAATTATTGAGCCATACTTTTACTTTTATACAAAAATAGCATATATAGCATTGCAATCAAACCTATCATACCTACTTTTATTTTGCTTTATCTTTTTTATAAAGATTGGTTTTGCGCAAGATATAAAATCGACAGAAAAAATTGTAATCTCCTCTGTGCAAAGAGATTCCATAAATTTACAGAAAAAAAATTCTTTAGTAGCTATCAAAAAAGATAGCCTCATTTTTAAAAAAGACAGCTTACTTCTAAAAAATAAAGACTCAATTGTAAACGATTCTATAAAACAAAAGGAAAGTATTGATGATATAATTATACATATCGCCAAAGATTATACGACTCAAAATGCGAAAGAAAAAACCGTAACTTTATATAATGAGGCAAATATTACCTACACAGATATCGATTTAAAAGCAGGTATTATTGTTATCGATTACAAAAAAAACACACTTTTTGCCAAAGGAATTAAAGATAGCACAGGCTACGTGCAAAGGCCAGTGTTTAAACAAGGTGGACAGGAATCTGAACAGGATTCCATTCTCTATAACTTTAAAAGTAAACGAGCTTTAATTTATGGTTTAAAAACCAAACAAGGAGAAATGTTTACCTATGGAGAAAAAACCAAACAGGTAAATGATTCCACTATTTATATTCGAAAAATAAGATTTACAACCTCAGAAAAAGAGGTTCCTGATTATTATATTAGTACTGATAAAGCAAAATTAGTTCCTGGAAAAAAAATTATTGTTGGCGTAAGTAATTTAGTTTTGGCAGATGTGCCAACTCCTGTTTTTTTACCTTTTGCTTATTTCCCAATGACAGAAACTAGTGTTTCTGGATTTTTAATTCCTGCTTTTGATACAGGTAGTAGTACAAGAGGTGTTGGCTTACAAAATGGTGGTTATTATTTTGCAATTAACGATTATGTAGATTTAACTTTAACTGGAGATGCTTGGGCAAATGGAAGTTGGGGTTTAAGAACAAACTCTAATTATAATAAACGTTATAGATTTAATGGTACTTTTAGTTTTAATTATGAAAACATTATTAACGGAATTCGAGGTTTTGATGATTTTGATAAAAGAAGTAACTTTAATATAAGATGGAATCATAGCCAAGATTCTAAAGCGAGTCCTAATTCAAGGTTTTCTGCCTCTGTGAATTTAGGAAGTAGCCGATTTTTTAGAGAATCTTTAAATCAGTTTAACCTGAATCAAAACCAAAATAATACCTTTAACTCATCTGTAAACTATAGTAAAACTTTTGTTGGCACACCTTTTAATATGGCTGTTACAGCTTCTCATCAACAAAACACAAATACAGAAAGTATAACAATGACATTGCCATCGTTAACTTTAAATATGAACAGGATTTATCCATTTGCAGGAAAAGATGGTGTAAAGAAGAATCCTATTCAAAAATTAGGTTTTAATTATAATATGCAAGGTCAATATTTAATTAACACTACAGATGATGAGTTTTTTACCAGTAAAATGTTTGAAACAGCAAGATCTGGTATCCAACATAAAACAAGTACAAATACCAATATTAAAGCATTTAAATATTTTACATTATCACCAAGTGTAAATTATGAGGAAACTTGGCAGTTTGATTATATTGATAAAAAATATGATGAAACAAATAATGTTATTGTCACAGATACTTTAAGAGGATTTAAATCTTACAGAGAATACAATATGGGTGTTAGTTTGTCTACCAATATTTATGGAACTTTCAACTTTAAAAAAGGGAGATTAAAAGCGATAAGACATACTATTAGACCCACAGTATCTTATTCTTACAGACCAGATTTTCAAGACAATTATTTAGAACAGGTACAACAAAGTGCAAACCCTTTAGATGTGATTGATTATACTGTTTTTGATCAAGGTATTTATGGATCTCCTTCTGGAGGTTTAAGCAATTCTATTGGGCTTTCTGTAAACAATGTTTTAGAGGCAAAAATGGCACCTAAAGATCCTGATAGTGATGAGGAAGATGAAAAAATAATGATTTTAAATAATCTAAATTTTAATACTTCTTATAATATTGCTGCAGATAGTTTACGATGGTCTAATGTTTCCTTTAGTGCAGGAACAAGACTTTTTAAAGATAAATTAGCCTTAAACTTTAATGGTTCTTTAGATCCTTATCAAGTAAATGAAAATGGTGCAAGAATCGATAAATTTAATCCTGGAATTTTTAGATTATCAAATGCCAATTTAACAGCAAATTATTCTATTTCTAGTTCCGATTTTGATAAAACTGGGAAAGAAAAAGACAATAAGAATGCTAATGGAAATAATAATCCTCCAGATACAATGGGTGCAGATATAGACCCAACTGACAGACAAGGAAAACAAGACGCAAGAGATATTGGTGGAGGAACAACTAAAACAGATTTATTTAAAAGTAAAATTCCTTGGAGTGTAAATTTAGTATATGCTGCAACTTACACTAACAATGGTTTAATTCCAGGAACTGTTGGTGTACACACTTTAGGTTTTAGTGGTAATGTTGATTTATCACCAAAATGGAAAGTTGGTTATTCTTCTGGTTATGATGTTAAAAATGGCGCTTTTTCTTTCTCAAGATTTAACTTTACTAGAGATTTAGATAGCTGGCAATTTAACTTTAATTGGGTTCCTTTTGGTTCACAATCTTCGTACACATTTTTTATTGGTGTAAAATCATCGACTTTAGCAGATTTAAAGTGGGATAAAAATAAACCACCAGATAGATTGTTCTAGTTTGAAGTTTGAAGTTTGAAGTTTGAAGTTTGAAGTTTGAAGTTTGAAGTTTGAAGTTTGAAGTTAAATTAAAAAAATTAGAGAAATCTATTTAAAAACAGCATAATCCTAAACATTTTGAAACTTATATAAATGAAAAAAATAATATCAACTACAAAAGCACCTGCTCCTATTGGACCTTATAATCAAGCAATTTTAAGCGGAAATACATTATATACTTCTGGACAAATAGCAATTAACCCAGCTACTGGTGAATTGGTTTTAGATTCCATTGAAGCTGAAACAACACAAGTAATGGAAAATATGAAAGAAGTTTTAGCAGCAGCTGATATGACTTTTGAAGATGTTATAAAATCATCTATTTTTATTGCTGATATGAATCAATTTGCTAAAATAAATACGGTTTATGGTTCTTATTTTAATGAAGAAACTGCGCCTGCAAGAGAAACTGTTGAAGTTGCAAACTTACCAAAATTTGTAAACGTAGAAATTAGTATGATTGCTGTGAAGTAGTTTTTAGTTTTTAGTTTTTAGTTTTTAGTGAAAAACTTTAAAATTAAACAAACAATAAAAAACCTGATAGAAAATTAATTCTATCAGGTTTTTATATTTATATGAAATTGTTGTTACTATAAAGTAGCAGCATATTCAATTAAGTCAACTATTTTAGTTGAATATCCCATTTCATTATCATACCAAGAAATAACTTTTACAAAATTATCATTTAAAGCAATACCTGCTTTAGCATCAAAAATTGAAGTTCTTGTATCACCAACAAAATCTTGAGAAACTACTAAATCTTCAGTGTATCCTAAAATACCTTTCATTTCTTCGCTTTCTGAAGCTGTTTTCATTGCTGCACAAATTTCTTCATACGTTGCTGATTTTTCTAACTTTACAGTTAAATCTACCACAGAAACATCCATAGTTGGTATTCTAAAAGCCATACCAGTTAATTTACCATTCATTGCTGGAATTACTTTTCCTACAGCTTTTGCAGCTCCAGTAGAAGAAGGAATTACGTTTCCAATTGCAGAACGTCCACCTCTCCAATCTTTAGCAGAAGGACCATCAACAGTATTTTGTGTTGCAGTTGCAGCGTGTACAGTTGTCATTAAACCTTCAACAATACCAAAGTTATCATTTAAAACTTTAGTAATTGGCGCTAAACAGTTTGTTGTACAAGATGCGTTAGAAAAAATCTTTTGATCTGCTTTTAATTCTTTATTATTTACACCCATAACAAACATTGGTGTATGATCTTTAGATGGTGCAGATAAAACAACTTTTTTAGCTCCTGCTAATAAGTGCTTTCCAGCAGTTTCTTCAGTTAAGAAAAAACCTGTAGATTCAATTACGTATTCTGCTCCAACTTCATTCCACTTTAAGTTTGCTGGATCTCTTTCTGCAGTAATTCTAATTTCGTTTCCGTTAACAACTAATTTACCATCTTTTACTTCAACAGTTCCATCAAATTGACCATGAACTGAATCGTATTTTAACATATATGCTAAATAATCTACATCTAATAAATCGTTTATTGCTACTACTTGAACGTTATCTCTTAAAACTGAAGATCTAAATGCTAATCTTCCTATTCTTCCAAATCCGTTAATTCCTACTTTTATCATTATTACTTAATTTTAAATATTATGTGGTCATTATATCTGACACACGAATTAATTCTTTATTAATCTTTGATTGTCCTTTTATAGCTTTACCTAAAGGGGTTACAGCTATTTTATCGTTAATTAAACCAACCATTAAGTTCGATTTACCATCCAATAAAGATTCTACTGCTTTTACACCCATTCTACTTGCCAAAACTCTATCGAAACAAGATGGAGAACCACCTCTTTGCATGTGTCCTAAAACCGAAACTCGAACATCGTATTCTGGTAAATGTTCGTTTACGTAATCTTTTAATTCAAATACGTTTTTACCTGTTTTATCACCTTCTGCAACAATTACAATACTCGACGATTTTCCAGATTCTTTACTTCTTTTTAAAGATTCTAACAAACGCTCTAAACCTAAATCTTCTTCAGGTATTAAAATTTCTTCTGCTCCTGCTCCAACACCTACATTTAAGGCAATATGTCCAACATCTCTTCCCATCACTTCAACAAAAAACAATCTGTTGTGAGAAGATGCTGTATCTCTAATTTTATCGATAACTTCTACTGCATTATTTAAAGCTGTATCATACCCTAAAGTATGTGTAGTACCAGCAATATCATTATCTATAGTTCCAGGAATTCCCATAATTGGGAAATCGAATTCTTTGTTAAAAATTAGTGCACCTGTAAAGGTTCCATCTCCACCAATAACAACCAAAGCATCTATATTTGCTGCTTTTAAGGCATCATAAGCTTTTTGTCTACCTTCCTTAGTCATAAATTGTTTAGACCTCGCAGATTTTAAAAAAGTACCACCTTTATTAATAATACCTTTTACACTTCGTGCATTTAATTCGATAAAATCGCCTTCTATCATCCCTTCATAACCTCTGTAAATTCCTGCACATTCTATTTTATAATATGCACAAGTTCTTACTACAGATCTTATTGCTGCGTTCATTCCTGGAGAATCTCCTCCAGAAGTCATTACGCCTATTTTTTTAATTTTCTCCATATATTATGATGTAAAAATAAATCTTTTAAGTGGTTTAAAATAATTAAATTACGAAATCGATATAGCCTTTAACCTCTTAATTTTAAAAGGAAAAATACAAATTTAAGTACGAAAACCATTTCGTTTTTAGTGAATAATCTGTTAAAAAATAAGGGTTCTAATTTCCTTCAAAATTTATTAACGATTTTCCTTTTACTTTCAAAGAATCTTTTTCTTCGTTTTTTTTCACTTTAACTTTTACCTCTTTGTTTAAGCCAATTCTAGTAAGTAACTCAGATAAAGTGTTAAAGTTTACTTGGTAAGACAAACCAACTCCTTGCGTATATCCTTCTTCTTGTTGTGAGTATTGTATTTCATTTTGTCGATTAAAAATAACGCCTCTAAAATTTCCTTCAGTATTTAAAAGAATTTCAACTTTAACCTCACCAACAACACTCGATTGTGTTTGTGCACCCACAGGAACACCAACTTTTCCGTTTATAATAACTCGATCGCTAACTTGTGTGCTTACAGAAACATCTACTTGATTATCGATATTTAAACGATCTATATCATTACCTCTTTCTCCTTGCTGATAATCTAAACCCAATTGAAATTTACTGTCAGGGTTGTTTAATAAATTAGAAAATGCGCCTGCAAGTGCACTTGAAGCAGTTCCTGCCAAAGTATTATTCACGTCAAAATCTACTTTGTCTGGATTTCTAAACGTATTAAATGCTAATAAGGATATAAATTGAGTGGTTTTCTCATTCACATTATTATCATTTAAAACAAACTCTAACTCACTTGCAATTGTTGGATCTACATTTGTAAGCTGAATATCTAACTCTTGTTTTGAGTTGAATAAATCTCCAGTAATTCTTGTTACCAAATCTATTTCCTCTCTTCTATTTGAGTTAAAATTTTGTAATAAAACTCCTGGATTGGCTTTTGCTTTGTAAATGGCAGTAACATCTAAATTTGCTTCATAAGGGTTTCCAATCCAAGAAACTGTTCCTCCTTTTTGAATTATAAAAGGTTTGTTAATAATTCCTCCATATCTAAAATCGTATACTCCAGTATCAATTCTGTAATCTCCATACATATTAAATTTGCCTCTTGTATCAATTCTAATTTGTAAGTTTCCAGCTCCTCTTCCTGTTAATTGACTTCCATTTACTTCATCAATTACAACTTGCGCTTCTGCATCTTTAGTAACTTCTAAATCGATGTTTAACGTTAATCCTTTTAAAGCTTCTTGTGCTAATTCTCTTTGCCTGTCTTCTACTTTTATTTGATCAGATTTAAAATATATTAAACGAAAACTATCTACAGTTTCTACATCTTTTAAAGGCACAACAAATTTTGTTCTTGGGTTTGTTGTGGCATTAATATCGATGGTCAATTGATCTGTTAAACCAGAAATTGCAACAGAACCTTTCATAAATGCAGTTCCATAATAGGTAGCTTCTTCAGTATTTTTTGTATCTAAAGCCACCAAATTTTCGGTATCGATTTCTAAATCTAAAAACCATTGTTCAAAATTTTGATGCGTGATATTTCCAAACAATCTTCCTGTAGAATTGTATTTAGTATCTACTAATTTAATATCTTCTAAAATAAAAGATTGTTGCTCTAGAGAAATGATGGATTCTCCCTCAAAATCAAAATCTACATTTAAATAAGGGAATTTTAAACCTGCATTTTTCAATCTTAAAACACCTTCCATATCTGGGTTTCTTAAAAAACCTCTCAAAAAGAAATCACCAGAAACACTACCTCTTAAAGACGAAATTACATCTTGACCTAAAGGACTAAATGCTTGCAAATTATAATCTTCTAAATAAACGCCAATATCTATAATCGGTCTTTTATTCGAAAAATCTAAAACACCAGTTGCTGCAATACTTTTTACATTTTCATTATTAATAGATAAATCTACATCATATTTTTCATAAGAATTATCACCTGCAATATTGATGGCTAATTCTCCTTGTTTAAAGTTGTTAACTTCAAAACCGCTGATAATTAAATTTGCTTCTGGGCTATAAATATTACCTTTTTGAACAAAATCTACATTCCCAGAAACTCTGCCTTTTAAAGACAAACTATCTATTTCTGGTAAAAAACTTTGCAGTTTCACTTTGGTTAAATTTGCCAATAATGTTTTTTCACTATCTCCTTTTAAACTTCCTTTAAATTCAATTTTTTGTTGACCAGATACTAGTTTAAACTGACTAAAATCAAACTCATTGTTTTTTAAATCGAAGGTAATTTTATCTGTATATTCTTCATCAGGATTAATATTCCAAGCTGTATTTTTGATTACGAAAGTAGATTTCTCAAAACCTAAAACATTTTTATTTTCTTTGTTGATGGTATAAAAGAAATCTAAATTAAAATTTTCATTGTTTTGCAAACCTCCATCAAATTCCGATTTAAAATAAAGCGTATCGTTTTCTGTTCTGTTTAAGAGGTTTAATTTAGAAATATTATAGAATTTAGTATTTACTTCTGCAGCTGTTAAATGGGAATTATACAAAGGGTTTTGATTGTCTGTCCTCAGTAAAATTTCTTTAAACTCATTACCATAAGCTTCTATTCTTGGTGATGAAAATGTAAACCTTAATTGATTTTTGTTAGACTCTATTTTTCCTTTCAGCTTGGTGTTATCATCAATATAAATATCAGGAAAAAACACATTTACAATTTGATTATATACTGTAAAATTAAAATCTAAAAACTGGTTTGGAGCAACTTCATAAGGTTGATAATTGGTATAAATACTTCCCAGCGCATTTTGTGCAACTTTAGCTACTTCAGAAAACGTAAACTTACCAGTTACATACCCTTCTGCAATATCTTCAGATTCTAAATCGATTCTTTTAATACTATCTTTTACAGAAGATGAAACCGTGAATTGTTTAAAACTAAATTCCTGTTTTTGGTTGGTATAAAAAACATCTTCAAAAATAGCGTTTCCAACAATATCATCAAATGTATTTCCTTCAATGTCTAATTCAAAAGAACCTTTTAAATGAGCAATACTATCTCTTGTAAATAGGTTGGTTTCCTTTAAATTTAAATAATCAATATCTGACTTAAAATCGAACTCGTAAACTTCTGATGATAAATCTGCTAAACCATTAAATTTCATCTTAAAGTTGATATCATCAATCGTTAATTCTCCATCGAATTTATTATTTTGATATTGCCCATTTGCTTCAATATTTTTATAATTGTATTGCTTAAATCCAAATTCTGAAACCTTACCAACAAAAGAAGTACTAATATTATCTAATTTAAAACCACTTCCATTTACATCTCCTTTTAAAGAAACTTTTCCAAATAATGGATCGTTGAAAAAATCACCAATATCGAAATTTTTAAGTTGGATTTTTCCATCATATTTTGCGTAATCTATATTATCGATATTCGAAATTTGCAAATCTGTTTTTAGGGTACCAATTACAGCGTTTACAGTAATATTTGTTTGAATTTGATCTGGAGTAACTTTTATTTTCCCATTTAAATTGAATTTACCCAATTTACCGAATTCAGTTGGTAAATTTTTACCCAAAACGTTTGGTAAAATATTTCTTAATTCTCTGTAAGTGGCTGTTAGATTAACTAAATCGCCTTCAAAAACAAAACCTCTTTCTCTACTTACAGTATTTACGAAGAATAAATCTCCTCGTATTTTTAATCCTTTTTCAGATGATGATATTAAATTCTTTAGTTCAAAATTATTAATAGTTCCATTTAAATTTCCTTGTAAGCTTAAAATATCATTTCCACTTAATTCATTGTAGAAGTTTTTAACATCTTGCACTGCAATTTCACTTTCGTTAAAACGTGCTTTAATTTGAACTTTATTGTTAAAATCTGATAAATCTTCTTTTTTATACAAAAAATCGATATCCGCTTTTATATTGGTGTTTTCTGTTTGTAAGGTGGTATTTTTAAAATGCATTGCAGTTTCAGAATACGAAAAATCTGTTGTTAAATTGGTTACATCCAAACCATATTTATCATTAAAATACAAACCTCTAATATTGCTCGAAAAATTAGCGCCAACAATCGATAAATCTTGTAAGTTTCCACCAGCATTTTTTGCAGCATAGTTTACAGAATCTGCTTTATTGGCATTTGTTAATCTAAAATTTAGGTTATTTACGTAAACGTTGGATGTTTTTAAAACAAAAGGATTTAGTGAATCTTTAGGAGATCCATCATCAAAAGAATCAATAAAAACACCCATATTATCATCTTCTTCGCCTTTATAGGTTTTCATATAATAATAAGCGCCATCAAGATAAATATCATTCAAAAAAACCTCATTGTCTAAAATTCTTTTGGCGTTTATGATAGATGTTGTCAATTTCTCAACATAAATCATGGTATCTTTATGATGATCTTTAATTTCAACTCCTTTTAAATTTACACTCCCTAAAAAAGATAAATCAATCTTTTTAATCGATAAATTTGTTCCAAAATCTTCGTTAATTTTATCAGTATAATGTTTCCCGATTTTTGTTTGTACAGCAGGAATAGAAAGCACTATACTCAACAATAGTAAAAAGAGTATAAAGTACCCTAAATATTTCAGTATTTTCTTTCCAATTATCTTGATATTTGCTGCTTTTAAAGTGGTTGTAAAATTTAAGTAATTATACTCAAAAATATTGCCAATTAGTACAAAGAACGTGCAATTTTAACAAAGAATTAAATTTCTATTCTTAAAAAATGGAGAGGTGCATAAATTAATCCTTAATTTTGCAACACTTTAACTAATTTTTGATGAAAAAACCCGTTTATATTTTAGGAATAGAATCTTCTTGTGATGATACAAGTGCATCTGTAATTTGCGATGCAAAAGTGTTAAGCAACGTTGTTGCTAATCAAGAAGTACACTCAAAATATGGTGGAGTTGTACCAGAATTAGCTTCAAGAGCACATCAACAAAACATTGTTCCTGTAGTGCAACAAGCCTTGGAGCAAGCAAATATAACCAAAGAACAATTGGCTGGAATTGCTTTTACAAGAGGTCCAGGTTTAATGGGTTCGCTTTTAGTAGGAACCTCTTTCGCAAAATCTTTGGCTTTAGGTTTGCAAATTCCTTTGTTAGATGTGAACCATATGCAAGCGCATATTTTGGCGCATTTTATTAAAGATGATGATAGCAAAACACCAACATTTCCTTTTATTTGTTTAACAATAAGTGGTGGACATACACAAATTGTAAAAGTTACCAATCATTTTGAAATGGAAATTTTAGGCGAAACAATTGATGATGCTGTTGGTGAAGCTTTTGATAAATCTGCCAAAATTTTAGGCTTGCCTTATCCTGGAGGTCCTTTTATAGATAAATATGCAAAACTAGGAAACCCAAAAGCTTACAAATTTACCAAACCAAAAGTGGGAGATTTAGATTTTAGTTTCAGTGGTTTAAAAACAGGTATTTTATATTTTATTCAAAAGCAGCAAAGAATAAATCCTAATTTTGTTGAAGAAAATCTAAACGATATTTGTGCATCAATTCAGTTTACAATTATAGAAATCTTAATGGATAAATTGAAAAATGCTGTTAAAAAAACAGGTATCAAACAAATTGCAATTGCTGGTGGCGTTTCTGCAAATTCAGAAATTAGAAATCGACTACAATTAGCAGAGCAACATTTTGGTTGGAAAACCTACATTCCAAAATTTGAATATACAACAGACAATGCTGCAATGATTGCAATTACTGGCTATTTAAAATTTTTAAATAACGATTTTGCAAATGTTAATGTAACTGCAAAAGCGCGTTTAAAAGTTACAGAATAACACTCTCAGAGAGCTTTTTTATTACAATCATACTTTAATTTTCTTAGATAAATAGTTTTGAAAAACAATTTAAACACCAACAATGAAAACCTTTAAAAACAGATTTTTATATAATCTTTATTACTTTCTATTTTGGATCGTTTATTTCGTTTTTGCGCGTTTCTTTTTTCTGATGTATTATGTTGATAAAACTCAAGAATTAGAAATATCAACCATCTTAAAAACATTTTTATACGGTTTGCGATTAGATGCTTCTTTTGCAGCATATTTATCTGCTATCCCTTTTTTATTAATCATGTTTTCTGTGATTATCAACCCTAGAATTATTCTAAAAATTATAAAATGGTACACTTTTATAATCATCATTTTTATAAGTTTATTACTACTCATTGATGCTGGTTTATACCAAGCTTGGGGCGTTCGTTTAGACACTTCTTTGCTTCCTTATTTAAACACACCAACATTAATGATTTCTTCCACATCAACTTTTCAGTTGGTTTCTGGTATTTTTGCTTGGGTATTAATTTCGGCTGTTTTCATCAAAGTTTTTAATAAAATTCATCAAAAAAATAGCGAGAATATTAGTTTTAGAAACTGGTTACAACTTCCTCTTTTTTTGTTGATGACAGCTGTTTTGATTATTCCTGTAAGAGGTGGTTTTCAAATTGTTCCTGTAAACCAAAGCAACGTTTATTTTTCTGAGTCGATGTTTGCAAATCAAGCAGCCATTAATTTTATGTGGAATTTTTCTAACACACTTACGCATAAAACAGATGGCACAAATCCTTATAAATATTTTGAGGATGAAACTGCGTTAAACATCATCAACAAAACCAAAAACAACCTTTTAACTGCTGATATAGATTCTATTTTAACAACGACAAAACCTAATGTTATTTTAATTCTTTGGGAAAGTTTACCTGCAAAAATCGTGGGTTCTTTAGGTGGTGAACCCAATGTTACTCCTAACTTAAACCGACTTTCTAAAGAGGGTTTGTTATTCACAAATTTCTATGCAAATGGCGATAGAACAGATAAAGGAATTCCTGCTGTTTTAAGTGGTTATTATCCACAACCTGTAAAGAGAATTATGCGAATGCCAAACAAAACCAGAAGTTTACCAATGTTGCCAAAAAAGATGGCAGAATTAGGGTACAAAACGTCTTTTTATTATGGTGGAGATTTGAATTTTGGGAATATGAATACGTATTTACGAAATGCAGGAATTTCAGAAATTGTAGATGGAAGTCAATTTGATAAAAAAGATTGGAACTCAAAATGGGGCGCTTATGATGATGTCTTTATGAAACGTTTTGCTGATGATTTATCAACCCAACAAAAAGAACCTTTTTTTAAAATTGCTTTAACATTAACGAGCCACGAACCTTACGAAATTAAAGGCGAATATAAATTTGGTAGAGAAACGCATGACAATGAATTTAGAAGTGCTCATTATTATACAGATAGTGTTATTGGCGATTTTATCAGTTTTGCCAAAAAGCAAGAATGGTATAAAAATACGTTAATTGTAATTATGTCAGATCATGGACATAGTTCTCCAAAGCATGAAGGGCCTTACTTTTCGCCTAAAAAATTTAGAATTCCTATGTTATGGCTTGGAGGTGCTGTAAATTCAAATATCAAAGAAATTAATAATTTTTCTAGTCAAGTAGATTTTTCTTACACTTTATTAGATTTATTAAAAGGCGATAAAAAAGATTTTGTTTTTAGTAAGCATATTTTTAATACTTCTGAAGATCAATTTGCACATTACACCTTTAACAAAGGCTATGGAACTATTACAAAAAACGGCACTTTCATATATGATTACGTAAGTAAAAAGCCAATATTATCAGAAGGAAAAAACACACAAAAACTAGATTCTTTAGGAAAAGCGATTACCCAAAATTCTTATGAAGATTTTCTGGAAAGAAAATAGATTTATTATATAAAATACACAAATTATTGCATTGAATCTCTAAAATATTTTAAGATAAAAACATTAAACGCCAAACTGTGTCAAATGATGATGCAAATGTTTATAAAACATGTTATTCCATTCTTTGGCAGTTAATTTACCAAAAGAATGAGACTCTTTACCTTCAAATTCCTGTTCTCCTAATTGTTGTGTTTTTGTAATAAAATCGATTAATCGCTTTTTTTCTGTTTCAAAATTCTTGTCATCTGATATAACAAATTGTTTTGCAGTTCTGCCATTTTTCACATACGGTTTTTCTGAAGTTACCATGTTTTTAATCAACGTTTTCATCATAAATCTTGTAAAAGCGTTTGGTCTTGGGTGTTTATCTGTATAGACCATTTCATAAGTTACACAGCAATGTGCTAGCATTTGTGCCACAGACATTTTACCCCAAATTGGTTGCGTTTCAGAAGTTAAACGATCAATTCTTGCTACAATTTCTGCAGTAACTTCTTTTGTGAAAATATTTTTCATTTTAATGTAAAATTTTAAATAATAATTCTTTTAAAATATCTCTTTGTGTTTGGTTTGCTCCTACTCCTTTGCTTTTTACATCTGCTTCTCTTAAAAAAGCAATTACTTGTGCTACTTTTCTCATAGGATAATTTCTGGCTGCCGTAAAATAATCATCAATAAAATAAAAACCAACACCTAAAGATTTAGAAACTGCATCTTTAGATTTATTCTCCAAACCATGAAATAATAACAATTTTGTAAAGAAACTATTCAACAGAGAAATCGTCATTACTGTTGGGTTATTTTTGGGATTCTCTACAAAATAATTAATAATTCTATTGGCCTTTTTAATGTCTTTTGCTCCAACTGCTTTCTGCAATTCAAAATTATTAAAGTCTTTAGAAATTCCGATATTCTCTTCAATATCTTTATCAGTAATAATGCTTTCTACAGGTAGAATTAACATTAGCTTATCTAATTCATTGGCTATTTTGCTTAAATCAGTACCTAAAAACTCCACTAACATTTGAGCCGCTTTTGGCTCAATTTGGTACTTTTTCCCACTTAAAACTCTTCTAATCCAATCTGAAACTTGATTGTCATATAGTTTTTTGCTTTCAAAAATTAAACCCGATTTTGCAATGGCTTTGTGCAACTTTTTTCGCTTGTCTAATTTTTTGTATTTATAATTGATCACCAAAACTGTAGTTGGCTGTGGATTTTGAGCATAAGAAACCAATTTTTCGATGGTTCTACTTAAATCTTGAGCTTCTTTAACAATTAAAACCTGTCTTTCAGCCATCATTGGGTAACGTTTTGCAGAAGCAACTATATCTTCTATACTTGCATCTCTACCATACATAACTTGCTGATTGAAGCCTTTTTCTGCTTCATCTAAAACCGTTTTTTCTATATAGTCAGATATTTTATCTATATAATAAGGTTCTTCTCCCATTAAAAAATAAATGGGTTTTATATCGCCTTTTTTAATATCTGAAACAATGGTTCTTATCTCGTTCATAAAGCCTATCCTTACTCCTTTCCAAAGGAAAGAAAACTCTTGCTAATTAATTATTCTAATGAATACTTTGTCTGAAAATAAATATCTGAAAGTAATTTTTTATACATTTATCGCATGCAAAAACTCAATCTACCCAACTATAAATTCAAACTCAAAAGTAGCGAAAATAAGACGCTTATTTTTGATAATTTGCGAAAAAAATATTTTGTTTTAACTCCAGAAGAATGGGTTCGTCAACATTTTGTTCAGTTTTTAATTGATGAAAAAAAATATCCTGTTTCTTTAATCGCCTTAGAAAAGCAATTAACAATCAACAATAGAAAAAAAAGAACTGATATTCTAGTTTTTAATGCTGATGGAAATCCTGATATTATTGTAGAATGTAAAGCACCACAAATAAAAATTACTCAAGCTACTTTCGATCAAATTGCACGTTACAATTTAAAACTAAAAGCCAATTATTTAATTGTTACCAATGGTTTAGAACATTTTTACTGCAGAATGGATTTTGAAAAAGAAACCTATATTTTCTTGAAAGAAATACCTCCCTATAATTAAGAAAACTTTAGTTATAATCCAGTTTTTAAAATGTAAATTCGCAAACTTGAAAACAGCAATTGTCATATTAAATTGGAATGGTCAAAAATTACTCGAACAGTTTTTACCATCAATCGTAAATTTTAGCGCTAATGAAGCCGAAATTTATGTAGCTGACAATGCTTCTACAGATAGTTCAATCAATTATATAAAAGAGTTTTATCCTGCTGTAAAAATTGTTCAAAATGTTGTGAATGGTGGTTATGCAAAAGGGTATAATGATGCTTTACAGTCGATTGATGCCGATATTTATTGCTTAATTAATTCTGATGTTGAAGTAACCCAAAATTGGCTTGCTCCTATTATAGATGTTTTTAAAAGTGATGAAAAAACGGCTATAATTCAACCAAAAATTTTAGATTATAAAGATAAAACTAAGTTTGAATATGCAGGTGCTGCAGGTGGTTTTGTAGATTTATATGGATATCCTTATTGTAGAGGACGCGTTTTTAATCATCTTGAAAAAGATAACAATCAATTCAACGATATTTCTGAAATTTTTTGGGCTTCTGGAGCTTGTTTTTTTATTCGCTCTCAAGTATATCATCAACTAAATGGTTTTGATGAAGATTATTTTGCACATCAAGAAGAAATTGATTTATGTTGGCGAACTCAAAATATTGGTTATAAGGTTAAATATGTAGGTAACTCAACAGTTTTTCATGTTGGTGGAGCTACTTTACAAGAAACAAATCCTCATAAAACCTATTTAAACTTTCGAAATAGTTTATTAAATGTAGTCAAAAATGTGCCTAAAAAATGGTTCTTGTTTGTTGTATTTTCTCGATTAATTTTAGACGGAATTGCAGGAGTTAAATTCTTGTTTGAATTGAGGCCAGTCCATACTTGGTCCATTCTTAAAGCGCATTTAAGTTTTTATAAGAACTTTTTAAAATTTTTAGGAAAACGTAGAAAACTTCAGAAAAAAAAAGACTATAACTTACATACAAGCATTGTTTGGCAATATTTCTTTTTAGGTAGAAAAAAGTTTGAAGACCTAAAATAAGTCCAATGTTTTGAATTCGAAATTAGAAAAAATTCTAAAAAAATTTCAACTAGTTCTCGATACAATTTTCTCAAAAAAGCGAAAATCACTTGAACTGACAAACTTTAAACTTTTAGCTTTCAACGTTAAATTAAAGGATTTCTAAACTACCTTTTCCTTCTCTAACAACTTCTGGTTCATCTCCAGTTAAATCGATGATTGTAGATGCGTAATTATCTCCATAACCACCATCAACAACTAAATCTACCAAATTCTCCCATTTCTCGAAAATTAGTTCTGGGTCTGTAGTATATTCTAAAACGTCATCATCATCTCTAATAGAAGTAGAAACGATTGGGTTTCCTAAAGAAGAAACAATTGCTTTTACAATATTGTTATCAGGAATACGAATTCCGACTGTTTTTTTCTTCTTAAAAACTTTCGGTAAATTATTACTTCCTGGTAAAATAAATGTATAAGGACCAGGTAAAGCTCGTTTTAAAATTTTAAATGTAGGTGAATCGATTTGCTTTACGTAATCTGATAAATGGCTTAAACTATCGCAAATAAAAGAAAATTTTGCTTTCTCTAATTTTACACCTTTCATTTGAGCAATTCTTTCTAAAGCTTTGGTGCTGTTAATATCGCAACCTAAACCGTAAACAGTATCTGTAGGATAAATAATTACACCATCGTTTTTTAAAACCTTTACAATTTTATCAATTGCTTTCTGATTTGGGTTTTCGTTATAAATTTTTATAAATTCTGCCATCATATAAAAATACAAAAACTCAACCTGAAATACAAATTGAGTTTTTATTATAGGAAGTTTTACTTTTTAAGATTTATCTACCAATCTAAAACCTTCTCCGTGAATATTTAAAATTTCCACTAAATCATCTTCTTTTAAGTACTTACGTAATTTAGCGATATAAACATCCATACTTCTAGAAGTAAAGTAGTTATCATCTCTCCAAATTTTTGTAAGTGCTAATTCTCTTGGCATTAAATCGTTTTTATGAATTGCTAACATGCGTAACAATTTACTTTCTTTTGGCGATAATTTATTTGGTTCTCCATCTTCACCAACAGATAAATGACGTAATTTAGAATTGAAGAAAAAATTACCAATTTTAAATTCAAACTGCTCTGATTCAGCAGATTTATCAGATTCTTTACGTTGTAAAATTGCTTTAATTTTGTGTAATAAAACTTCAGAATCGAAAGGCTTGTTTAAATAATCATCTGCACCAACAGCATATCCTTTTAAAACATCTTCTTTTAATGTTTTTGCTGTTAAGAAAATAATTGGCACTTCTTTATTGGTAACTCTAATGTCTTGTGCTAAAGAAAAACCATCTTTTCTTGGCATCATAACATCTAGAATACATAAGTCATAATCGCTGTTTTTAAACATGATTAAGCCTTCTATACCATCTTTTGCGTGCGTTACATTATAATCATTTAACGCTAAATAATCTTTTAAAACGGTTCCGAAATTTGGATCGTCTTCAACTAATAATATTTTTTTACTTCCCATTTTTATAATTTTATATTAAAGGTAATTTTACTGTGAATATGCTTCCTTCTCCTTTTTCACTTTCTACAAAAACTGTTCCATGATGTTTTTCTACAATTTCTTTTACATAAGCCAAACCTAAACCATGTCCTTTTACGTCATGTACGTTTCCTTTTTGCTCTCTGTAAAACTTATCAAACACCTGTTTTTGAACACTTTTACTCATTCCTATTCCTTCATCTTTTATTTTGATAATAAAAAATTTATTGGCACTTTCTGTATACACATCAATTTTTGGTGCTCCTTGTGTATATTTAATTCCATTTTCTAAAATATTCACCAAAACGTTTGTTAAATGAAATTCGTTTCCATTTATTTCTGATGTAATTGCTTGAAAATGTGTTTTAATAGTTCCTTTTTTATCATCAACTAAAAGGCTAACATGATTAATTGCATCTTCTATTACTTCATGAATATCTATAATCTCTGTGCTAATATCTAACTGATTTTTTTCTAATTTAGAAATACGCAAAACATTTTCTACTTGCTTGTGCATTCTTTTATTTTCATCACGAATCATATTTACATAACGAATTACTTTTTCTGTATCATTAATAATTTTTGGATTCTTAATAGAATCGATTGCTAAATTAATGGTAGCAATTGGTGTTTTAAACTCATGTGTCATGTTATTGATAAAATCAGTTTTAATTTCTGAAATTTTCTTCTGTTTTATCAATTGATATAAAGAACTTGAAAATGCAATAATAATTATCAATATAAAAAATAATGATAATAACAAAATACCAGAAATACCTGATAAAATATGCTTGTTTTTTGTTGGAAACGTAACATATAAAATATATTCTGGAACATCAAACTCATCTTTAAATAAAGGATAAGGATAACTCTCTTTTGTGTTAATTGTGTAATAACCAGATTTTAATTTTGTTGCTAAACCATCATTTCCATAAACACCGTATTTAAAATCTAAATTTATATTACGCTTTTGTAATTCATTTTTTATAGTTTCATTAAGCTCCCTATTATTTACTCTTTGATTTATTGGATATATTTTTTTGTAATTATTCATTACATCATCATAAAAACTTTCATTTATTTTTTTTGATCTAGTAGTAAATGAATAACGCTTTTCATCAATTGGTTTAAAAAGATCATCAACTCCCTTTATTAAGGTTGTTTGAGAAAAATCTCTTTTACTTGAAACTCTCGTATAAATAATATTTTCATTATCTAAAAAATCTAACGGAATTTCAAAGTTTTCTTCTAAAACTGTGGTTCCAAATGTTATTTTTCTATTATTTGTGGTATCAATTTGCTGAATTAAAAAATTTTTTATTTGAGCATTATCAGCAGAAGCTTTTGCACTAATTATATCTTGTATTTCAGCATTGATCTGGTTTTCTTCTTTTTCATGAATTCTTTCTACAACACTACCTAGAGATTTTTGAACATCATTGGTAAATTGTTCGTTTTTACTTTCTACAGCATTGTTAATCCAATAGAGCTGAACAGCGATAATTCCCATCAGGGAAACGCTCATTAAAACTACAATAAGAACAAACATTTTCTTGCCCATATATCAAAGTTAAGTTATTAAAAAATTGGAATTAACGATTTTAACCTAAATTAACAAAAAGAACTTAAATTTAAGAGTAATTTAACAGAATTATTGAATATTCAAAAAATCAACCATATTATTGTGTTAAAATATTATGAATTTTATGAACCTGATTTACAGTGTCTTCGAGTTTTTCGTTATAAATTATATAGTTAGATTGTAGCATTTTTTTAGCATCACTCCATTGACTTTTTATTCTACTTAAAACGGCTGTTTTGGTTGACGAATCTCTGGCAATTACTCTATTAATTTTAGTATTTAAATCTGCATAAACAGTAATAATAATATCGCAAAATATATTGCTTTTACTTTCGAATAAAATAGCATTCTCGTAAATAATGTATTCTTTTTCTTTATTGTTCTTTATAAATTTTTGAAAATGTTTTCTTACTTCTGGATGTACAATTCCATTTAAAACAGCGAGTTTTTCTTTATCCTCAAAAACAATTTCTGCAATAAATTTACGATTCAACTCACCATCTATAAAAGACTCTTTTCCAAACTCCTTTACCAGTTTTGTTTTTATAATTTCAGACGAATTCATTAATTTTTTAGCTTCAACATCAGCAATATAAATAGCAACATTTTTAAACTTGGCAAACATTTTTACAACGGTTGTTTTACCACTTCCAATACCACCTGTTAAACCAACAATTTTCATTTATTTTTGAATTAAAAAATCAATTTTATTAGGAATTATTTTTATATTTTTTATAAAATCTATTTCCGTTGTTATTTTAGGGATCAAATAGCCTACATCATTTTTAACAGCCATTGCATAATCGCATTCTACCATAAAAGATGCTTCTGAAACTTTTGCAAAATTAGATAATGCAACTACATAAACAATTTCTACCTTATCCGTTAAAATAGTTAAGTTTGTATTTTCTGGTAAATTTTTAATGATAAAAGGAACCTGAAGAGTACCTTCCGTAAACTTATCTACTTTACCAGCAATAGTTACTTTCGTATTTTTAAATTTTAAATTATTTTGCTTTGTAGATTTTAAGATAGAAACTTCTTCTGTAAAGCTACCTTTTACACCTTTTAACGTTAAAGGACTTAAATTAAGATATTTAATGTTCTTCAACTGATCTTCTGGCCCAGAAATTACAATAGAATCTGGAGTTACTTTAAGTTGATCTAACAAGTCATAACCAATATGATACGTTATATCAACTTTTGGTTTTAATGCTACTTTTTTAGATGTTAAAACACCTAAATTTAAAAATATAGTGTCTTGCATTATTTCTTCTAAAACAATACCACTTAACAATTGTTTTTCAATTTTTGTAGTTTGATTTCTAGGAAGAAAATAAAATTTTGAAGCGTTTTTTTTCCTCAACCTAGAGGCATCTAAATTAATTTTTTTAGTAGTTAATTTAGCTCTTAAAATTTTAAAACCAGTTGCTGTAATAGAAAGATCTATTTTTTTTACAGGTATTTCTTGCAACAATTTATTTTGTGCAATATTATTATAATTTACTGGGTATGTAATAACGGTTGTATACTCTTTAGAAAAAGTAATTAATAACCATATCAAAAAAGAGATGATTACAAACGTAATAAATGTTTTCGGTATTTTCTTTGAAGATGTAGCCAAGAAATTTAATTTTAATGCAATCTAATGAAAAGCTTATAAACAAAAAAACGAGCTTTACTATTAAAAGAAAAGCTCATTTTTTAAAATTTAAAACTAATTTATTTTTTTACAGCAGGTGCTGCTAAATATTGTTTACTTAATTCCATTGAGATTGCTGCACGTTCAAACTTAATTTTCCCTGCACCAGTTTCAATTGTAATGGTATTATCTGTTGTATTTATTTCAGCAATTTTACCATGAATACCACTTGAAGTAACCACTTTTGCTCCTTTTTTAATTTCTGCTTGAAAAGATTTTTCCTTTTTTGCTTTTGACATTTGTGGTCTTATCATAAAAAAATATAAGACTAAAATCATTGCTGCAAAAGGCAACATACTTGCTAACGTTCCTGAATCCATGTGTAAAATTTAATTTGTTTTTTATTGAACTTTTGGTGTTACCATTCCTTTTAACGTTAAAATCTCTCTTCCAGATTCTGTGTTTGTTATCAAGGTAATGTTTTTCTGTTGTCTGTTTTGTTTACCATTTGTATTAAACCTTACTTGAATTTCTTCAGATTCTCCTGGTTTAATTGGTTTTTTTGGCCAAACTGGTACTGTACAACCACAAGTTACTTGTGCATCTGTAATTACCAAATCTGTTTTTCCTGAATTTGTTAATTTAAAGGTAGTTTCTATAACATCTCCTTCGTTTACAGTTCCAAAATCGTATACAGGGTTTTCAAAGGAAACAGAAGCTGCTCCATTTTTAATTTCTATATCTCTAGATTTTGCACTTTCTAAATTATCACTATTAATTTTTGTAGATGCGTTTCCACCATTTCCACAAGAAATAAATAAGCTTGAAGAAATAATAAAAGCGAATAATATTGTTACTTTTTTCATGATATGATATTATTGATATTATATTTTTTGTAAAAATAATAAATAAATTCTCTTTAGCAATGAGGTTATAACAAACCTCTACCTATTTTAACAATTCTTTTATCTTTTGTTAATTCTTTAGAAATTTTATCTAACACTCCATTAATAAAATAGCTGCTTTTTACAGTTGAGTAATCTTTTGCAATTTCTATATATTCATTAATAGTTACTCTTGTAGGTATAGATGGGAATTCAATAAACTCTGTAATTGCCATTTTGATCAAAATCATATCAATATCTGCAATTCTATCAGTTTCCCAATTTGGTGTTTTATCAGCAATATCCTGCTCGTAATTTTGCTGTTTTAGAACTATTTTTCTAAATAATTTGCTTACAAAAGCCTCATCATCTGAATCTTTATACAAAACACCTAACGTAAAAGTATTACTAGCTTTTTGTTTGCCCAAAGACCTAACTAGCCAAGTGTTCACAAAAGGAATATCATCAACCCAAGAAATCATCTTATCTTCATAATAGTCTGCTAACTTTTCATTAGGAGCAATTATTTCTTTGAAAAAACTAACTATAAAAGCTTGGTCAACTTTATAAGAATCTTCTACAGTATCTAAATATTTTTTATATAAATCACTTTTTTGTAATTCATCTAAAATTATTTTAACATACTCGCTATCTAATTCCCAGTTATTTAAACTATTTACTTCAATATAACTTTCAATACTTATGCTTTCTGCAATAAGATTGATCAGTTTATTGTCAATAAATTTGGTATTGGGTTTTAGGTCTTCTTTAGTGGCAAGAATTTTCTTTTTAGAAAGTGCCATTCTTTTTGCTGCTAGTTTTTGAACTTCCACCAAAAGTTGAAGGTTTAAAACGTACAAATCGAACATTTTTAGAACACTGTGTTTTAAAAATTTCTCCTCTTTAATCAAATCTTGATTTTGAGATTGCTGCATAGCGTATACAGATTGCATTACTTTAACTCGAATATGTCTTCTGTTAATCATTATAAAGAACTTAAAAGGCTTATTTATTTGCGATGCAAAAGTAGTGTTATTTTACTTTTTGATGCATACTTTTTTAATTCTTTTTTAAGAAAATATATCTTAGCGAAACTCGTATATTCGTGCTTTATTTTAAAAAGCAAAAATCTCGTTTGAAAGCATTACAATATTTAAATAAATACTTCTCGAAATACAAATGGCGTATTTTAATTGGTTTACTAATTACTATTTTATCGAAACTTTTAGCATTACAAGTGCCAAAAATTATTGGCCAATCTTTTAATGTTGTAGAAGACTATTTAAAAGACAAAACTATTGATGTAGCATCTGTTAAAAAAGAACTTTTAATAAATGTACTTATTATAATTGGTGTTGCTCTATTAAGTGGCTTTTTTACTTTTTTAATGAGGCAAACACTTATTGTTACTTCAAGATTAATTGAGTTCGATTTAAAGAACGAAATTTATCAACAATACCAAAAGCTATCGCTAAATTTCTATAAAAAGAATAGAACTGGAGATTTAATGAACAGAATTAGCGACGACGTTTCTAAAGTTAGAATGTATGTTGGGCCAGCTGTCATGTATTCTATGAACATGATTGTTCTTTTTGCAGTCGGTTTTACACAGATGGTTCAGGTAGATTTAAAACTTACCTTATATACATTACTTCCTTTTCCACTTTTATCGATTTCTATTTTTGTTTTAAGCAAAGTAATTCATAAAAGAAGTACTGTTGTTCAAGAATATTTATCTGAATTAACCACATTTAATCAAGAATTTTTCTCTGGAATTAATGTTGTGAAGTCTTATGGAATTGAAAAATTAATCATAAAAGATTTTGATAAAATTTCTGATCTGAGCAAAGAAAAAAATATTCATTTACAAAAAGCAAATGCGCTCTTTTTCCCTTTAATGCTTTTATTGATAGGAATTAGCAACTTAATTGTAATTTATGTTGGTGGTAATCTATATATAAATGGCGAAATACAATCTGGTGTTATCATAGAGTTTATCATGTATGTAAACATTTTAACGTGGCCAGTTGCAGTTGTTGGTTGGGTAACATCTATGGTGCAACAAGCTGAAGCTTCGCAAGCAAGAATTAATGAGTTTTTAGACCAAGTACCAGAAATTAAAAACGAGAGTGAAACATCAACCGAAATTTATGGTAAAGTAACTTTTAAAGATGTAACTTTTACCTATGATGACACCAATATTACTGCTTTAAAAAACATCAATCTTACTGTAAACTCTGGTGAAACATTAGCTATTTTAGGAAATACAGGTTCAGGTAAATCTACTATAATTGAGTTAATTTCTAGATTGTATGATACTACAGAAGGAACTATCTTTTTAGATGATACTCCTATTGAAAAATGCAATTTAAATGATATTAGAGGTCAAATTGGCTTTGTACCTCAAGATCCTTTTTTATTTTCTGATACCATTGGAAACAATATAAAATTCGGAAAAGAAGATGCTACAGAAGATGAAATTATAGAAGCTGCAAAAAATGCTGTAGTTCACGATAATATAATTGAGTTTACAAATGGTTACAATACCATTCTTGGAGAACGTGGAGTAACACTTTCTGGTGGACAAAAACAACGTGTTTCTATTGCTAGAGCCATTATTAAAAATCCTAAAATTTTAATTTTTGATGATTGTTTGTCTGCTGTAGACACAGAAACTGAAGAAAAAATACTATCTAATTTAGAAAAAGTATCTAAAAATAAGACAACTTTTATTATAAGTCATAGAGTATCATCTGCAAAAAATGCGGATAAAATTATTGTTTTAGAAGCTGGTGAAATTATACAACAAGGAACTCACAATCAACTACTAACACAAGAAGGGTATTACAAGAATTTGTACGAACAGCAACTTTTAGAAAAAGAAATTTAATCTTTAACATTGCTACGTAAAATATTTTGTTAGATTTGTAAATAAACAAACAATAACTACTATTATAAAGATTATGGCAGAGAGAGTTGAACAGGAAGAAATTTTTTCTCAGGTTTTAAGAGCTGGAAGAAGAACCTATTTTTTTGATGTAAGATCTACAAAAGCAGACGATTATTATCTTACTGTTACAGAAAGTAAAAAATTTACACATGATGATGGAACTTTCCATTATCAAAAACACAAAATTTATCTTTATAAAGAAGATTTTTCTGATTTTCATGAAATGTTAAAGAAAGCTACTGATTATATAGTTAATGAAAAAGGTGATGAAGTAATTAGTGAACGTCATCAAAAAGATTTTAAGAAAGAAGAAAGCACTGAAGAAGAAACGTCTCCGAAAAGTTTTACAGACATTTCTTTTGATGATATCTAGCAATATTTGCAGACTTTATTATTAACGAGTTTGCAGACTTTTTTAAAATTAATTTTCTTAATTAATTTAGATCATTAAAGTTTTAAGAAGAATTTTAATTCAGATTCAATTTACATTTATTTTACTAAAAAAACCGTAAGCTAACGTTTACGGTTTTTATTGTTTTATAATGTTTCAAATATTCAAATATAATTACAAAACTTTTTTCATTGTTTCGCTTTTAGATACAGTTTCCTTCCACTCATTTTTTGGAATACTGCCTTTTGTAATGCCTCCTCCAACATAAATTAGTGCTGTATTATGGTTGATTTCCATACATCTTAAATTCACATATAGCTGTGAACTTTTAATAGCTCCATTTGATTTTTTTAGATTTAATTCCCCCAAAAAACCAGTATAAAAACTTCTGTTGTAGTTTTCATTTTTGATGATAAAATCTCTTGCTATGTTTCTAGGCAAACCACAAACAGCAGGAGTTGGGTGCAAAGCTCTTATTAAAGATTTTAAATCGGCTTTTTCTAGCAACTTCCCTTCTACTTTAGTTCTTAAATGCAATAAATTTCCAGCTCTAATAGTTTCTGTTTTATCAATTTTTAAGTTCGATGAAATTGTTGCCAATTGATTTTCTATAAAATCGGTTACTAATTGCTGCTCCTCTAATTCCTTACTTTTCCAAACTACGTTAAGTTGTTCTGTAGATGTAGATTCTGAATCTTTTTCAGCAACTTGAGTTCCTGCTAAAGACATCGTTTTAAAATTAGCATCAGCAACTTGCAACAAGGTTTCTGGAGTTGCTCCTAACCACAAACCTACTTTTGGATGAAACCAAACATATACAAATGCATTTTCGTACTTTTTTAGTAATTTTTGATACACTAAAAGCAACTCAAAGTCAGACAGTTGAACTACTTCATTACGTGAAATCACTACTTTTTGAACATCACTTTTATTAATTTCATCAATCGCTTTTTCTACAATTTTAATATGATTTTCTTTGGATTCTTCATCAACTGTAAAATCATTTTCATCAAAATTAAAATCGTTTAACAACAATTCTTCTTCCAAAAATGTAGCTTTTTCTGATGGAAATAAAATTGCTTTTTCATCAACATTAAAAGGCGCAAAAACAAAGCCAGATTCTATAAAATTATCTGTAAAGGTTAAAGAATCATCATTCATAAAAAACCCAGAAATGTTGTTTTCATTAGGTTTTCTATAAGCTACAAAAGGTAACTTATCCTTGTAAAATGCTGTGATTGTGTTAAAAATCTTCAATATAAATAGTTTAATAATTCTTCTTTACTAAATTTAAGTTTTGATAAGATATGCTGCATATTTCATCAAAAATTCAAATCAATTCTATTATCTTTTTGCTAAAATTATATTCGTCATTTTAGCAATAGAAATTAAATTATCATCTTCATCAACAATTTTAACTTCCCATAAATGAGTTGTTTTTCCTTTGTGAATATTTTTGGCAGTTGCAAAAACCACACCTTCTCTTTTACTTTTTATATGATTTATAGAAAGCTGAATTCCATTCACAAATTGTTCTTTACTATCAATAAAAAAATTGGAAGCTGCACTGCCCACAGTTTCTGCCAAAGCTGCAGTTGCTCCTCCATGCAATTGTCCATAAGGTTGATGAACTTTAGGTGAAACTGGCATTTTAGCTGTTAAAAAATCATCACCAATAGCAACATATTCTATATCAAGCGTTTCCATTAATGTGTTTTTATTACGAGCGTTAAATGCTTTTAAAAGTTCTTTTGTATCCATTCTAAAGGTTTTATCTTGTAAAAATACGCATAAAAATTTGTATTTTTGCCATTGAAAAGAGCAAGAGATTATGTACAAAATAAGAATTATTTTAGATACCAAAGAAGATATTATTAGAACTATTTTAGTAGATGAAACTATTGATTTAGAAATTTTACACAAAACAATTGCTTCGTCTTTTGGTTTTGCTGGTCAAGAAATGGCTTCTTTTTACAGAACTGATGACGAATGGACTCAAGGTGAGGAAATTCCGTTATTTAATATGGCAGAAGCTGGCGAAGATATTTCTATGAAAGGTTGTATTTTAAATGAAACGTTGCCAGATGAAAATAGCAAACTTATTTACGTGTACGATTTCTTAAAAATGTGGACTTTTTATGTAGATGTTGTTGAAATATCAGACGAAAAAAGAGACGATTTACCTCAAATAATTTTAACTGTTGGCGAAATTCCTGCAGAAGCTCCAGAAAAAGAATTTGTAGCTGAAAAAGTAGATGATGGTTTTGGTGATGAAGAAGATATTGATGATGAATTCGGACATTTTGATGATTTTGATTACAATGAATATTAGGTTTTCAGTAAGCAGTTTTCAGTAACAGTATTCAGTAACAGTATTCAGTAACAGTATTTAATTTAACTATTGATTTTTAGTGATTTAGTTGATTTTTAGTAATTTTATTACCTGTTTTTCTATTTATAATAATTTCTAAATACTAATTTTTTTTTCACAAAGATTGGAAACTGAAAACTGCGACTGCCAACTGAAAACTATAAACTGTAACAATTTCGTACTTTAGTCGTCTTACTTTTATAACTGACTAAATCAATTTCTTTGGAAACAATCTTATCTCTCAAAAATCTCGATAAAAAATACGGAGCTGTTCATGCAGTAAATAATCTTTCTTTTGATATTCAAAAAGGAAATGTTTACGGAATTCTTGGACCAAATGGCTCAGGAAAATCAACAACTTTAGGCATTATTTTAAATGTTGTAAACAGAACTTCTGGCGAATTTTCCTGGTTTAATGGAAATTTATCTACCCATGAAGCACTTAAAAAAGTAGGCGCAATTATAGAACGTCCAAACTTTTATCCTTACATGACTGCAACTCAAAATTTAGCGTTGATTTGTAAAATAAAAGGAATATCCACAGAAAAAATAGACGAAAAATTACAAACTGTAAATCTTTTTGAAAGAAGAAATAGCAAGTTTAGCACCTTTTCATTAGGAATGAAACAACGTTTGGCAATTGCATCTGCATTGTTAAATGATCCAGAAATTTTAATCTTAGACGAACCAACAAACGGTTTAGATCCTCAAGGAATTCATGAAATAAGACAAATCATCAAAAAAATTGCAGCAAATGGAACCACTATTTTATTGGCTTCGCATCTTTTAGATGAAGTTGAAAAAGTTTGTTCTCATGTGGTTGTTATTAGAAAAGGAATAAAATTATATGCTGGTAGAGTTGATGAAATGACAGCCTCTAAAGGTTTGTTAGAACTAAAAATTGATACAAATGAAGCTGAGTTAATACAGCTTTTAGAAAATCATCCTGCAATTTTAAAAGTTACCAAAGATCACGAAACGATTATTGCTACTTTGAATAGTGAAATTTCAGCAACAGAAATAAATACTTTATTGTTTAACAAAGGTCTTGTTTTAAGCCATTTGGTAAAACGTAAACCAAGTTTAGAGCAACAATTTTTAGATTTAACTAACAACAACTAATCAACAAAACCTAAAGTCATGTTAAGACTACTCACTATAGAATTTCATAAATTAAAGTACAATAGAGCAAGTAAAGTGTTATCTATTATTTACTTTGCTTTGCTTACATCCATAGCTTTAATTGCTGCCATAAAATTTGAATTTGGAAGTTTCAAATTGCATTTAGCAGATGCAGGAATTTTCAACTTTCCATATATTTGGCACTTTAACACCTACATTGCTTCCATTTTAAAATTCTTTTTATTGTTAGTAATTGTATCAATGATGTCTAACGAATACAGTTACAAAACGCTAAAACAAAATTTAATTGATGGTTTAAGTAAAAAAGAATTTATCCTTTCTAAATTTTATACAGTTATTGCATTTGCAGCAATTTCAACAGTGTTTGTTTTTGTAGTTTCTTTAGTTTTAGGATTGGTATATTCAGATTATAATGAGATTGCAATTATAGTTTCTGATTTAGATTATTTAGTAGCTTTCTTTATAAAACTAGTAGGTTTCTTTTCTTTTGGTTTGTTTTTAGGAATTCTTGTAAAACGATCTGCATTCGCAATTGGAGCCATGGTTATTTGGTTGATTATTGAAAGTATGTTTAAAGGCTTTTTATATTGGCAATTTCAAGGTGCAGAAAAAACTGGTGATAAAGTTGATACTGTTATGCAATTTTTACCTTTAGAAGCAATGAGCAACTTAATAAAAGAACCGTTTTCTAGACTAGGAGCTGTTAGATCTGCTGCAAATACAATGGGTGAAATTTTCACAAAAAGCTATTCTGTAGATTTTTTAAACATTTTAATCGTTTCTTTTTGGACGTTTATCTTTATCTTTTTATCCTATAAATTATTATTAAAAAGAGATTTATAATCTTATAATTTCAATAAAAAAATCACGAATGGAGTATCATAATTTAAAAATGATACTCCATTTTAATTTTGTGTATAAAAAGGTTTAAAGTTCTAGTAAGAAGACTCTTTTATTATTTATTTCTTATTATTTTTAGCAAATAATTCTTAATTAAATAATTACACATTGAAATTAAAAATAGCAGTATTCATATTTCTTTTCTCTTTAGTTTGCGTTACAAATATAAACGCTCAATTAAGCAAAAAACATTACTTACCACCAATTACAAGTGATGATCCCATAGGAAACCAATACATCTATATTTCTACACCTAAGAATAAAAATGTTTCGTTTAGAATTATACCAATTGGTCAGCCAACATCAGAGATCATTTCAGGTATTGTTTCAAATGCATCTCCATTTACAACAACCTCATTTAAAGTAGGTACTCAATTATTTCAACCTTCAGATGAAACAGCAACCATAATTTCTAATAAAGGTTATATTATAGAAGCAGATGATGTTGTGTATGTTTCTGTGAGAATGCGTTCTTCAAACACATTTCAAGCAGCAGCAATTGTTAGTAAAGGTCTTTCTGCTTTGGGTACAGATTTTAGAATGGGTGCTTTTGCTAATGATCAATCTAGAGGAGGCCATTTAAATTTTGTTTCTGTAATGGCTTCTGAAGACAATACAAATGTAACTTTTGATGATTTTACAGCAGGAATTAATGTGAATAATTATACAGGAACTTTTCCTTTTACTAGAATTTTAAATGAAGGTGAGAGTTTTATAGTTTCAGTTTCTTTTGATGCAGGTGGAGATCCTAATGATTTGATAGGTACACTTATAAAATCGGACAAACCTGTAATCGTTAATTCTGGTTCTGCAACCAGTAGTTTTTATGGTGGCGCAAATGGTCGTGATTATGGAATGGATCAAATTGTTGATGCTTCTAAAATTGGTACAGAATATATTTTTGTAAAAGGTGATGGACAAAATAATTGGGAAAATGTTTTAATTGTTGCTCATGAAGATAATACAGAAATAAACGTAAATGGAACAGCAACTGCTGTTGCCACTATTAATAAAGGAGAATGGCATGTTATAGAAGGTAGTTCTTACAATACTGCAGGTAATTTATATGTAGAAACAACAAAGCCAGCTTTTGCGTATCAAGGAATAGGTTTTGGATCTAGTGCAGCTAACCAAGGTTTATTTTTTGTACCACCTTTAAGTTGTGAAAACAGAGGTAAAGTTGATAATATTTCTGTAATAGATAAAATTGGAAATGATTTTTTTGATGGTGGTGTTACTATCGTTACGAATGTTGGAGCAACTGTTCGAATTAATGGCGAATCTATTTCTTCTTTTAATACTTCTGGACCTAATGTTGTGACTGGTAATCCAGGTTACGAAACCTATAAAGTAACAAATCTTACAGGAAATATTAGTGTAGAAAGTAGTGAAGAATTGTATTGTGCTTATTTTAATAGAAATGGTGCAGCAACTTCTGGTAGTTTTTATTCGGGTTTTCCTTCATCTCCAGAAATTAACTTCGATACTACAGTTTCATCTTTAGGAAACTGCATTCCAAATGTAACTTTACAAGCTGCCAATACAGATTTGTTTGACAGTTTTGAATGGCAATATTTTAACGAATCAACAGCAAGTTGGGAGCAAAAAAGCACTGATCCTGAATACAAACCTATAGAATCTGAACCTGGTAGGTATAGATTAATAGGTTTTATTGCTTGTACAGGAACTACGTTTGAGTCTGTAGAAATTCCTGTAAGTATTTGTCCTGACGATTTTGATGGCGATTTAATTATCGATAATTTAGATATTGATATTGATAATGATGGGATTTTAAATTGTGATGAATCTATTGGAAATGCTTCTTTAAATATTGCTGATAGTAACAATCCTTCAATTATTTTTCTAGATAATTCAACAAACAACACCATAGTTTCTGCTGTTTTTGCACAATCGCAAGCAGACAATACTTTTACTGGTGATGTTAATGGAAATTTTGAGTCGATTATAAATGCTGGAGTGGAATCTAAATTAAGTTACCAACTCAATTTTACACAGAATGTAAATTTTAGATTTACAGAAAATAAAACCACAAATCATACTATTTCAGAAGGTGAATTTTTTATTATCAAAATTGGTCCAAACAATAAAAACCTAACGCTTTTAGATCCTAATGACGAATTATTAATTGATACTAATTTTGATGGAGAATTCGAAAATGGAGTTACCAATATTTCTGCATCAGAAATCCACTTTCAATTTAAAGCGAATTCAGCAGGAGCTTCTAGCACGTTTGAGTTTTTAGCGAATCAAGTAAATCAAATAGAATTTCAACATCAATCTAATGGAATTTCTTCAACATCAACCTTTAATGGAAACCTGCAATTAACCTGTTTTTCTTTAGATTCAGATGGAGATGGCATTGAAAATATGTTCGATTTAGATTCTGATAATGATGGAATTCCTGATATTTCAGAAGCTTCTTCACCTACTATTACACTATTAAATACAGATATAAATCAAGATGGTTTAGATGATGCTTTTAACGGAATTACTACAAATATAGATTCAGATAATGATGGAATTCCCAATTATGTAGATCTAGATTCGGACAATGATGGTATTTACGATATAGTAGAAGCAAATCACACTGGAATTGATGCGAATAATGATGGAATTTTAGATGATGCAAATGCTACAAATGTTGGAATAAATGGATTGTTAAATACTTTAGAAACAGTTTTAGATAATGGAATATTAAATTATACAATTGCTGATACTGATGCTGATACTATTTTTAATTTTATAGAATTGGATTCAGATAATGACGATTGTTTTGATGTTACAGAAGCTGGTTTTACAGATGATAATAATGATGGTTATTTAGGAGTTTCTCCAGTTCAAGTTGATGATAAAGGAAGGGTTATTAATAATTCAGATGGTTATACAAGTCCTAATTTAGACTATACAACAAGTGCACCAATCACAATAAATACTCCTTTTGTTGATGTCACTTTTTGTGAAGATTTAACAGATACTATGACCATAGATACTACAGCAGATGCCTTTCTTTGGGAGGTTTCTGTGGATGGAACTAGTTGGAACACAATCACAGATAACACCATTTATAGTGGAGCAACTACAAATGCGTTGCAAATTACAAATACACCTTTAAACTTTGATGGGTTTTTATATCGAGTTATTTTAGGTAGAACTGGAAATGCTTGTCCAAAAACATCAAATGAAATTACATTAACCGTAAATCCTGCTCCAATTGTAACTCCAGAAGTAGATTTATTACAATGTGATGATGATTTGGATAGAATATCGACTGTAAATCTTACAGAAGCAGAAATTAGTATTTCTACAAATTCTGCCAATGAAACTTTCCAATATTTTGCTACAGAAGCAGATGCAATTGCAGGAACTCCTTTGGTTGCAGACGAATTGCGTTATCCTGTTAATCAAAATGGAGAAGCCTGGGTAAGAACTATTTCCTCTGAAGATTGTTACCGAATTTCTAAAATTAATTTAGAAGTAGAAGCTGCAGCAGATGTTGCTTACAACAAAGAATTTGATGCTGTTTGTGATGATTTTTTACAAACTGATGGCACAGATGGTCCTGCAAATGATGATACTGATGGAATTACAAACTTCGATTTTAGTGAAGCTAATGCTGAAATTTTAGTATTCTTCCCTCCTCTTTTACAACCAGATTTAGAAATCTCTTATTATGAAACTAGAGCAGATAGAACTGCTGTTTTAAATGAAATTCCTGACATTGGAAATTACAGAAACATCAATTTTCCTTCAGATGTTACAAGACAGACTATTTATTTTAAAATCACCAATAAAAACAATAATAACTGTTCTGGAACTGGTGAATTATATTTAAAAACAAATACAGTTCCTAAAGCTGAAAATGTTCCAAATTTAGAAGTGTGTGATGATGTCAATGATGGTAATGAAACCAATGGAATTGTACAATCTTTTAACTTAGAAACCCAAACTTCTGCTATTTTAAATGGACAAAATTCTGCTGATTTTACAGTAACCTATCACCTTTCTGCAGCTGATGCCAATACTGGAGATGATGCTCAAACATCACCTTTTGCAAATACGACTCGTGATTCGCAACCAATTTTTGTAAGAGTTACCAATAATACAATTGGCTGTTTTACAGATCACACTTCGTTTAATGTGGTTGTAAATCCTATTCCAATTGCCAATTTTGTTGATGATTTAGAAATTTGTGATGAAAATTCTGATGGTTCTGCAAGAAATGGCTTTTCACAATCTATTGATTTAGAATCTCAAACTGCTGGTATTTTAGGAACTCAAGATCCAAATACGCACACAGTTACGTATCACAGATCTTTGGCTGAAGCTAGAAATGGAGGTAATTCTTTGATTTCTCCATACTCAAATAGCACTCCAAATAGAGAAACAATTTTTGTACGAATTTTTAATACAGATACACAATGTGCTAATCCAATTTCTAATTTTGATGTGATTGTAAACCCTGAACCAGTTTTTGTTGTACCAACCAATTTAGCCTATTGTGATAATGCTTTAGATGGTGATGATGCCAATGGAATTATTCAAAACATCGATTTGGATAGTAAAATAACTGAAATTTTAGGAGCAACTCAAAGTCCAAACGATTTTAATGTTACTTTTCATAGCTCACAAGCAGATGCTACTTCTGGAGCTGGAGCCATTGTTTCTCCTTATCAAAATACAAATACCACAGAAACTATTTTTGTTCGTATTCAAAATAAAAATTCTTTGTGTATAAATGATGATGCCACTTTTGATGTCATCGTAAACACATTACCCGATTTTACAGTGACAACTCCTCAAATTTTATGTTTGAATGATTTGCCTTTAAATATTGCTGCAGAAAATGCAAGAGATGTTTACACCTACATTTGGCAAGATGAAAATGGAACTGTTTTAAACACAGCTTCTAGAGATAATATCAACATTACAACTGGTGGAACCTACACAGTTACTGCAACAACTACAGATGGTACTTTGTGTGAAAGATCAGAAAATATTGTAATCAGCGAATCCAATCCAGCTATTTTAGAGCGCAGTTTTATTACCATTATTGATGAAGGAAATAACATTGGTAGTGAAGATAATTTATCAATAGCTATTGATACCATTAATAACGATTTAGGTCCTGGAGACTATCAGTTTGCAATTGTAAATACAGATGATAACTCAAGAATTCCAATTATCGGTTTTCAAGACGAACCGCTGTTTGAAAACTTAGAAGGTGGTGTGTATCAAATAATAGTAAACGATAAAAATGGTTGTGCACCAGATGAAATGTTGTTAGTTTCTGTAATTCAGTTTCCCAAATTCTTTACACCAAATGGTGATGGAAAAAACGACACTTGGGTTGTAAAAGGTGCTAATAAAGATTTTTATCCAAATGCGAGCATCAATATATTTAATAGATTTGGAAAATTAGTAGCACAAGAACCAATAGATAGCCAAGGCTGGAATGGAATGTCTCAAGGAAAATTATTACCTTCTGACGATTATTGGTTCAATATTACACTAATTCCTGCTGATACTACAAAACCAACAATCAACAAAAAAGGAAACTTTTCTTTGTTGAGGAAATAGAGAAAACCTCTTTGAAATATTTCAAAGAGGTTTTTTTCAAATAATCTATTCTCCAAACTTATTAAGCAACTTTCCCCACTTTAATAATTCCCTTTTTAGACTTTTCAACAACTTCAAACTGATTAGAAGTATTATTTTCACCACCAGCTTTTAGAGCTTTATCTCCCGCAAAAAAAGATTTATGATCATCACCCAAATCAGAACCAGCCATTCTTTGATGTTTTACACAAGAAACTCCTTTTCTAATTTCTTGTCTTTGCACACCTTTAACGTAGGCTAACATTCCATCTTCACCAAAGTAACCTTCAGTTAAATCATTCATGTGTAAGGCTGTTGTATGGTAAGTTGGCAAAGTTATTAAATGATGAAAAATACCTGCTTCTCTTGCACTATCTGCCTGAAAAGTTTTAATTTTTTTATCCGCTCTAAAACTCAATTCTGTAACATCATATTGTTCATCCATTAAGTTATTTCTATCATAAGCAGTCATATTTTCTCCTTCTGCAAGCATCTCACTATAAACTTGTTGTCTAAAATTTAAAGTCCAATTAAATGAAGGAGAATTGTTATACACCAATTTTGCATTTGGAATAACTTCTTTAACTCTGTTAACCATGTTTGCAATTTGCTTCACATTTGGTGTAGGCGTTTCTATCCATAATAAATCTGCGCCATTTTGTAAACTTGTAACACAATCTAACACAACTCTATCTATATTAGAACCTTCCTTAAATTTATACAAACCGTTTGCTAACCTCATGGGTCTTAATAACTTTCCTCCTCTTTTTAGTAAAACATCATCTTCATTTGCTTCATTTAAAGTGATTTCTTCAGCCTCTACAAAAGCCAAATATTGAGAAGCTAAATCTCCAGCTTCTTGACTTACAGGCAATTTTTGAGTTAATCCTGCTCCTTCAGAATCTGTTCTTGCAACAATAACTCCTTCATCGACTCCCAATTCTAAAAATGCATAACGAATTGCATTTAATTTTGCAATAAAATCTTCATGTGGAACCGTAACTTTTCCATCTTGATGTCCACATTGTTTTGCATCAGAAACCTGATTTTCAATTTGAATTGCACATGCTCCAGCTTGAATCATTTTTTTAGCCAATAAATAGGTTGCTTCTTCGTTTCCAAAACCTGCATCTATATCTGCAATAATTGGTACGATATGCGAATCGAAATTATCAATTTCATTTTGCACGTTTTCCCCATTTTCTAATCTTCTAAATAAGTCATTCAGTTCTATTGCATCTGCTTGACGCAAAAAGTCATAAATTTCTTCAATTAAAGAGGAAACTGCCGTTTTTTCGTGCATTGATTGATCTGGTAAAGGACCAAATTCAGAGCGTAAAGCAGCAACCATCCAACCTGAAAGGTATAAATATCTTTTAGCAGTTGTTTTATGGTGCTTTTTTACAGCAATCATTTTTTGTTGCGCCACAAAACCATGCCAACAACCTAAAGATTGCGTGTAATTTGACGAATCTTCATCATAAGCTGCCATATCTTTTCTCATAATTGCAGCAGTATATTTTGCAATCTCTAATCCTGTTTTAAAACGATTTTGTGCAACCATTCTTGCAGCATTTTCAGAGTTAATAGCATTCCAAGAATTACCATACTTTTCTTTCAAATTTCTAACAGTTTCTAAAGCTGAACTATAACTACTTTGTGATAAATTTTTCATAATTTTGTCTTTTAATTATTAAGGTTTTCTGGATTTTGATAATTACGTCTCGCAAACTATTACAGTAGTTGCGAGACATTTTTTTTTAAATGTGATTGTAAGCTGATAATGTTAAAAATTCTTCGAAATTTTTGTTTAAAACAAGCTCGTCAAATAACTGTATTGCTTTCTGGAATTTACCATGATTAAATCTATCTTCTCCAACATAATTTTTAATTTTTTCAATCTCTTGATGTTTGATTTTTTCATAATTTTTAGTATTAAAAGTTAATCCATTCGTAGTTTTTACATTATTTTGAAGCCATAGCCAAATTTGAGTTCTTGAAATTTCTGCAGTAGCAGCATCTTCCATTAAATTATAAATAGCAGCTGCGCCATTTCCTCTTAACCAACTTTCTATATATAAAATACCAACATTTATATTTTTTCTAATTCCATCTTCTGTAATTGTTCCTTTTGGCATTTCTACTAAATCAGTTTCACTTACATTTACATCCGATCTTTTTACATGAATTTGATTTTTAGTTGACATATTTTCATTAAAAACTTCCATAGCCACAGAAACCAATCCTGGATGCGCAACCCACGTTCCATCATGCCCATTCTTTACTTCCGTTTCTTTATCTGCTATTACCTTTTTAAAAGCCAATTGATTTGCCATTTCATCATTCTTAATCGGAATTTGTGCAGCCATTCCACCCATTGCATGCACATTTCTTTTATGGCAACTTTGAATCACTTTTAAAGAATACGCTTCCATAAACGGAGTTTTCATGGTAACTTGGTCTCTATTTGGAACCATAAAACCTGCATGATTTCTGAATTTTTTAATGTAAGAAAATATATAATCCCATCTTCCACAATTCAAGCCAGCCATGTGATTTCTTAATTCATAAATAATTTCGTCCAATTGAAAACTAGCTGTAATTGTTTCCACCAAAACAGTTGCTTTAATTGAGTTTTGAGCAATATTCAAATAGTCTTGTGCAAATACGAAAACATCATTCCAAAAACGTGCTTCTAAATAATGTTCTAATTTTGGTAGATAGAAATATGTTGCAGAATCTCTTTCTTGTAAAGTTTTAATATTATGGAAAAAGTACAATCCAAAATCAACCAAAGAACCAGACATTTCTTCACCATCAACAGTAAAATGCTTTTCGTTTAAATGCAAACCTCTTGGCCTTACTAATAAAGTTGCTGTATTTTCATTTAATTGATAGCTTTTATCTTTTTTATCATTATAAAATGAAATAGATTTATTATTTGCATCACGTAAATTAATCTGACCATTCAAATTATTTTGAATGCTTGGAGCATTACTATCTTCAAAATCTGCCATAAACGTTTTAGCGCCAGAATTCAGTGCATTAATGACCATTTTACGATCAACAGGTCCAGTAATTTCTACTCTTCTGTCTAATAAATCCTTTGGTAAAGGCGCACAAACCCAATCAGATTGTCTAATTTTTATTGTCTCTTCAGGAAAAGAAGGATAATTTCCTGCATCAAAATAAGCTTGCTCAACTTCTCTTTCTTCTAATAACTTTAATCTTCTTTGATTAAACTTCTCATGCAATGCAAACAAAAAAAGCTGTGCTTCATTTGTTAAAATGTCTTGATATTTTTCAATTTCAAACCCTTTAAAACTGATTTCTTTGGTCATTGTGTTTTCTTCCATAATTAGACTGTTTTAATTTCTACTCTACAATGATATAAATAATTTCTGAACCCCACAAGCGAACGTTCGCTAAATTTGATAAAAACTTTATTTTTATTAATTCGCTAAATAGTATTACATTTGATTTATGATGATAGAAGACGAATATATTCGCTTAATTTTTGGTTTAAAATTGAAGCAAATAAGAACAGAGAGAAATCTTTCTCTTTTTGGATTGGCAAAATTATCAGGTTTATCAAAATCTTATTTAAACGAGATTGAAAAAGGCAAGAAATATCCAAAGACAGATAAGATATTATTACTTTCAGAAAGTTTAGAAGTTCCTTACGACCATATGGTTTCTTTAAAGTTGGATAAAAATTTAGCGCCAATTGGAGAAATTTTGCAATCTAAAATCTTAAAAGAAATACCTTTAGAATTATTTGGAATTAAAGAGAACAATTTAATTGATATTGTCGCAAATGCACCTGCAAAAGTAAATGCGTTTATTAGTACCATTATTAAAATTGCTCAAAATTATAATTTAACCCGAGAAAGTTTCTTTTTAGCTTCTTTGCGTTCTTACCAAGAAGCGCACAATAATTATTTTGAAGAGATTGAGAATGATGTAGAAAAATTTGCAGAAGCGTATCACATCAATTTATCAAAAAGAATAACCGCTAAAGAATTAGAAGAAATTTTAGTAGAAGAATTTGGTTACACAATTGATAATGAAGAACTTCAAAAGCATAAAAATCTAGATGAATTAAGGAATATTTATATCCCCACAAAAAAGATTTTATTAATTGATAAAAATATTTCTGAAGCTCAAAAAACTTTTATTTACGCAAAAGAAATTGCCTATAATTTTTTAAATATTGATGAACGTTTGTATACTTTCCCTTGGATAAAATTTGATAGTTTTGATCAAGTTTTAAATAATTTTATCGCTTCTTATTTTGCAGGAGCATTAATTATCCCAAGAAAAAATTTGAACGATAAACTAACCAATTTCTTTGCTTTAGAGGAATGGAAACCTTTAAAATTACATCAAATTATAAAGCATTTTAATTGTTCTCAAGAAACTTTTTATCAACGTTTAACGAGTATTTTACCTAAATTTTTCAATATAAAAAACTTATTCTTTTTGCGTTTTACACATCAAGCAAATTCACCTGAATTTAGATTAAATAAAGAACTGCACATTACCCAACAACAAGCACCTCATGCTAACAGAAATAACGAGCATTATTGCAGACGTTGGGTTTCTATCAAAACAATTCAGGATTTAGAAAAATCAAGCAAAGAGAGGTCCACATTTGGAGTTCAGATTTCTTCTTATGTAGATCAAAAGAATGAATATTTAGTACTTTCATCAGCAACTCAAGATCCTTTTAAAAAAGATATTAGTAGAAGTGTTAGTATTGGGTTATTACTTTCTCCTCACTTAAAAAAGAAACTTGCTTTTTTAAAGGAAGATACATTTCCTAAAAAAATTGTTGGGGTTACTTGTGAAACTTGTTCCGTTAAAAATTGCGCAGAAAGAGTTGCAAAACCTAGTCGTTTATATAAAAAAAATAAATATAATGAAATTGCAAAAACTGTAGACAACATCATAAAAAATTACAGTTAAAATCCTTAATTTAGCATTCATAAACTACAGAGAATCTATGGACATCAACTTCAATAAAAACGAAGATTACAATAAACTTTTAGTTTCAGATTTAAAAAGACGTTTTGCCAAAGTAAAATTAGGTGGAGGTCAAAAAAAAATCGATAAACATCATGAAAAAGGAAAAATGACAGCTCGTGAAAGAGTTGATTATTTATTAGATTCAAATAAAAAATCGATAGAAATTGGTGCTTTTGCAGGCGAAGATATGTATGCAGAACATGGAGGCTGTCCTTCAGGAGGTGTTGTTGTAAAAATGGGCTATATAAAAGGCAAGCAATGTATTGTTGTTGCCAATGATGCTACTGTAAAAGCAGGTGCTTGGTTTCCTATTACAGGAAAAAAGAATTTACGAGCGCAAGAAATATCCATAGAAAATAGATTACCAATTATATATTTAGTGGATTCTGCTGGAGTTTATTTACCAATGCAAGATGAAATTTTTCCTGACAAAGAACATTTTGGGCGTATTTTTAGAAATAATGCTGTAATGAGTTCTATGGGAATTACGCAAATTTCTGCAGTAATGGGAAGTTGTGTTGCTGGTGGTGCATATTTACCAATTATGAGTGATGAAGCTTTAATTGTAGATAAAACTGCGAGTATCTTTTTAGCAGGAAGTTATTTGGTAAAAGCAGCCATTGGCGAAAGTATTGATAATGAAACTTTAGGTGGAGCGACTACACATTGCGAAATTTCTGGAGTTACAGATTACAAAGCCAAAGATGATAAAGATGCACTTGACAAAATAAAATTTATTGTTGATAAAATTGGTGATTATGACAAAGCTGGTTTTAGCAAAACTGAAGCTTTTGAACCAAAAGAAAATCAAGATGATATTTTTGGAATTCTACCAAAAGAAAGAAACGCACAATATGATATGTTAGAAATCATAAAGCGTTTGGTAGATAATTCTGAATTTGAACAATATAAAGAAGGTTATGGACAAACCATTCTTACTGGTTATGCAAGAATTGATGGTTGGGCAGTTGGTATTGTTGCCAACCAACGTAAATTAGTGAAAACTAAAAAAGGAGAAATGCAATTTGGTGGTGTGATTTACAATGATTCTGCTGATAAATCCACACGTTTTATAGCCAATTGTAATCAGAAAAAAATACCTTTAGTTTTCTTACAAGATGTTACTGGTTTTATGGTAGGTTCTAAATCTGAACATGGAGGAATTATAAAAGATGGTGCAAAAATGGTAAATGCAGTAAGTAATTCTGTAGTACCAAAATTCACAATTGTTATCGGAAATTCTTATGGAGCAGGAAATTACGCAATGTGTGGTAAAGCGTATGATCCACGATTAATTGTGGCTTGGCCAAGTGCTGAACTAGCTGTAATGAGTGGAAACTCTGCTGCAAAAGTGTTGTTACAAATAGAAACTGCTTCACTTAAAAAACGTGGTGAAGAGATTACACCAGAAAAAGAAGCCGAACTTTTTAATAAAATAAAATCACGTTATGACAACCAAGTTTCTCCATATTATGCTGCTGCAAGAATTTGGACAGATGGTGTGATTAACCCTTTAGATACCAGAACTTGGATTTCTATGGGAATTGAAGCTGCAAACCACGCTCCAATTGAAAAGAAGTTTAATATGGGGGTTTTACAAGTTTAGATAATTATCGCTAAAGTTTTTCATCCAGTTTTGTCATGCTGGAAGCATCTCACACAATAATAAAAAAAAACGCTTCTAAAGTCACGAAGTGATTGGAAAATATGAAAACAAAATAGAGAGTCAAAACAATAAACACTACCTATCTTTCAATCAATAATTAATGACTAATATCACAATTAGTCATTTTTTTATGCCTTATTTTTGCAATAAATTACTAAAAATGAGTAAATCTATTTATATAACAACTATTGAACCTAATAGTGGTAAATCTTTAATATCTCTTGGTATTTTAAGAATGATGCTTAATCAATCTTCTAAGGTTGGATATTTTAGGCCGATTATCAACAAAGGAGAAAATAACGAATTCGATAACCATACATATACAGCAATTAATTATTTTAATTTAGATATTGACTACAAAGACTGTTTTGTTTACGAACAAAGTGAAGTTGTAGAATTAATTAGTGAAGGCAAAACTGATGAGGTAATTCATAACATCATCAAAAAATATAAAAAATTAGAAGCTACTTACGATTATGTGTTAATTGAAGGTACAGATTTTTCTGGTGATGGAGGTTTTACAGAAGTTGATGTAAACTTAATGATTGCCAAAAACTTAGGAGTTCCTGTGTTAATTGTGGGTGCTGGAAATGGAAAAAAGAAGAAAGATTTTATCAACACAATGCAAATTACCTACAATTCTTTTGTACAAAAAGAAGTAGATGTTATTGGTTTAATCGCCAATAAAACTGAAGTAGAAGAAATTGAATACATAAAAACAGAATTGCATAAATCGATTCCAAAATCGGTGCAAATAGATGTAATTCCAAAAGTAAATTATTTAGCTTTTCCCACTGTAAAAGAGGTTGTTGAAGCATTAAATGGAGAAATTTTATTTGGAGAACAATTTTTAAATAATTCAATTGGCAGTTATAGTACAGGTGCTATGCAGTTGCGTAATTACATTACTCGAATTAAAAAAAATGCATTGGTAATTACACCTGGAGACAGAGCTGATATTATTTTGGGAGCTTTACAAGCAAATGCTTCTAGCAATTATCCAAAAATTGCAGGTATTATTTTAACAGGAGGTTTAATTCCAGAAGATTCAATTCTTAAATTAATTGAAGGAGTACAATCTACCATTCCAATTATTTCTGTAAAAGGAGGCACTTTTGGTGTTTCGAATCAAATTGGCTCTGTAAATCCAAAAATTTACGCGAGCAACACTAAAAAAATTGTATTGGCTTTAGATACTTTTGATAAACATGTAAATGAAAAAGGATTAACGAGTATTTTATCGAATTTTAATTCTGATAAATTAACGCCAAGCATGTTTCAATACAATCTTCTGCAGAAAGCAAGAGTCAGTAGAAAACATATTGTTTTACCAGAAGGAAATGATCAAAGAATTATAGAAGCAGCAGCTCGTTTGCAGTTATTAGATATTGTAGACTTAACGCTATTAGGAAACAGGGAAGATATTCAAATGAAATGCGATCTAATTGGTTTGCAAATAAATTTGGATAAAATAAATATTTTAGACCCTGAAGATTCCATTCATAATAAAAATTTCGCAAAAACTTTATTCGAAGCTAGAAAACACAAAGGCTTAACAGAAACTACAGCAACAGATTTAACAAGAGATGTTTCTTATTATGGTACTTTAATGATTTTAAATGGTTTAGCTGACGGAATGGTTTCTGGTGCAGTGCACACAACCATGCACACTATTAAACCAGCACTACAAATTATCAAAACCAAACCAGGCGTTTCTGTAGTTTCATCCGTATTTTTTATGTGTTTGTCAGACAGAGTTTCTGTAATGGGCGATTGTGCTGTAAACCCAAATCCGAATGCAGAACAATTAGCAGAAATTGCAATTTCATCTGCAGCATCTGCAGAAGCATTTGGCATCAAAGCAAAAGTGGCAATGTTATCTTATTCTTCAGGAAGTTCTGGAAAAGGTGAAGAAGTAGAAAAAGTTAGAAAAGCAACTGAAATTGCTAAAAAATTGAATCCAGATTTGTTAATTGAAGGACCCATTCAATATGATGCTGCAGTAGATATGTCTGTTGCAAAAACAAAAATGCCAGATTCTAAAGTTGCTGGTCAAGCTTCTGTATTAATTTTTCCTGATTTAAATACTGGGAATAATACCTACAAAGCCATTCAAAGAGAAACTGGAGCTTTGGCAATTGGCCCAATGTTACAAGGATTAAACAAACCTGTAAACGACTTAAGTAGAGGTTGTACAGTGGATGATATTTTTAACACAGTTTTATTAACAGCAATTCAAGCAAATCAAGCATAATTATGAATATTTTAGTTTTAAACGCAGGTTCATCATCTTTAAAATATCAAGTGATAGAAATGCCATCTCAAACCGTAAAATGTGTTGGTTTGGTTGAAAGAATTGGTTTTGAAGATGCCATTTTTACCCACGAGAAAAACAACGTAAAATATTCTGAAATAATATCAATATTAAACCATGAAATAGGTTTAAGAAGAATTGCAAAAACGCTTTTAGATGCAGAAATCGGAGTCATAAATTCTGTTGATGAAATTGAGGCTGTTGGTCATAGAGTTGTTCATGGAGGTACTAAACTTAGCAAAACTGTTATCATTACTGAGGATGTAAAAAATAATATTCGTGATTTATTTGAGATAGCTCCTTTGCATAATCCAGCAAATTTAAAAGGCATCGAAATTGCTGAAACTATTTTTACATTAGCAAAACAAATTGCAATTTTTGATACAGCTTTTCATCAAACAATGCCAAAAGAAGCCTATCAATATGCTATACCAAACTCATTTTTAGATGAACATAGAATAAGAGCTTATGGTTTTCATGGAACAAGTCATAAATACGTTTCTGAAAAAGCAATTGAGTATTTAGGGGAAAAATCATCAGAAAAAATAATTACCATTCATTTGGGAAATGGTTGCTCTATGGCTGCCATAAAAGATGGAAAATGTATTGATACTTCAATGGGTTTTGCACCATCAAATGGATTGATTATGGGAACAAGAAGTGGAGATATAGACCAATCTGTAATATTCTTTTTGATGAAAAAACTCAACAAATCTATGGATGAAGTTGCCAATTTGTTAAATAAAGAATCTGGCCTGCAAGGTTTAGCTGGCTTTTCTGATTTACGTGAAATTTCTGAAAAAGCAGCAAATGGAAATTCAGATTGCCAAAATGCTTTAAATTTAGCAGCTTATAGAATTAAAAAATATATTGGTTCTTATACTGCTGTTTTAAATGGAGTGAACGCGATTGTTTTTACAGCAGGAATTGGAGAAAATTCTGGAATAATGAGAGCATTGGCTTGTGAAAATTTAGATTTTTTAGGTATTGATTTAGATGAAAATAAAAATAATCTTAGATCTAAAGAAATTAGAGAAATTCAATCAAATAAATCTAAAGTAAAAATATTGATTATTCCTACAAATGAAGAAATTGAGATTGCAAAACAGTCTTATCAGCTTTTAAAATAACATTTATAAACATAAAAAAACCTTTCAACTTTAAAAATTGAAAGGTCTTTTTTTAAGCAACTTTAAAAATATTTATGTTTTATTTTTTTACAAATCTTTTTGTTGCCATATTTCCTTTATCATCTTGTACTTTCAATACATAAACTCCGTTTACTAAATTTTCAATATTTAATTGATTCTTATTTGATGTGATAATTTTCTTTCCAAGAACACTATAAACTTCAACATTTTTAATCGTAAAATTACTGTTATCAATATGTAAAACTAAAGTTGCTGGGTTTGGATATATTACAAAATTAACTAAACTAAAATCACGTGTTCCAGCAGTAGCTTCATTGTAATTATACGTTGTTCTATAATTAGTTGAAGATCTTTGTAAAATTTTATTAAAAATTCCATCCGCAGAAAATATAAAATCAATTCCTGTTTTGTCTCTAAAAGGATGTGCATAATTTGACATTAATTTGCTGGTATCAAAAGTTATGGTTTCCTCATCTCCTTCAATTAAAACGTTATCGTCTAAATAATAATCTTTTTCTATAACAGCATTTCCATTAGTATCATATGTATATTCAGATTTGTAATCAGTTACCCAATCTGCACCATTCCAAGTCTGACCATCTTCTACAGTTATTCTATCATTAGTATCATAAGAGTAAACTGTTCTATCGGATTTTACCCACTCATCTACTTCCCAACTATCAGATTTTGAGATACTAACTTTACCATTTGCATTATAAGTTAACGTTATATTCGATGAATCATCACCATAAAAATATTCAGCTAGAGCTCCATCCCATTCTTTACTTATAGCAGAAGAAATTTTACCATTAACATATGCAATATCAAAAACGAATTCTACAATCCAATTACCTCTATCATATTCCCAGTTTGTAATTTGATATAATTTTCCATTAGTATCGTAATAATTGGCTGTTCTATTTTTTTGGGTTATAATACCTCCAGAATAGTTATTGTAATATTCAAGAAAAACCTTATCATTATCAGGATACGTATATGTTGATTCATAAGATTTTATCCATGTAGATGTTGAACTTTCCCAATAAAATTCAACTTCTTTGGTTAAATTTTTATTATTATCATACTCAAAGTCTGTTCTATTGCTATTTACCCAATTTGTACCATTAAAATATTCAGTCAAGCTAAACGTAAGCTTATCCTGCCCTAAAAAGGTCGTTGCTATTAAGGTAAAAAGTAAAAAAGTAATTTTTTTCATATTTCTTTATATTTATGATTGTTCGTAAATATATTTAAAACAAGATAAGAAGTCAATACCTAGCAATAGGTATTTTTACTATCAAATCATCAATCAAAATAATTGTAAATCAACTTTCAAATTTTTATATTTGCGTGTTAAATAATTTACAGAAAACAATCATTATAAATGGGTAGAGCTTTCGAATTAAGAAAAGGGCGTAAAATGAAGCGTTGGTCAGCAATGGCAAAAACTTTTACTAGAATTGGTAAAGATATTGTGATGGCTATTAAAGAAGGTGGTCCAAATCCTGATGCAAACTCGCGTTTAAGAGCAGTTATGCAAAATGCGAAGGCTGCAAATATGCCTAAAGATAATGTTGAAAGAGCTATTAAAAAAGCTACTGATAAAGATACAGCAGATTATAAGGAAGTACTTTTTGAAGGCTATGCACCTCATGGAATTGCTATTCTTTTAGAAACTGCAACCGATAATAACAATAGAACAGTTGCCAATATTAGAGCCGCTTTTAATAAAAATGATGGAAATTTAGGAACTTCTGGTTCTGTTGTTTTTATGTTTGATCATGTGTGTAATTTCACCTTGAAAAAAGAAGATATTACCACAGATTTAGAGGAACTAGAATTGGAATTAATCGATTTTGATGTTGAAGAGGTTTTTGATGATGAAGATGGAATTATAATTTATGCGCCTTTTGAGCAATTTGGTTCTTTACAATCTTACTTTGAAGAAAATAATATCGAAATTATATCTTCAGGTTTTGAAAGAATTCCAACATCTACTGTAAAATTAAACGACGAGCAAAAAGCAGATGTAGAAAAATTATTAGAAAAATTAGAAGAAGATGATGATGTAAATTCTGTATATCATTCTATGGAAAATTAAATTTTTTCACATTGATAAAATATAGAAATCCTAAACTTTTAAAAAAGTTTAGGATTTTTTTTATTTCAATTATTTTAGAAAATTCAGTTTTTGTTGATACAAAACTTCTCGATACAATTTTGTAAAAAACGAAATCACTCGAACTGATAATTTGATAACTATTTAGTATAAAATTAGAATTTTTAAAACTTATTATCTCCATCTAGCAAATTACCAATTCCACCTAAAACAGAACCTTCTCCTCTACTTCCATTTCCAGTCTGTGGAGCCATTGCCAAAACTCTGCCTGCCAATCTGCTAAAAGGTAAAGATTGAATATACACAGTTCCTGGTCCACGTAAAGTTGCAAAAAATAAGCCTTCACCACCAAAAACAGTGTTTTTAATGCCTCCCACAAATTCTATATCATAATCAACATCTTTTGTAAAACCGACGATACAACCTGTGTCTACTTTTAAAACTTCACCCTGTTTTAACACTTTTTTAGCCATAGTTCCTCCTGCATGAATAAATCCTAAACCATCACCTTCCATTTTTTGCATGATAAAACCTTCGCCACCAAATAAACCTCTTCCTAACTTTTTTGAGAATTCAATTCCGATTGAAACTCCTTTAGCTGCACATAAAAAAGCATCTTTTTGGCAGATGAATTTCCCTCCAAATTCGTTTAAATCGATAGGAATAATTTTTCCTGGATATGGAGATGCAAACGAGATTTGCTTTTTTCCAATTCCATCGTTTGTAAAAACGGTCATAAATAAACTTTCGCCAGTTAAAATTCGTTTTCCAGCAGAAAATATTTTTCCTAAAATTCCTTTTTCTTGATTAGAACCATCACCCAAAATTGTATTCATTTTTATGTGGTCGTCCATCATCATAAAAGTTCCAGCTTCTGCAACAACGCCTTCTTGAGGATCTAATTCAATTTCTACAAATTGCATTTCTTCTCCAAAAATCTTATAATCGATTTCGTGAGCATTCATAGTGTTATTTCTTTTTGGTGAATTGTTTGGTAGCTTATCTTGAAACATAGTTTTAATATTTTAGTTGATATTTATAAGATGATTAAGATGTTATTTTGTTACACAAATAGACCATAAAATTCTTAAATTTAATAATTTCTTAAGATTTTGTTGATCTATAGGTTTTAAAATTTAAACTATTTTTGATAAAAAAATAACGATGAAATATTTATCTCCAGAATTAGAAGCTTTTTACAAGCAATTTGAAACGACTAAACCTTTAGCACGCACCAATGTTTCTTGTGGAATTTTTCAAGATTGTGATTATACTGAAGAAAGACCTCAATTATATAAAAAGAAACAATAGTTTACGGTTTCACTTTTAAACTCCAATGAAAATTAAAGTTAGAAACCACTACTCCATCTTTATTTTTTCCTTCAGAAGTTAAAACAATTTTTTGTCCTTCTCCTGTTGCTATCGATTTTTGAATGGCTTCTCTAATTTCATTTCCTCCAGTGCAAGAAAATGTAATTCTACCAGTTGCTTTTTTAAAAAAATCTGCTTCTTGATGTGTCACTAACATCGATACTTTACGTTTAGAATCATAAATTGCCTTCATCACTAAAATACCTGTTGGCATTTCTGCAGCCATTCCTTGTGCAGCCCAAAACATACTTTGAAACGGATTTTGATTCATCCACCTATGTTTTATAGTAACAATAACTTCTTTGTCTGTAATTGATTGTACTCTAACTCCTCCAAAATATGCTAAAGGAAGTTTTATAAAGTTAAAAAAATTGACTTTTGCAGGTGTAAATTTCATTTATATATTTTAAAAATGGACTGTTAAATTAAATTGAATTAAAATTAAATTCGCTTTCAAAGATAGCTAAAATTTAATTAAAGTCAATAATAACAGTAGTTTTAAAGCTTTTTATGAAAATTTTCAAACGTTAAAAAAATGTTAATTATAGTACTATGCATTGCACAATACCTTCTAAAGGATATATATTTGCATAAGAAAGTATTATATCAAATTTAAAAAATGAAAAACAACAACCAAAATACCAACGCATTTTTAATTCACATTTCTGCATTTGCAGGTTTTATGTTTCCATTTGGCAATATTATTACCCCTTTAATTGCTTGGCAAACGTTAAAAGATAGAAGCGCTTATTTAGATGAACAAGGAAAAGAAGCTGTAAATTTTAATATCAGTTATACACTGTACGTATTTTTATTAACCATCTTATTTATTCCTTTTGCTTTCGGTTCTCTATTTAATAACCACAGGAATCACTTAAATTGGAATAATTTAAATATTAATTTCGATTTTGGTTTCGATAACTTTTATAGCTTTTTAGGCTTTGGATCCATTGCAGGAATTATATACATTATAGGAATTGCCTTGGTAATTATAGCTTCTATAAAAGCAAGAAATGGCGAAGCTTACAAATATCCATTCACGATAAAATTTGTGAAATAAAAAGGGCTCCCTTAATTCCTTTAAAGAAGGAAAATATATTGAAAACAGAAAAAATAAAACTGAAGTAATTCAGTTAAAAATTAAAAATATGATTTTAACAAACAAAATGCTCATACAACAGTTTCTTCCTTTTTGGAAGATTAAGATGGGCTTTCAAAGAAACAATATATGAAGATTGAAAACACAAAAGCACAAATGCGAAAAGGTGTTTTAGAGTTCTGCATTTTATCTATCTTAAATAATGGAGATGCCTATACTTCTGAAATACTCAAAACGCTAAAAGAGGCTGAGATGATTGTGGTTGAAGGAACCATTTATCCGCTTTTAACCCGATTAAAAAATGCAGGTTTACTAACTTATAGATGGGAAGAATCAACCTCTGGACCACCAAGAAAGTATTATGTTTTAACAGAAAATGGAGGCATGTTTTTAAAAGAATTAAGCAAAACATGGAATAATTTAATTAACTCAGTAAGCCAAGTAACTAGTAAAAAATCAACGACCAATGAATAAGACTATCAACATAAATTTAGGAGGATTTTTCTTTCATATAGATGAAGTTGCCTATCAAAAATTACGAAGATATTTAGAATCTATTTCTAAATCTTTAAGTGATGATCCTCAAGGAAAAAATGAAATTATTGCAGATATTGAAGCAAGAATTAGTGAGCTTTTATCAGAAAAAATAACGGATGCAAGACAAGTTATTAATGAAGGTGATATTGATGATATCATTAAAATAATGGGGCAACCAGAAGATTATGCAGATGCAGAAGAAGCTTATAGCGATTCTAGTTATTCGTACCAAAGAAATACAGCTTCTAGCAGAAAATTATTTAGAGATGGAGATGACAAATTTTTAGGTGGTGTTTGTTCTGGTATTGGGCATTATTTTAATATTGATGTTATTTGGGTAAGAATTTTATTCATTGTTTTAGTGGCCTCTGGTTTTTCTCCTTTAGCATACATTATTCTTTGGATTTTGTTACCTGAAGCAAAAACAACTGCAGAAAAATTGCAAATGGAAGGCGAACCTGTAAACATCGATAATATCGAAAAAAAGATTCGCGAAGAGTTTAATAATATGTCAGAAAACGTAACCGTTTTTGCCAACAAAGCATCAGAAAAAATAAAAGATGGTGCCAACGATTTTTCAGATAAAATGAATAAAACGTTTTCAGCAAAGACAAAAAAAAATAACGGAGCAAGCGATTTTTTTGACACTATAGGTAAAATTATACTTGCCATTTTTAAGGTAATTGGAAAGTTTATTGGGGTCATCATAATATTTGTTTCTGCTGCTGTTATTTTATCTCTTATTATTGGAGGGTTTTCAATTGGAAGTTTGGAATGGTTAAATGTAGATGGTTTAGAATATCCACCATTTTTCTATGATTCTAAAATACCTGTTTGGTTATTAACTGTAGCTGGATTGTTACTAATTGGAATTCCATTTTTAATCTTATTTATTTTAGGCTTAAGAATTTTATCTAGCAATGTGCAAAAACTAAGCAAACCTGCTTCTTTATCTTTATTAGGTATTTGGCTTGTCTCTTTATTAGCCATTATTTTTACTGGATTAGATTTTGGAACATCGCATTCAAATTATGGGCAATCATCAACAAAAAATGCACTTAATATTGTTGCCAATGATACTCTAAAAGTTAAAATGGTAAATGATGATACTATTTATTACAAATCAACTTTAAGAAGAAGTTCTCGTAAAGAAGAAGTAGAAATTGATGGGGAGAAATTAGTGTATACTAATAATATAAAGGTTGATGTTAGAAAAAGTACTTCTGATGAAAGCTATTTAATAATCCAAAAAGAATCGAAAGGAAAAAGTAAAAGTAGCGCAAGTTTAAATTCAGAAAAAATAAAATACAAATTTAAAACTGTAGACAATACTATTATTTTAGATGCTTATTTTTTATCAGACTTTAAAAATATTTGGAAAGATGAAGTAGTGAATATTGTTTTTTATCTATCAGAAAATGTAACTGTTTATTTTGATGTTTCCACAAAAAACTTTTTATCTAATATTGATAATGAAGAAGATATTTACGATAAAGAAATGGTTGATCATCACTTTAAAATGACACCTAAAAACTTAACCTGCACAGATTGTGAAATTAAAGAGGATGAAAAAATCATTGAAATTGAAGTGGAAACTGAACCTAAAAAAGAAGACTAAGTTGTTTTTAGACAATTCAGTACAAAAAAACGACAGTTGGGCAACCAATCTTTCTTTTTAAACGTCTATTAAAATATATTTATAGCGTAAAACAAAATCAACTATTATGAAAACATCAATCAAAACATTTTTTTCAGTATTATTTTTAGCAACTATTTTAAGTTCTTGCAACGCAAATATGTTTAATAGCGTTAACGGAAATAAAAACGTAGTTACCGAAAATAGAAGTACAAAAGCAGATTTTAATAAAATAACCATTAGTACAGGTTTAGATTTGTACATAACTCAAGGTTCTAAAAATGAAATTGTAGTAGAAGCTGATGAAAATTTACACGACATTATTTTTACAGAAATTAATGATGGTGTTTTAAAAATTTATTCAGAAAAGAATATCTGGAGAGCAGAAGCTAAAAAAATTCATGTTACTGTTACAAATTTAGAAGCAATTACAGCTACAAGTGGTGCAGATGTGTATACAGAAGAAATGATAAAAACGAATACAATAACTGTTATTGCTACAAGTGGTGCAGATATTAGACTTTCTTTAGATGCCAATTCTGTAAGTACAACAGCTACAAGTGGTGCTGGAATTAATATTGCTGGAATTGCCAACAATCACACTGCTACAGCAACAAGTGGCGCTTCTATAAATGGGTATGATTTAGAGAGTAAAAATGTAACTGTTAAGGTTACAAGTGGTGCAGATATTAACATTTTTGCTTCTGAAAACTTGGATGCAGTTGCTACAAGTGGTGGAGATATTGATTTTAAAGGAAATCCTAAAAAAATTAATAAAACATCAACTTCTGGAGGTAGTATTTCTGCTAAATAAAAATAGCGTTTAAAAATTAAATCAACCAAAAATTGATTTCTTGAGGTTGTAATAAACCTCAAGATTTCTTTCATCTTTTCTTCTATTTGAAAAGAAAATCAACCAACTAATTATGAATTCGTTTTTGAAACCTTTTGAAAAATCATATCTATACAAAATTGTTTTTGTCTTTATAATGTTTATCTATTCCTTATTTACAAATGCTCAGGTTGATAAAAATTCTGAAATTTATAAAGTATTAAAAGCGAATGACAGTATTATTTTTGACAGAGCTTTTAACAATTGTGAGGTTGATAAATTAGAATTAATAATCGCAGAAGACATCGAATTTTATCATGATATTGTTGGTGTCCAAAATAGCGAAGAGTTTATAAATGCTGTTAAAAACAATATTTGTTCAAATCCTGGAACATATACAAGAAAATTAGTTCAAAACTCTTTAGAAGTTCATCAACTCAAAAACAACGGAACAATTTATGGTGCCATTCAAAAAGGCAAACACGATTTTTACGTTAAAGAAAATAACAAAATTCGCAAAACAGGCACTGCACAATTTACACATCTTTGGATTTTAGAAAACGAGAAATGGAAATTAAAACGCGTTTTAAGTTTTGATCATAAAGATGCCACAGAATAAAAATTTATGAGAAAGCTAACTTCTCATATTCTTACTAATACTTGGTTTTATTAGTTTACTTGGTAAGTCGTCGTTTTTGTAAAAAAACGAGGCTTACTTTTTTTTTGCTCTGAACTTATTGTAAGACAATTCTGCTTTTACATTAAAGATTTTCAATATATTTCACCTACTATTTATTCATTTTAAAATTTCACTTTAGATTTTTTTTGATGAAATTCGAAAACAAATTCATTTAATTGTTTCGGAATTTTATTTTCTCTTAATTTATAATAAATGTTCCTTAAAATAATGTTAACCTCTTTTACTTTTCTATAAAAAAAATGAATTTTCACTAGATTGTGAGTCAAATTATTCAAACAGAGTGTTATTAAAATAGGTGTTTGCAATAATTATAACTGACCATTCTTAAAATGAAAAAAATCATTATCCCTTTATTTTTGTTGACGCTTACATCTTGTTCATTAATTTTTCCCAGTAGAGTTTTAAAACGAAGTGGTGTTTTTAAATCCAAAGGCGATTTGAAAGTTATAAAAAGCAATAATAAGGAACAAAAAATATTATTTCTGGGAATGCGTCATATTGGTAGAAAAGAATTTTATGATGATGTTGCAAAAAAGATTGATTCTTTGCAAAAGTTAGGATATGTTGTTTTTTATGAAAATGTAAAGGACACTAAAGAAGTAAGCTCCTTAACAACTATAAAAAGTGCGATGAAATTAAGAAAGTTATTTGGATATTCTCCTGAAAAACATCTAGACACAGCCACAAACATTATAGCAGGAAAAATAAAATATAGAGGAAAATATAAATTAATAAATCAACCCACTTATAGTGCTTTAAAAGCTGATTTTTTAACTGCCACTTGGAGCGATGTTGGCTTAACTGAATTGATTACTGAATTTGAAAAAAAATATTCAGAAATAAAATTAGATAGCTGTGACTTTAAAACTCATTTAAGAGATAGAGATTATAAATGTAAAAAAGCAAAACGAAAACTAGCAAAAAATTTTAAAATTGATTTTATTTCAGATTATAGAGATAAACATTTAGCCAATAAGATAATTGAAAGCAAAAAAAATAAAATTTTAGTAGTTTATGGAGCTGCTCATTACTATGGTTTATGGTGGCGATTTTATGATTCAGATAAAAGTATTTCAACAAAAAAATAAAAATATATTTTATAAACTCAACTTTCTGTATTTGCTCTAACGCATATATTTGTAACGCAATCGATGATAATTTTAAGTTTTATAGCTATTATTCCTATATTAGTTTCTTTATTTTTAAATACAACAAAAAATAATAAAAAGGCTTACTGCAAAAGGAATGTATAAAACAAAAATATAAATGAGTTTACTGGAGAATTATCAGCTAATAAGACAAAAAACTATTGAGTTTTGTAGTCTTTTAGAAATAGAAGATTATGCAATTCAAGTAGTTGACTTCGCAAGTCCTGCAAAATGGCATTTAGCACATACAACTTGGTTTTTTGAAACTTTTATTCTCAAAAATCATGTAAAAGACTATCAAGAGTTTGATAAAAATTTCAACTATCTTTTTAATAGTTACTATAACAATGTTGGTGAGAGAATTTTACAAAACAACAGAGGTAATATGTCTAGACCAAGTACTAGTAAGGTTTTAGATTACAGAAAATTTGTAGATGTAAAAATGCAAGAATTTCTAAAAGATATAGCTGATAAAAAAGTGATAGATTTAGTAACACTTGGTTTAAATCATGAACAACAACATCAAGAATTATTAATTACAGATGTTAAATATATGTTAGGTCATAATCCTTTGTTACCTAGTTTAGATTCAGCATTTAATTTAGTAAAAGACAGTAATATTGATACAAAAAGTATAAAAATAAAAGCTGGCATTTATGAAATTGGTTATCAAGGAAACGATTTTTGTTATGATAATGAATTAGGAGTTCACAAAGTTTATGTAGGTGATTTTGAAATAAACAATCACTTAATTACAAATGGAGAATACTTAGAGTTTATGAATTCTGGAGGATATTCAGATTTTAACATTTGGTTAGATGAAGGTTGGACTTGGGTTAATAATGATAAAATAAATGCACCAATGTATTGGCATAAAATTGATAACGAATGGCATTATTACACACTTGCAGGATTGCAAAAAGTAGATAAAAATGCTATCCTGTCACACATTAATTATTACGAAGCTAGTGCTTTTGCAGAATGGAAAGGAATGCGTTTGCCAACCGAATTTGAATGGGAAATTGCTTCCAACAATTTAGATTGGGGAAAACGCTGGGAATGGACAAATAGTGCTTATTTGGCATATCCAAGATTCGAAAAAGAAAATGGAGCTGTTGGTGAATATAATGGCAAATTTATGAGTAATAAAATGGTCTTGAGAGGTGCTTCTGTGGCTACTTCTAAAAATCATAGTAGAAACACCTATCGCAACTTTTTTCATTCTTCAGACAGATGGCAATTTACAGGTTTAAGATTAGTAAAGTAATATGAAAAACACATTTAAGAAAGAGGTTCAACAAGGTTTGGATTCAACCCCGAAAACATTACCCTCAAAATATTTTTATGATGAAAAAGGAGACGCTCTTTTTGTTAAGATCATGAATTCTCCAGAATATTATTTAACAAGATGTGAGTTTGATATTTTTAAAAATAAAACTCAAGAACTTATTAATTCTTTTGATATTGAAAAGGATTCTTATTTTGAGTTAATTGAATTAGGAGCTGGTGATGGTTTAAAAACCAAAGAGTTACTCAAAGTATTAGTTAATGAAAAATACAATTTCGACTATTTACCAATTGATATTTCTTCGAATGCTTTATCACTTTTAAAAGAAGATTTAAAAACTGAGATTCCAGATTTATCTATAAAAACAAAACAAGGAGATTATTTTGAAGTTTTAGACTCCTTAAAAACAAGTAAAAAACCAAAAGTAATTTTGTTTTTAGGCTCTAACATCGGAAATATGAGTGACGAATTAGCTTCCAAATTCATTTATAATTTAGGTACAAATCTTAATTTGGGTGATAAATTATTGCTGGGTGTTGATTTGATAAAATCAGAAGAAATTGTGGGTCCAGCTTATAATGACAGTCAAGGAGTAACTGCAAAATTCAACATTAATTTGTTAGATAGAATTAACAAAGATTTAGAAGGTAATTTTGATACTAAGCAATTTAAACATCAACCAGAATATGATGAAAAAGAAGGAATTGCCAAGAGTTTTATCATGAGTACAGCAAATCAATCTGTAGAAATTAAAGCAATTGGTAAAACCTATCATTTTACAAAAGGCGAAAAAATTCACACTGAAATTTCAAGAAAATATAATGATGAATTGATTCAAAAAATCATCACAGATACAGACTTTAGTTTAAAAACTAAAATTATGGATAGTAAAGCTTATTTTGCTGATTATATTTTGAATAGAAACTAACAGAATGATTAAAACTAAACTTGCAATATTAGGTCTTGGAAGTAGATCAACTTCCTTTTACTTAAAGAAACTAAATAACATTTACAATAAAAAAAATGGAGGTTATAGTACATGCCCGTTTTTACTTTTAAATGCAAATTTTGATTCAATTAATTCACTTTTACCTACTGTTTCAGAAAAATTAGATACAGCAGTTTCTTATTATATCAATCAAATAAAAAATTTAAATATTGATTATTTATTGATACCAAATATAACGCTTCACGAAACTATTGATCGATTGAATATTTCTCAAAACATCCTACATCCTGTTCATCTTAGTATTGAAAAAATCAAAGAAAACAAATGGGAAAAAGTGGTACTGTTTGGCTCCTTATTTAGTATGAAATCTGATTATATCAAAAACCAATTTAAAGAAAATGGCATTGACGTACTTCTGCCAAATGAAAAAGATATGATTTTTATTGATGAAGTAAGAAAACAAATTTATAACGAATTAGAAACTGATGATTTGTTGAAAAAATATCACTCAATTATTCAAAAATATACTGAGATAAATCCTGTAATACTATCGTGTACAGAACTATCTATCTTAAAACCAAAGAACAATAAAATGCTTTTAGATATGGCAGAAATACAAATGGAAGCAGCCATAAAAGAGATTTAATTTAAAAATCAATTTTTAGACTTAAGTTAATTTATTTTATTTCATCAAAAAACTGAAAATAAATAGTATGAAAATAGCAGTAACATCAGCAAGTGGAAAATTAGGTGCTTCCATTGTGAAACACTTAATTAAAGAAATTGGAAAAGAAAATGTAATTGGAATTGCTAGAACTCCAGAAAATGCAAAACATTTAGGAGTAGAAATAAGAAAAGGAGATTACAACAATAAATCCGATTTTGAAATTGCTTTGCAAGGTGTACATACTGTGCTTTTAGTTTCAGGAATGGACGAGCCACAAAAAAGAATTGAGCAACATAGAAATGTAATTGAAGCCGCAAAAAAAAATGGTGTTGCTAAAATTGTATATACAAGTATTATTGGAGCTGAAGAAAATAATGCCTTTAGCCCAATAGTACAAACGAATAGACAAACAGAAAAAGATATTCGTGAATCTGGTTTAGATTGGGTAATTGGTAGAAATGGAATTTATATTGAGCCAGATTTGGAATACTTAGATACCTATATAAAAGAAGGCGAAATAAGAAATTGTGCTGGAAATGGAAAATGCACCTATACAAGTCGTGTTGAATTAGGCTATGCTTATGCAAGCATGCTAATTGAAAACAAACACAATGGAAATACATATAATTTAGTTGGTGAAGCAATTACGCAAACTGAATTAACAAATTACATCAATAAAGTGTTTGACACAAAATTGGTTTTTAATCCTGTTTCAGAGAAAGATTATTTAGAAGAAAGAAAAGCTGCCTTAGGCGATTTTATAGGAACTGTAATTGGTGGAATTTACCAAGGAATTAAAGAAGGTGCTAATGATGTATCATCAGATTTTGAAAAAGCGACAGGAAGAAAGCACGCTACACCCTTAGAAATGATGGAGAATTTTAAATTAAATACGAATTAAAATCCGTGATTTTCGTCAAAATAATAACATGAACTCAACTGTTTTATCTGATTTTTATTTACTAACTTTCATGTTCAACAATACTTTTGAGATTATCGTAATTATTTAGCTGAAAAATAGTCTCATTGCTCTTTCAAAAAATATAAAAAAAATTAAAACTTCATAATAAGATGGAAAATAAATTCAATATTTCAGTATTAATAGATGGTGATAATGCCCAACCAAAACTAATTAAAGAAATTATTGACGAAGTTTCTAAATATGGAAAAGCAACCATTAGAAGGATTTATGGGGATTGGACATCGCAACAAATGAATAGTTGGAAAGCAATTATTAACCAACATTCTATTACGCCTATTCAGAAATTTTCTTACACAACTGGTAAAAACTCAACTGATGGCGCATTAATTATTGATGCTATGGATATTTTACATGGCAAAAATACAGAAGGTTTTTGTATTGTTTCTAGTGATAGCGATTACACTGGTCTTGCCAAAAGAATTAGAGAAGAGGGGTTGTTTGTCATGGGAATTGGAGAGAAAAAAACACCAACTGCTTTTGTTAAATCTTGTGAAGTTTTTACGTTTACCGAAAACTTAAAAGAAGAAGCTGAAGAGAATGAAGAAATCGAAGAAAAAACAGCTTCTGCATCGAAAACCATTAAAAAAACAACTGCTAAAAAAGCAAAAGAAACTACTCCAAATTTAAGACTTTCTAAAGACGATTGGAAAACAGTAATGAAAGCATTTGATATTTCTACAGATGAAGAAGAAAAAGCACATATATCAACCTTAGGTTTAAATCTTCGAAAAATTGATCCTAGTTTTGATCCAAGAAGTTATGGTTTTAAAAGTTTAACAAAACTCTTTGCAAACATCGAAAAATTTGAAGTTATTAAAAATGAAGTAAATGGTTTAAATCATCCACTTTTAAAAATGAAATAATAATTAAAATTCAATTGATTTAGAGAAATCAACTTCAAAATTAGTGAAATATCTTTTTCGGAAATGTTGCTATTGAGAACATTTTATAAGGCTATAATTTTCATTAAAAAAGCTTACTTTTTCTTTAAATACTCTTCAATATCTGCTATGTGATGTTGCAATGCCTGTGTAGAAATTTGAATTTCTTTGATTAATAAAGCTAATGAAATCAATAGTAAAATTAATCCCAAACCAAAAGCATAAACTGCAATTATAGCATACCCTATAAAAATCAAAAACATCGTTAACACACAGAACAACAAACTTGTAATCCCAAAAATTTGCATAAATTTTGTTAAATTTAAACGCAATTTTAAATTTTTAATCTGTCTTAAAAGCGAATCATCTTTTTCTTTTAAATAACGATCATGCAAACTTCTAATTACTGAAGCATAAGCCAAAAAACGATTTGTATACGCTAGCATAATTAAAGAAATTGCAGAAAATAAAAGTGCTGGAGTTGTTAAGGTAAGTTCGTTCATAAGATGCAAAATTAGCTATTTATTTGAAAAACATCCATATTTAAACTGATTGTATTAGAAACAAACATCTTTTAACACTAATTTTGTTTTTATATTTTTAAATATGATGCAAAAAATACGAACTGTAGGTTTTTATACAAAAGGATTTTTATATATAGTTTTAGGAATTTTAACCTTTTTAGCAGCTTTAAATTTAGGTGGAAAAATAGCGAATAAAAATGGTGTCATCACTTTTTTACAAGATCAATTTTTTGGTAAAATACTTTTAGCAATTACTGGGCTTGGTATTTTAGCCTATGCAGTTTGGCGATTTTTTAAATCTTATAAAGTCCTTAAGAAAAAAGATGATAAAACAAAGTATTTTTTAAGTATTGATTTTTTTACACGAGGAATTATTTATGGTTCTTTTGCAGTATCAATTCTTTATAAAGTATTTAATATTTCAAGTAATGATGTTTCAAAAGAAACAATGGTCTCTAAAGTTTTACATATAGATAATGGAGAATACATTATTTATACTTTGGCAATTATCGTATTATTTTCTGCATTGAATCAATTTTATATTGTGTATCAAAAAAGCTATCTGAAACATATAGAGCAATCAAAAAACATAGAATCTTTTAGTTTCTTAGAAAAATCTGGCAAATTCGGAATTGGTTCAAGAGGAGTTTCGTTTTTAATATTTGCATGGTTTATTTACAAAGCAGCTTCAACCAAAAATCCAGGTAAAATAAAAGGAACTCAAGAAATGTTTAGTTATTTGCATAGCTTGTCTTTTGGTGATGTTTTAATGGCAATTATGGCTTTAGGTTTTATTTCTTATGGTATTTTTCAATATTTTTATGCCAGATATAGTTCTTATTAAACTTCCCTCCTTTTTTAGTATTTTTGAACTATGAAAAAAATACTTTTCTTATTTATCTTCGCTTATAGTACTTTAAATTTTGCGCAAGAACTGCCTAATGGTTTTGTTTATTTAGAGGATGTTGATGCATCAATTCAAAAAGAAATGCGATATTTAAGCAACAATAATTTTATTGGTAAAAAGATTGATGGTTATAAAAATAATTGTGTAATTATTACAGAACAAGCTGCTCATCAATTAAAAAAAGTACAAACCAACCTTTTAAAAGAAGGCTTGAGTTTAAAGGTTTTTGATGCATACAGACCACAAGAAGCTGTAAATCATTTTGTAAAATGGGCAAAGGTTTTGAGTGATACTTTAATGAAGCAAGAATACTATCCAAAAGTGCCAAAATCGCAATTATTTAACCAAGGATATATTGCCTCAAAATCTGGACATACAAGAGGAAGCACAGTAGATTTAACTATTATTGATGCAGAAACTGGTAAAGAATTAGACATGGGAAGTCCTTATGATTTTTTCGGAGTTCAATCACATCCTTTACATTCAAATTTATCCAAAGAACAAAAAGAAAATAGAATGCTATTAAGAAAAGTGATGTTAGAAAATAATTTTAAACCTTATGAAAATGAATGGTGGCATTTTACATTAAGAAATGAGCCTTTTAGAAACACTTATTTCAATTTTCCTGTTGAATAATCATTTTTAACAGTTTGTAAAGAACATCAATTAAAATCGGCATTATATTTGTACTATAATGGCTGTAAATATATTCGTATGAAATCACATTTAAAATTCTTTTTTACAATTAGTTGTCTATTTTTATCGGCAACAATTTTCGCACAATTAGACTCTAATAAAGGCTCTAAAGAAGGTGGTAAAACAAAGGCAGTTATTTTAAATAACTCTAAAGAAGCCACCAAACCAAAATCTTTAGAAATTGATGGCACAAATGGTTTTAAAGAAGCTTTTGATAAAGAAAATGCGAAATTAAAAAAGAAACAAGAAGAAGATAAATTAAATAATAAAGGAATTTTAACCAAAGAAAAGTTAAACGAACAGCGTTTTTTAAAATCGTTTAAAAAAATAAATGGTCAGTATATTATTCCTAAAATAGATCAAGATTTAGGTACTTTTAGGTCAGATTCTAAAAGTGTAAATATTATTTGTAGAGATTATCAGTATCCTGATGGTGATAGAGTTACTATTTATGTAAACGATGTTCCAGTTATTTACAATTTAACTTTAGAGCAAAATTATCAGAAATTTAATATCCCTTTAGATGTTGGTATTAATAAAATTGTAATTGAAGCCTTAAATCAAGGTACTTCTGGACCAAACACTGCTGCTTTTAAAGTTTTTAATGATGCTGGCATGTTAATTTCATCAAACGAATGGAATTTAGCAACAGGCGCAAAAGCTACATTAATTATTGCAAAAGACAAATAATAAATAGCCAACGCAATCGTTTTCGCTAAATTCGTAAAACCTTGTTTTTTTATTCTACTTAAAACAGTTATTTTTGTATTGTAGATAAATTAGAAACTGTTTAAACGATTAAACAAATCAACACATTATTTAAATGAAAGAAATCACCAAACAAACCTATTTAGATTGGTACAAAGACATGCTTTTTTGGCGTAAGTTCGAAGATAAATTAGCATCTGTTTACATTCAGCAAAAAGTAAGAGGTTTCTTGCACTTGTATAATGGACAAGAAGCTATTTTAGCAGGTGCTTTGCATGCTATGGATTTATCGAAAGATAAAATGATCACAGCATACAGAAACCATGTACAACCAATTGGAATGGGCGAAGATCCTAAAAAAGTAATGGCAGAATTGTATGGTAAAGTTACAGGTACCTCAAAAGGTATGGGTGGTTCTATGCATATTTTCTCTAAAGAATTTCGTTTTTATGGAGGTCATGGAATTGTTGGTGGTCAAATTCCTTTAGGAGCTGGTTTAGCTTTTGCTGATAAGTATAGAGGTAATGATGCTGTAACTTTGTGTTGTTTTGGTGATGGTGCTGCAAGACAAGGTTCTTTGCACGAAGCTTTTAACATGGCAATGTTGTGGAAGTTACCTGTAATTTTTATTGTGGAAAACAACGGTTATGCAATGGGTACTTCTGTTGCTAGAACTGCAAATCATACAGATATTTGGAAACTTGGTTTAGGATATGAAATGCCTTGTGGACCTGTAGATGCTATGAACCCAATTAAAGTTGCAGAAGCTGTAGACGAAGCTATTGAAAGAGCGAGACGTGGAGATGGACCAACTTTCTTAGAAATGAAAACATACAGATATAGAGGTCACTCAATGTCTGATGCACAACATTATAGAACTAAGGACGAAGTTGAAGAATACAAGAAAATAGACCCAATTACCCAAATAAAAGAAGTTATTTTAGAAAAAGGGTATGCTACAGAAGAAGAAATTTCTTCTATGGATAAAGAAGTGAAGGCGAAAGTAAAAGAATGCGAAAAGTTCGCAGAAGATTCTCCATATCCTGAAACTCAACAGATGTATGATATGGTTTATGAACAAGAAGATTATCCTTTTATAAAATAAAATATGGCTACAGTTGTAAATATGCCGCGTTTAAGCGATACCATGGAAGAAGGTGTTGTGGCAAAATGGTTAAAAAGTGTTGGAGATAAAATTGAAGAAGGCGATATTTTAGCAGAAATTGAAACAGATAAAGCAACCATGGAATTTGAATCTTTTCATGAAGGTGTTTTATTACATATTGGTATTCAAGAAGGAGAAACTTCACCTGTTGATAAATTATTAGCTATTATTGGTGAAGAAGGAGAAGATATTTCTGCTCTTTTAAATGGTGAAGCTGATACTAAAGAAGATAATGAAGCTAGTGAAAGTTCTGATAAAAAAGAAACTTCTGAAGCTACTTCTAAAGACGAAAAAAAAGAAGATTCTTCTTCTGGAGAAATTGAAATTCCAAAAGGAGTTACTGTTATTTCTATGCCACGTTTAAGTGATACCATGACTGATGGTACAGTTGCTACTTGGTTAAAGAAAGTTGGTGATAAAGTTGAAGAAGGAGATATTTTAGCAGAAATTGAAACTGATAAGGCAACTATGGAATTTGAATGTTTCTACGAAGGAACAATTCTTTATATAGGTGTTCAAGAAGGTGAAACTGCTCCTGTAGATAGTTTATTGACAATTATTGGTCCTGAAGGAACAAATGTTGATGCAATTGTTAAAAATGGTGGGGCTGCTTCAGATTCTTCTGAAACAAAAGAAACTTCTTCTGACAAAAAAGAAGAAAAAGAAACAAAAGCCGAAGATAAAAAAGAGACTAAAGAAGAATCAACAACTTCAACAGCAAATACATCTACAAATAATTCTGGAGGACGCATATTTGCATCTCCATTAGCTAAAAAAATAGCTTCTGATAAAGGAATTAATTTAGCAGATGTAACTGGTTCTGGAGAAAATGGTAGAATTATAAAAAAGGATGTAGAAAATTACACACCTTCAGCTACAGTAAAAGTTGAAGCTCCTGCTCCTGCATCTAGTGCTGCTACTCCTTCTTTTTCAGTTTCTGGAGAAGAAAAATCGGAAGAAGTTAAGAATTCTCAAATGCGTAAAGCAATTGCGAAATCTTTAGGAAACTCTAAATTCTCTGCACCAGATTTCAGTTTAAATATTGAAGTTGATATGGATAATGCAATGGCTTCTAGAGCAACTATCAATGCTATTCCAGATGTTAAAGTATCTTTTAATGATATGGTTGTAAAAGCTTGTGCAATGGCTTTAGCAAAACATCCACAAGTAAATACTTCTTGGACAGATAATAATACAGTGTATCATTCTCATATTCATGTTGGTGTTGCTGTTGCTGTAGATGATGGTTTATTAGTGCCTGTTGTAAAACACACAAACCATTTAAGTTTAACACAAATTGGTGCTTCTGTTAGAGATTTAGCAGGTAAAGCAAGACATAAGAAAATTTCTCCAGCAGAAATGCAAGGAAGTACTTTTACAGTGTCTAATTTAGGGATGTTTGGTATCGATAATTTTACATCAATTATCAATCAACCTAACTCTGCAATTTTATCTGTAGGTGCAATTGTGCAAAAACCAGTGGTTAAAAACGGACAAATTGTTGTTGGAAACACGATGAATTTAACATTAACTTGCGATCACAGAACTGTTGATGGTGCTGTTGGTGCTCAGTTTTTACAAACTTTAAAAACATTTATTGAAAATCCTGTTACCATGATTGCGTAACATTTTCTTTAAAATATTTTATATGATATAAAAATCCTAAACCTTTTGGTTTAGGATTTTTTTTTTGTTGATGAAAATAGTGGTTTTTTGTTGATGATTTTTTAAATGAAAAAATTAACTTGGCTAACTTATAAAAAATCATTTTAGAACTAATTTATTATTTGCTATTGAAAAATCAAAATTTGACAGAATTCCCAAAAGACATAAAATTTAAATATCCTTGGCGAAAATACCAACAAAGAGTTCTTACTGAATTACAGGAACATTTATCTGATCAACATTTACATATTATTGCTCCTCCAGGTTCTGGGAAAACAATTTTAGGATTAGAAGTAGCAATAAGACTAAACAAACCTACTTTAATTCTTGCACCTACAATTGCCATTCGTAACCAATGGATTCAGCGTTTTTGTGAACTTTTTCTACAAACTAATAGCATTCCAAATTGGATTTCTAGAGATATTAGAAATCCAAAATTCATGACAGTTGTTACTTATCAAGGTTTACATTCTGCTTGTAATGACACTGGTATTGATGAAGATTTATTTATTGATGAAGAAGAAGGGTTGATAGAAAATGAAAAAATTATATCAACAAATACAAAACTTAACGAAATTGTAAAAGGGTTAAAATCTTGTCATATAAAAACCATTGTTGTTGATGAAGCACATCATTTAAAAAATGAATGGTGGAAAACTTTAACGAGTGTAAAAGAAAATCTAAATCCAGTTATTGTAGGCTTAACTGCAACAGCTCCTTATGATGTTACTGCTAATGAATGGCAAAGATATATTGAACTAAATGGACCAGTAGATACTGAAATTTCTGTTCCTGAATTAGTTATTGAAGGTGATTTATGTCCACATCAAGATTATGTTCATTTTACACTACCTACAGATAAAGAAAATGAGATTATTGTTGAATTTCGTCAAAATATTAAAAAATTATTTCAAGAAGTAAAACAAGAACAGACAATTATAACAGCAATTGAACAACATCCAATTTGGATAAATCCGACAGAAAATTTAGATTGGATTTATAAAAACCTTACCTTCTACTCTGCATGTTTAATTTTTTTAAATGCTAATAAAAAAATAATTCCTAAAACACATCTTGAAATTATTGGAGATGATAAAATTGAAATACCAATACTAGATTATAAGTGGACTGAAACACTTTTAGATTTTTATCTCTATAAAGAAAAAGAACATTTTATTCAATTTGAGGAACATCAGAAAAAATTAATAAATAGATTAAAAAGAGCTGGTGCCATAGAAAAAAAACGAATTGATTTTTCTCATAATAATAAAGTTACTAATTCCCTAAAATCGAGTATTAGTAAACTTAATGGTATTAAAAAAATTGTAGATTTCGAATATAAACAATTAGGTAAAGATTTACGAATGGTTATTTTAACTGACTATATTCGTAAAGATTTTTTTGTAAATACTAAGGAGAATAACCTTGAATTAACCAAAATTGGAATAATTCCAATTTTCGAAAAATTGAGGAGAGAAAATACCCAGAATAAAAAAATTGGTGTCTTAACTGGTTCAATCATAATTATTCCAAAATCTGCTTTTATTGCCTTCGAAAATTTAGCGAACAAATATAAAATTCAAAAAATTAATACATCAACTGTTCCTTATGATGATGATTATATTTTAGTCCATCAAACAGCGAATATTAAAAATAACATCATTAATATAATTACTCAAATTTTTCAAGATGGAGAAATTGAGGTTTTAATTGGTACAAAATCTTTGTTAGGAGAAGGTTGGGATGCTCCAGCCATAAACTCCTTAATATTAGCTAGTTTTGTGGGGTCTTTTGTATTATCAAACCAAATGAGAGGAAGAGCAATTAGAACACAGAGAGATAATTTAAATAAAACTGGTAATATTTGGCATTTAGCAACTATTGATAAAACTGCTTTAACAAGAGGTGATGATTTTGAGGTATTAAAAAGAAGATTTAGAAGTTTTGTAGGCGTTTCTTTTAAAGAAGAACCTAGTATTGAAAACGGAATTAGTCGTTTAAATTTACCTGAAAATATTCATCAACAAGAAGAAGTTGATCAAAAAAATGCTGAAATGTTTTCTTTTGCAAGTAATAGGGACAATTTAAAACAACGCTGGGATAATGCTTTAAAATCTGGAGTTACTCTTATAGAGGAAATTAAAATTCCGTTTTCCGAAAAAAGGGATTACAAATCTGTAAAATCTTTATATTTATACAAGACTATAGGAAATATGATTGCCACTTTAGGTTTTAGTTTGGTTTCTTTTGGTTTTGATATTTTAGAGGTTTTTGGACGAATGGTAAAAAATATAAATTCTGATAAAGAATTATACATTTTTCTAACTACAGTTGGCATAATTGGAGTTTTAATTTATGGTCGTTTTACGTTAAAAACACTTCAATTATATTTTAAATATCGAGATATTTCCAAAGATATTCAACAAATTGGAGATGCATTATTAAATTCTTTGATTAAAGTCGGGCTCATTCATACCCATAAATCAGAACTAAAAGTAGATGCTTCTGTTGATAAATGGGGTGCTGTTTATTGTCATTTAAATGGTGGAACAACTTTTGAAAAATCAACATTTATAAATGCATTACAAGAAGTTATTGCACCTATTGATAATCCACGATATGTTATCATAAGAAAAAACAAGTTTCTGGTTTTTGTCAATCAAAAAGATTATCATTCAGTGCCAGAAATTTTAGGGAAAAATAAAAAATTAGCCGAGTATTTTAAGAATCAATGGATAAGTATTGTTGGTGATTGTGAGTTAATTTTCACAAGAACAGTCGATGGTAGAAAAGCACTTTTAAGATCTAGAATAAAATCTTTAGCATCACAATTTGAAGAAAAAGTAGAGCATGTAAATATCTGGAAGTAAGTAATATTTTAAAATATAAAAATCAACTTCTATTCTTGAATTTCTTATCATAAACCTATAACTTCGCTTAACTTGAAATTGAATTAAGCATAAAAAAGAGCGATGAAAATACTTCACACAGCAGATTGGCATTTAGGACATAGATTGCATGATCAATCTCAATTTGAGGAACAAAATTTGTTTTTAAATTGGATTGAAAATCACATCATCACTCAAAAAATTGAAGTGCTTTTAATTTCTGGTGATATTTTTGATTCAGGCTCTCCATCCAATCAGAGTTTGGAAATGTATTATAGCTTTCTGGTAAAATTGAATAACACTTGTTGCAAATCGATTATCATTACTGGTGGAAATCATGATTCTCCAGGAACTTTAAACGCGCCAAAACATATTTTAAATGCACTTTCTATAAAAGTGGTTGGTAAAGCCACTGAACATATTCAAGATGAAGTTTTCAAACTCAATATTAACAGTGAAGAATTGATTATTGCAGCAGTTCCTTATTTAAGAGATGGAGATATTAGACGTGCAGTTGCAGGAGAATCTTTTGAAGATTTAACTGATAAATACAAAAAAGCATTGATAAATCATTATGAATCTGCAGCTGAGGAATGCAAAAAAATAAATATAAATAATGCTCCTGTAATTGCAATGGGTCATTTATTTGCAACTGGAGGATCAGTTTCTGATAGCGAACAAAATATTTATGTGGGAACTTTAGGACATATTGGTGCTAATGATTTTCCTACTTATTTCGATTATGTTGCTTTAGGACATTTACACAGACCTCAAATTATTGGTGGTAATGAAAAGATTCAATATTCTGGTTCTCCAAATATTTTAAGTTTTAGCGAAGTTAATTATGATAAAAAGATAAAAGTTTTATCAACAGAAAACAATAAAATTACTACTATTGATGATGTAATTGTACCTAATTTTCGAGAATTTTATCGACTTTCTGGAACTATTCAAGAATGTATAAATTTGTTTCCAACAATTACTTCTAATTCGTTTGGTTTAACTCCTTGGGTAGAAATTGTTTTGAAAGAAGACAATACCATAAACACAGATGATTTAAAAAAAGAAGCTAAAAAATATTTTTTTGAAATTTTAAAAATTTCCTTAAAAAACCAAAGAAAGCAAAAAGGAATTGAGGAATTGTTGAAAGAAACAAAATCGATTAAAGAATTAAACCCAAATGAAGTTTTTAAATTAAAATGCGAGGAAATGAATTTTGATTTGCAGGAAAACACACAAATTTGGGATGCTTTTAATGAAATTTTACAAAGTGTTAAAAATCAATAAAGGCGACTTGTTATGAAAATTTTAAAAATAGAATTACAAAATATAAATTCCTTAAAATCTGATTCGCCAATTGTAATCGATTTTGAGAATGAGCATTTTAAAGATGTTGGTTTGTTTGCAATTACTGGTTCTACAGGTGCAGGAAAAACTACTATTTTAGATGCTATAACAATTGCCTTGTATCATAGTGTACCTCGTTTTAATAGCACAAAAGCTACTTTACTTGATGTTGTGAGTTATGGTGCTACTGATGCTTTTACAAGAGTAACTTTCGAAAATGAAAAGAATATTTTTGAAGCCTTTTGGGGAATTCGTTTAGCTTCTAATACAGGAAAATTATTAAAAAATCCACAAGAAGAAGTAAGTTTAAAAAACTTAACGACTTCTAAAAATTTAGCTTCTCAGAAGAAAAATTTCATCAAAAACATCATTAGAGTTACACAATTAGATTATGATCAATTTTTAAGATCTGTGTTGTTAGCTCAAGGTGAATTTGCCTCTTTTTTAACAGCAAAAGGTCCTGAAAAAGGAAGATTGTTAGAACAAATTACTGGAGAGAAAATTTATAAAAAAATTGGTTTAGCAATTTCAGACAGAAAATCTTCTGAAGAAAATGCTTTAAAAGAAATTCAATCTAAGATTAATGCTGATGATATTTTATCCGAAGAACAAAAAATATCATTAACTACAAAAGATAAAGAATTAGATGCCCAACTTATAACTTATGGCAAAGAAATAGATTCGATTCAACAAATTGCAAATTGGTTTGTAAAACATAAAGAATTAAAGATTGAAACTGAAAAATTAGAGGAAGTTTCTAAAGAAATTCATCTCGATATTGAAAATCATAAAAACGAATTTCAGTTATTGGTATTGAATGAAAAAGCGGAACCTTTTAAAGAATTGATTCAGAATTTTAATAGAAACAAAAAAAATACTGATGATAAAGTTGAACAATTAAAAGTTTTAGAAGACCAATTAAGCAAACTAAATCCAGAAATTGAACGCTTGAAAGAACTTTCTAAAACGCAAACTGCTGAAGTAGAAAAAGCAACTCTAGAATTTTCCAATTGGCTACCAAAATTCGATTTGATTACAACATTAGATCATCAAATTAAAAATGAGAATGAACATCAGCAAAAAACAAAACTAAAACTTACTGATGTAAATACTCAAGTTGAGGCTTTTAAAAATGACTCAAATAAAATTTCAAAAGAGTTAATTGATACAAAAGCAAAAATTACTATTGATGAAAAATTTATTTCTGAACATCAATATTTATCAGAAGTTGATGCAGAGATTTCTAATTGGACAACAGAATTAACAACTTTAAAAGCAAACAAAGAATCGCTGTATAAAGATGAATTATTTGTTTCTCAGAAAAAGCAATATTTCGAAAACGCAAAGACTGAATTGCTTAAAAACAAAGAAATTTTAGATGAAAAATCAACAGAAATTGAGAAGCTTGAAACAAAAATAAATGATTTAACAAATGAGTTAACAAAGAATAATTTAGCTGATTTAATTGCAGAAGAAAAGAAATTATCTTTAGAAATAACCAATTGGAATCAATTTAAAAATTTCTCAGAAGAAATTACGTCAAAAGAAAAAAGTCTTGAAAATTTTACAACTCAAAAAGAATCTTTTTTAACAGCATTAAAAGAAATTACAAAAGAAATTAATGCTATAGAAAAAAATATTGCAATACAAGAAAAATCAGTAGTTGACGCTGAAAAAATTCTGGCTTTAGAAAAAAGTATTTCTAAATATAAGGATGATCGAAAAAATTTAGAAGCAGGAAAACCTTGTGGTTTGTGTGGTTCTACAAATCATCCTTTTGCAGAACATATAGAAACTAATGGAGTTTCTAAATCTGAAATTGAACTTAACAATAGAAAAGAAAAATTAAAACTTCTTATCAATTCTAAATCTGAATTAGATAAAAATGAAGTGAAATTAGTCACCTCTATTGAGAGTTTATCAAAACAAATTATGACAATTTCTGAAGAAATAAAATCAATTAAACAGAAAGCAAAACAACTCGGAATTGATTGTGAAATTGAAGATTTAGTCAAAATTAATTTAGAGATTGATTTATCATCTAAAAAAATAAAATTATTAGAAGAAAAGAGATTATTTGCTCAAAATTCACAACTTCAAAAAGATAAATTATCAATTGATTTTAAGGAACAAAAAGAAGTTTTTGATATTTTAAAAACTAAAAATGCTACTCTAAACGAAAAAATTAATAATATAAAATTAGAAGTTTTAGGAAAAGAAAAATCAATAGAAAGTTTAAAGAAAGTTTGTAATGATTTAGAAAACGACCTAAAAATCAAACTCTCTAAATTTAAGTATGATTTACCAACAATTGAAAATACAAACGCTTTTATAGAAGCTATTCAAAAAAGTATTTTGCAGTTCAAGGAAACTCAAAAAAATATAGATGCTTTAAATTCTGATGTTAAAGTTTTAAATACCTATTTAATAAATATAGAAAAGCAATTAACTAATTACTATGAAAAACAGCAAGAATATTCAAAAATTATTACTGATTCTCAAGTAAACTCAACTAATTTAAAAACTCAACGTGCTAACATTTTACCTTTAAATATTTCAGTTGATACTAAAAGAGAAAGTTTACAATTATTGAGCAAACAATTAATTGAAAGATTGGAAAAAGTTAACAATAAGTTGCAAAAATATGTAGATGCTAAAACTGAACGCGAAGTTTTAAAAATTGAAAATAATAAGGAACAAACAAAATTACGTGACGAACTTTTAAGTTTGAATGCATTGTTAGCTTCTCAATTAAAAAACAGCGATTTTGATTCTAAAAGTGCTATTGAAAATGCTTTACTATCCAAAGAAACTAAAGAAAAATACGCGCAACTTAAAGAGAAAATTAAGGAGAGAAAAATACAGTTAAACACATTAAAAGAAACCAATTTAAAAGCAATTGAAACCTTAAATGCCTCCAAAAACTTTGATATTTCTGAAGAGGAAATCAAACAAAATTTAATTGCTTTAAAAACTAAAAACAGTAACGTTTTAACTGAAAAAGGTAAAATAGAAGAAGCCTTTAGAAAAGACCAAGAAATTAAGAATAGAAATCAAGAAATTTATAAAAAGATTGATGAACAAACAGCAATTTGTAATGTTTGGAGAGATTTGTATAAAATTATTGGGAACTCAAAAGAGGCTTTTAATGTGTACGTACAACGTTTAACATTAAAACATTTATTAGATTTAGCGAATGTTCATTTGTTCAATTTAAATAAGCGTTATTCTTTAAAAATGGAGCAAGATTATAAGCCAAAAGAAGAATTGAATTTCAATTTAATTGATCATTATCAAACGGATCAAGCAAGATTGGTAGATACTTCTAGTGGTGGAGAAAAGTTTATAATTAGTTTGGCTCTAGCTTTAGGATTGTCTGATTTGGCAAGTAAAAACGTAAAAATAGATTCACTTTTTATTGATGAAGGTTTTGGAACTTTAGATAGTAATACTTTAGAAACAGTTATTTCTACACTAGAAACTTTGCAATCTCAAGGTAAAATGATTGGGATTATTTCGCATGTAGAAAACTTAAAAGAAAGAATTCCGACTCAAATTAAAATTACGAAAAAAAGTAATGGAATTAGTATTGTAGATGTTATTTAAGAACTAAAATTGTAACTTAAATTATAGAAATATTACAGTTTTAAATTTTCATATTTCATTTTTAGGATTGTTTATTATACCTTATAAAACAACTGATTTTAACTATTTTTTTGCATGTTAAAGTTTTATATTTGCACTTAATTTGAAATTTTAAAAATGAAGAAATTTAGCACACTCCTTTTTGGTTTATTAATGATGGTTGCTTGCAGCCAAGAAAAGCCAAAAGATTATGTAACCTTATCTGGAAATTTAGAAAATAATAAAGATTCAACTCTTACTATTGTTAGTAGAGAAGGTGTTTTAAAAACGATTAAATTTAATGAAAATGGTTCTTTTAAAGACACATTAAAATTAAAAACGGATCAAGGAGAAATTTACACAATCCAAACAAGTGATACTAAAAGAGCGCCAATTTATTTAAAAAACGGTTTTGATATTGTTTTAAATGGTGATTCAGAAAAATTTATGACTAGTTTCAAATTTTCTGGTGAAGGTTCTTCTAACAGTAATTTTGTGTTGGCTCAAATAGAGAAAAGTCAAGAAATGGGAAATCCTCAACTAATTTTAAATTTAGAAGAGGACGCTTTTAGAAAAAAAGTAGACCAATTAAAATTTGAATACGACAGTATTTTAGAATCTCACAAAAATTTAGATAGCGTTTTATATACTTCTGTAAAGCAACAAAATGAGCAATTAGTTACTTATTTTGATAATGCTTATGCACAAAATCAAATTATGGGTGTTGGTAAACCTTCTCCAAAATTCGAAGATTATATCAACATAAAAGGTGGTAAAAATTCTTTAGATGATTATAAAGGAAAATATGTGTATATAGATGTTTGGGCAACTTGGTGTGGTCCTTGTATTCAGCAAATTCCTTATTTACAGACTTTAGAAAAAGAATATCACAATAAAAATATAGAGTTTATTAGTGTTTCTACAGATGAATCTCAAAGAAGTGGTGGTTCTTGGGAAGCAGCAGAAAAAAAATGGAGAGATTTTGTAAAAGCTAGAAATATGAGTGGAGTTCAACTTTGGTCTGGACAAGATTTTTCTTTTCAACAAGCGTATCAAATAAACGGAATACCAAGATTTATATTGATAGATCCGAATGGAAATATTGTGGATGCAAATGCACCTAGACCTTCTGATCCAGCATTAAAATCTATGTTTGATTCTTTAGGGATTTAGATTGAAGTTTGAAGTTTGAAGTTTACGAAATAAAAAAAGCCTAATTCTGATATAAGAATTAGGCTTTTTTTATTTTCTTGTCTCTTGTCTCTTGTCTCTTGTCTCTTGTCTCTTGTTTCCTGTTTCCTGTTTCCTGTTCCTAAGAGAACAAAAAACTACTCTTTATAAACACCCATATTTGCGTATTTATTCATTCTTTTAGAAACTAATTCTTCGTCTATTAAATCTTTTAGCTCAGCATAAGAAGCAATAATTTGCTCTTTAACAGCTTGAAAAGCTCCTTCTCTATCAGAATGTGCACCACCAACTGGTTCTTTAATAATTCCGTCAATTAACTTTAACCTTTTCATATCAGTTCCAGTTAATTTTAAAGCTTCAGCAGCTTGCTCTTTATACTCCCAACTTCTCCATAAAATTGAAGAACAAGATTCTGGGGAAATTACTGTGTACCAAGTGTTTTCCATCATGTATACTCTGTCTCCTACTCCAATACCTAAGGCACCTCCAGAAGCTCCTTCACCAATTACAATTGTAATAATTGGAGTTTTTAAACGAGTCATTTCAAAAATATTTCTTGCAATTGCTTCTCCTTGACCACGTTCTTCTGCTTCTAAACCAGGATATGCTCCAGGAGTATCTAACAACGTAACCACAGGAATACCAAATTTCTCTGCCATTTTCATTAAACGCAAAGCTTTTCTATATCCTTCAGGATTTGCCATTCCAAAGTTTCTAAACTGGCGCGTTTTTGTATTATATCCTTTTTGTTGACCAATAAACATAAAAGATTGATCGCCAATTTTACCTAAACCACCAATCATGGCTTTGTCATCCTTTACATTTCTATCTCCATGAAGTTCCATGAAAGTATCTCCACAAATTGCTTTGATATAATCTAATGTATAAGGTCTGTTTGGGTGTCTTGACAATTGAACTCTTTGCCAAGGTGTTAAGTTTTTATAAATATCTTTTCTAGCAGTTGCTAATTTTTTTTCTATTTTTTTACAAGTAGCTGTTACATCTACTTCACTTTCTTCTCCAATAATTTGACACTTTTGTAGCTGATCTTCAAGCTCTTTTATTGGCATTTCGAAATCTAAATATTCCATTATGTAGTTATTTTGATGATCTATTTTGATTAACAAACATACTACAAAATTTACTTTTTTATGCTAAATAGCGCTACTTTTTTGATTTTACTCTTTCCTGAATTTTTTGCTTTATAACCGATTTATTTTTAATAATTCCGTTAAACAAAACAACTCCTAAAACTATAAAAGCACCAAAATAAAATTCTGGATTCATTTTTTCTTTATCACCAAAAATAAATAAGGCTAAAACTATAGCATAAATAGGCTCTAAATTTACAGTAAGCATTACTGTATAAGGAGATATGTACTTCATGATTTTTACAGAAGCTATAAATGCGTATGCTGTACAAATACTGCTTAGCACAAAGAGGTAAATCCAATCCATGCTTGGTAAGGTGAAAAATGAAACTGAAAACCTATTATTAATTAAAAGATAGACTGTAACAAATAAAGTTCCGAATAAAAGTTGATAAAATGAAATTCTTGAAGCATCATATTTTTTGATAAACAAGCCATTTAAAACTGCAAATAACGCCCCTAAAAACGATGATATAAGTGCGTACAAAATTCCTAGCTTGTATTGACTTTCGAAATTAAATATAATATACAATCCGAAAATTACGACTAAGCCCAATACAATTTCTAACGTTTTAATTCTTCTATTAAAAAAAACAGGTTCTATGAGTGATGTAAAAAAAGCACCTGTACTCATGGTTACTAAAGCTACAGAAACATTGGAAACTTTTATCGCTTTAAAGAAAAAAATCCAATGTAAAGCAATGATAATTCCTGTGAATAAAAACTTTACCAATCCTTTTTTATCAACTTGAAAAGACTTTTTTTTGAATATAAAATAAATGCTGATAAAAAGAACAGCCAACCCCATTCTAAAGAAAACTAGTGGAATTGCATCAATAGTAATTAAGGCACCTAAAATTGCTGTAAATCCCCAAATAAAAACGATAAGATGTAATAATAGGTAGTTTTTTAGTTTACTTTCTAGCATTATAATAAAGATAAATAGCAACGCAACCAAAGAAAATATTTGGCATCCAAACGTATAAAAGTGAATTAACACCAGCAACAGCTCCTAAAACTTCAGAAATTTTCATTAAGAAAACGTACACAAACATTAATCCAATTCCAATTGCTAAATTTACGCCTGTACCTCCTCTTCTTTTTCTAAAAGCTAAAGCCACAGCAATAATTGTTAAAATATAAGATGCTATTGGTAAACTTGTTCTTTTATGAAACTCAACCAAATAAGCATTTAAATTTTTAACTCCTCTTTTTTTAGAAACCTCTATAAATTTATACAATTCATCTGAAGTCATTTCTTGAGATAATGCAGATTTGTAAATTAAATCTTTAGGAGTAAAATTAAAAACAGTATCAATCTTATTTCCTGAGAATATACTATCTCTATCTTTATAAATTTTACGTAAACGCCAATTTTGAACAGAAAAAGTTGAATCTTTTTTATTGTATCTAATATTATCTGCCACCAATTTTGTTTTCAACTCTAAACCATCATATAATTCTGATGTAAAGTCGTAACCTGTATTGGTTTCTGTATTAAAAGTTTTAATAAAAATATACGTACTATCTGTTAATTGAAGACTAAAGTCACTTACATATTTAAATTCTTGTTGCTGCCTTCTATTATTTATATATTCTTTTTCGAACTTTTTTCTTGTGGTACTGCTATTTGGAACCACAAAGTGATTCATCACTAGAGATAAAACTGTAATTAAAGTTGCACCTACAAAATACGGATATAAGAATCTTGTAAATGAAACTTTTGCATTATTAATTGCAATAATTTCTGTGTTGTTAGATAATTTTGAAGTAAATAAAATAACAGCAATAAATAACGCCAAAGGCATAAAAGTATTGGCATAATAGATGATGAAATTTTTATAATATTCATCTACTATTTGATAAAAACCTAAATCTGCATGTTCTAAAAAATTATCTATTTTTTCAGAAATATCAATTGCTACAGCAATAGGAATCAAGATTAATAAGGTAAAGAAAAAAGTTACCAGAAATCGTTTTAATATGTACCAATCAATTATTTTCAAAAGCGCAGCTTTATTTTTTATTTTAAAATCTCTAATTTGATATCCCTATTTTGATGACTGCAAACTACCTACTTAAAAACTATCTACAATTTTAAAGTCGGTTATCCATTTGCTTTACCATTTTATCTTTCCATTCTCTAAAATCTCCAGCTATAATGTGTTTTCTTGCTTCACGAGTTAACCAAACATAAAAACCTAAGTTATGAATCGATGCTATTTGTTTTCCTAACATTTCTTTCGCAACAAATAAATGACGCAAATATGCTTTTGAATAATAGGTATCTACTTCAGTAATTCCCATTTCATCAATTGGAGAAAAATCCTTTTCCCACTTTTTATTTTTAATGTTGATGCTTCCATGAGCTGTAAATAACATTCCATTTCTTGCATTTCTGGTTGGCATCACACAATCGAACATATCAATTCCCAAAGCAATATTTTCAAGAATATTAATTGGCGTTCCAACTCCCATTAAATAACGAGGTTTGTCTTCTGGTAAAATTTCTGTAACAACTTCTGTCATTGCATACATTTCTTCTGCAGGTTCACCAACTGATAACCCACCAATTGCATTAGCTTGTGCTCCAGCATTTGCAATATATTCTGCAGATTGTTTACGTAAATCTTTATAAGTACTTCCTTGAACTATTGGAAAAAACGTTTGCTCAAAACCATATTTAAAAGGCAATTTTTCCAAGTGATTTATACATCTATCCAACCATCTATGAGTCATATGCATAGAACGTTTTGCATAATTATAATCACAAGGATAAGGTGTACACTCATCAAAAGCCATGATAATATCTGCCCCAATTGTTCTTTGTGTTTCCATCACGTTTTCTGGCGTAAAAAAGTGCATAGAACCATCTATATGACTTTTAAATTTTACACCTTCTTCGTTAATTTTTCTTCTTCCAGATAAAGAGTATACTTGGTAACCACCAGAATCTGTTAAGATATTACTATCCCAATTCATAAATTTGTGCAAACCACCTGCAGCCTCTAAAACATCTAATTTAGGACGTAAATATAAATGATAGGTATTTGCTAAAATAATATCAGGTTTTACTTGGTTTTTTAATTCATTTTGATGCACTCCTTTTACAGTACCAACAGTACCTACAGGCATAAAAATAGGTGTTTCTATAACTCCATGATCTGTAGTAATTGTTCCAGCTCTTGCTTTGCTTTTTGGATCGGTAATTTTTAAGTCGAATTTCATTGTGGCAAATATAGTAAAAAGCACCTCCTAACCTTCCCTAAGGAATGGAATTTAGAAACTTTTAAGATTTTGTTTAGTTTCGTTTTTTACGAAAATTAGATTTAGAACCTGTAGTTCTGCTATTTTTTGGTGATGATTTTCTAAAAGAAGCACTTTTTTTATTGAAATCGTTTTTAGCTGGCGCTAATTTTTTCTTAAACACTTTCTTTTTAGCAGGTTCTTTAACTTTGGATGCTTCCTCAGTTTTTGAAGATTCAGAAATCATTGCGTTGATTTCTTTCATCTCTTCTTCTGTTAATTCACGCCAATCTCCAGCTTGTAGATAGCCTAATTCTACATTCATAATTCTGGTTCGTTTTAACTTGGTTACTTCATAATCCAAATATTCGCACATTCTACGAATTTGACGATTTAAACCTTGCGTTAAAACAATTTTAAAGATTTTGGCACTTATTTTTTCAACTTTACATTTTTGAGTTACAGTTCCTAAAATCGGAATTCCATTACTCATTTTTTCAATAAAATCGTCTGTAATAGTTTTATCTACAGAAACAAAATATTCTTTTTCGTGATTATTTCCTGCTCTTAAAATTTTATTGACAATATCTCCGTCATTTGTTAAGAAAATTAAACCTTCAGATGGTTTGTCTAAACGTCCAATTGGGAATAATCTTTCAGGGTAATTAATGTGTTTTACAATGTTGTTTGGTTCTCTATCATCTGTTGTAGAAACAATACCAACTGGTTTATTTAAAGCGATGTAAAGAACCTCATCTTTTGGTTTTACCAAGCGTCCATCTAACTTTACAACATCTTTTTTACCAACTCTATTTCCTAATTGAGTTGGTTTTCCATTGATGGAAACTCTACCTTCTTTTATAAATTTTTCGGCTTCTCTTCTTGAACAGATTCCTGAAGAACTAATGTATTTATTAAGATTTGTTGTTTGTTGATTATTGATATCCAAAAGAGATTATTTTGGTGCAAAAATACGTATAAGATTATTATTTATTTAATCTATTTTCCTTTTGTTAAACCATTTCCCCACAAAGTTTAAATTTAATGTAATCTTATGGAAGTTTTCTTGAATTAATTTATTTTCTAAAGTACCTTCTTTTCCATAAGAATACGAAATATTAAAATTATCATTACTAAACTTTTTCATTGGCAAACCAACACCAATTGAAACAAAATAACTATCTATTTGTTGATTTGATATTTTTAAAAATCCTGTATTGTAATTAAAACCAAATCGATATTTTATGTTAGATGAATAATTAAATTTATTTTTGGTTGGCACATATTCTAAACCAAAAGCATAAATGGATTGATCTACATAGCTTTCATTGTTTTGTTGCTGATTGGTATCACTCCAAATTAATTTACTATAATCTAAACTAGTTGTAAATTTTTTATTTATTACAGAGGTGATTCCTACTCCATAAGCAAATGGAAGTTCAAAATTTTCTAAATCATTTTCAGCTTCTTCCTCAATACTTATAGAAGTTCCAGAAAAAGATTCTTTATAAGAATTTCTTGTTTGGTTTCCACTTAAAGATGCTGGCAATTCTAAAGTACCTCCAAGAGTCGTTTCTATTCCTTTAAAAGTTGGGAGTTTATACTGAAAGCCAGTTTTTAATTTTACACCTCCATAATGGTTTTCATCAATAATAGAAACAAAAGAATCTGTAAAAATTTGACTTTCTTGATTTATAGACCCAAAAAGAAAAGAAACATCTGCACCTAAAGATAAATTTTTAAAGACTTTAAAACCTGTAGAAATATAAAATTTATTTAGGCCTCCTTCTCCAGTGATTCTAGTAATATAAGTTTCTGTAGAACCTTCTATGGCATTTTCCACATCAATATTATATCCTGTTTTTGTAAATGGTAAAAGTCCTGCACTTACTCCCCAGCCTTTGCTTACAGGAAATGCAATTGCAATATGTGATATATTTCCATTGGTACTACTTTCACTTTTGCTGTTGGTTTTCAAGGTTGAATAGGTTCCATTTAAACCAAACTCATACAAGAAGGAATTCTTCAAAATATTTCCCAAACTAGCTGGATTATAAATATTTATTTCAAACGGATTTGATTGTGCAATTCCTGTATTTCCTAAACCTGTTAAACCTCCTGTTGCTGTTTTATTTTCTACTCCCAAACCAAATAACGAATAAGGTGTACTTGTGTTATTTTGCCCAAAATAAACGCTTACAATGGTTACAAATAGTATAAATAATAACTTCTTTTTCATATTAATAGTTTAAATATTTTACTGATAGTTTTATTTCTTTGTTGGTATTAGGGTTGTGCTCAATTACAATGTTATTTACGTTGTTAGAAAAATTATCATATTGTATCATTAAAGCATAATTCAAATTGATGTCAGAAAACAGAATTTCTTCTACAAAACCACTTAAATCTACACTGTAATACGTGTTTTCACTAAATTCATCTTCTTCTTCAAAAAGAAAGGCAGCTGCAACATTACCATCAATATCTGTTAATTGTTTTAAAATTCTATTTTTATGATCTACCACATAAACTGACAATGTATTTGGTAAAGGATTACTTTTATTAAACGATCCTTTTAAAGGGTTAAAAGTTAAAATGGCACTTAAAGTGGTTGCATTTTCTGATATTTCTGCAAGTTTTTTAATCGATGGAATTTCTATTCTTGAGGTAAGTCCAGATCCTGCTTGTGTAAAAATTGAGTTGTTGGTGTTTTCACTTAATTTAATTTCTTCATTATCTACAAAATCACCTATAATAGTGGTTGATAAATCTGTCTGAATTTCATTAAACTGTTTATCTGCGCTTGGAATTGTAAAATCTACATAATAACTATTATCCTCACTATCATCATCATTAATACTATAATACAAACGCATGCTAGAATTCCCTGTAATATTTGCTGTGGATTGTGCATTGAATCCCAAAACATGATTACTTTCTGATATATCAGGCACAATCGCAAGACCTTTAAAATATTGCAGAAAATCATCTGTAGTATTAATATCATTATCTACAATTTTGGTAAATATATCTTCACCTAAAATATCATCCATTTTAATAAAAATAGAATCTGTAGTTTTATTCGGGTTTGGTATAAATGAAGTTTGTCCTAGAACAGCTGGATCGTAAACTAAAGAAGAAGTGTTGTAGAAACTATCTGCGTCTTTGGGTTCAACTGTTTCTGTAATTCTATGCACTTTATAGGTTTGTACTATAGTAGTATCTCCATAATAATAAGTATCATAATTTAAAACAAAACCAATAGAATCATACACTGCTCCTGCATCAATAGTAAAAGTATTCGCTACCAATTGCAAGTAAGATTTAGATGTTAAAGAGCCTAAAGTTTCATCTTTTACATTCCCTAATAGAATTCTGTTTGTGCTAGATGTTATTAATGAGTCTAATTTAAAAGTTCCAGCCTTTATTGCAAAAGTGTCAATAACTTTTAACTGAATATTGTTCTCAATAAAATCACTACCTACTTCATAAACTGTATCATCTGTAGTGCAAGAAAATACAAAAATTAGACTTAGGACGCCAATTATATAATGCTTCATGTTTCTTTTTAAAGCAAAAATATCAGGCTGTTTATCATAAAAAATCACAAAATATATAAACGATACTTTTTCATAGACTTATGATAAAAAAACACCTCTAAACCCTATAATTAACACCTTTTAAGAAAATTAACATTTGGTTTACATAGTCATCTATAAAATATACCTGTTTGTCTATTTGTTACTATTATAAAATAAATTGCATTTACGTTTGCGCCATAATTAAGCAAATGAATAAATTAAATACAATGAGAAAAACAAATTTAATAAAAAGAAGCAGCGTTCTATTTATGGCTGCATTAATGGCTTTGATAACTGTAAGTTGTAGTGATGATGATGAAGATGATGATTATGAATTAGGAAACTGGGTAGAAAGTTCAACTTTCGATGGAAACTCTAGAGCAAATTCTGTAAGTTTTACTATTGGCACAAAAGGTTATTTAGTAACAGGTTATGATGGTGATGATTATTTAGCAGATACTTGGGAGTATAATTCTGATGATGATTATTGGGTTCAAAAAGCGGTATTTCCTGGAGTTGGCAGAAGTGGTGCAGTTGGTTTTTCTATCAATGGAAAAGGCTATGTAGGTACAGGTTATGATGGTAGTAATCGATTAAAAGATTTTTGGGAATATGATCCAACCACAGATGTTTGGACTCAAAAAGCAGATTTTGCAGGAACTGGAAGATATGGTGCCATTGGTTTTGCAATTGGTAATGATGGTTATATAGGAACAGGTTATGATGGAAGTGAACAAAAAGATTTCTGGAAATATAATGTTGCCAACGATTCTTGGGAACAATCTGTAGGTTTTGGTGGTGAAAAACGCCAAAGTGCTTCTGTTTTTACTATTGATAATGTTGCCTATATTGGTTTAGGAATTCACAATGGTGCTTATGAAGAAGATTTTTATTCTTTTAATGGTGCTACTTGGACACGTTTATCTGATTTAGATGATGATGAAGATGATGATGATGATTTTCAAATCTTATTAAGTAGTGGAGTTGCGTTTTCATTAAATGGAATGGGATATGTTACTACAGGTATTTCTGGCGCTATTACAATTGCAAGTTGGTCTTATAACCCTGCAACAGACACTTGGTTAGAAGTGCCAGATTTTGAAGGTACTGCAAGACAAAATGCATCTGCTTTTAGTTTTGCTGATAAAGCGTTTGTTTTAATGGGTAGAAGTGGTAGTTATTATTTTGATGACGTTTGGGAATTTAGACCCAATGAGTATGAAAATGATGATGATTAAGTAGATCATAATTAAATATTGAGTGGAAAAAAAGTTGCTAATTATTAGCAACTTTTTTTTTATGAAAAATACAACAGTTTGTTATGATTCTTTTAAGAACATACCTTTTTAGTTTTACCGAAATAAAATAACCAACCAAATTGAACGCCTTTTCAAAAAAAATAAATACAACAATAAGTATTCATACCCTATTATGGATCTTCTTTATTGCTATTACAGCAATTCAATCATACTCTAGGTTTAGCACAATTCCTAATGAATTTTATTTTTTAAACTTTATTTTTATTGCAGTTTTCTACTTTAATTATATTTTTTTAGTTCCTAAATTTTTACTGAATAAAAAAATTATAATTTATGTAGCAATTTCTCTGGCATTAATAATATTCATAATTATTTTCTTAGAACCATTATTAAAAACATCTTTACAACCAACTTTTCCTAGAGGTAATTTTAATGATAATTTACCTAGACCTAGAGAAGGTTCCATAAATTTAAGACCTCCTATTTTATTGCTTTTATTTTTTGCTTTAAGTACTTGTGTTAAATTAGTTTCAGAATGGTATAAATCTGAAAAAGAAAGAACATTAGTAGCTTCTCAAAAAATAAACTCTGAATTATCCTTCTTAAAAGCACAATTAAATCCGCATTTTTTATTCAACACATTAAATAGTATTTATTCTTTAGCGAATAAAAAATCTGATGACACAACTGTTGCCATTGTTACGCTTTCTGAATTAATGCGATATATGATTTATGAAGCTAATGAGGAATTTATTTCGTTAGAAAAAGAAATAGAATATATAAAAAACTACATCTCATTACAACTCTTAAGATTAAGAGATTCTAGTGGTGTAAAAATAAATGTTCATGGAAGTTTAAAATATAAAATAGAACCTTTATTACTAATTTCTTTTATAGAAAATGCTTTTAAATATGGCACAGATTATAAAGGAAAAACAGAAATTAGAGTTGTTATTACAATACATGATGATGAGCTACATCTTGAGGTTTACAATATATCTTCTTTACAAAATTTAGCCAATAAAAACTCTGGTATTGGTTTAGAAAACATTAAAAATAGACTGAATTTATTATATCCAAATGCGCATACTTTAGAGATTACAAAAGGTAAAAAATCGTTTGAAATCAGTTTAAAAATCAACCTAAAAAAGAACAAATGAAGTGTATACTTATAGATGATGAACCTCTTGCATTAGAATTATTGGAAGATTTTGTGTCTAAAATTCCGTATTTAAAATTAGTTGCAAGTTGTTCCAATGCTTTTGAAGCAACAACCATTTTACAGACACAAAAAATAGATTTAATTTTTACTGATATAGAAATGCCAGATTTTTCTGGAATCGATTTTATAAAATCTTTAGAAGTAAAACCACTCTTTATTTTTACAACAGCATACTCGCAATATGCAGTAGAAGGTTTTAATTTAAATGCTATAGATTATCTTGTAAAACCAATACCTTTTCATAGATTTTTAAAAGCAGTTACTAGAGCTCACAATTTATTACAGTTAAAGGTTGATGAAAAAAAACCTACTGTAAGTTCTCAAGTTACACCACAATTTATTTTTGTAAAATCTGAATATGAGAATTTAAAAATAAACTTGGCAGATATTAAATATATAGAATCTTTAAAAGATTATATTAAAATTCACACGCATAAAGAAAAACCAATTTTAACCTTAAGTAGCCTAAAAAGTTTTGAAGAAAAACTAGGGAAATCGAATTTTATACGTGTGCACAAATCTTATATTGTTTCTTTAAAACACATTTATTCTGTTCAGAGAAATAGAATTATTATTGATGATAATTGGATTCCTATTGGTTTAAATTATAGAGAAGATTTTATCAAAAAAATTGATAATTAAACTTTACAACTCTATCGTTCTAAAAGTCAAATTAATTCTGGGCGAATTCACTTTTTTGGTGGGTGGTAATCTGTGCAACCAATTCTTTTGAGTTTCGTCTTTCATCACCAATAAACTTCCTCTTTCTAAAACAATATCAATTCTTTGTTTGGTTTCTTTGTGTTTAAAAGCGAATTTACGTTCAGCTCCTAAAGATAAAGAAGCAATTGCGCCATTTTTCTTCATCATTTTTTCGCCATCAGAATGATAAGCCATTCCTTCATCTCCTGAATGATACAAATTTAGCAAGCAAGAATTATACGTTTCCTTACTTTCTTTTTCAACGATTTCTTTGAGTTCTAACAATTCTTTTATCCAAAGATTTGCCGTTTTTGTAACTTTAGAATATGTATAAGAATACTTTGATGCTCCATACCAAGCTACTTTTCTTTTGGTAATAATCTTCTTACCAAAAATAATCGCTTCATCATTTTTCCAATTAATTTTTTCTAATAATTGTTGATAATAAAAATCACACTGACTTTTATCTAAAATAATTCCATGGTAATTTGTTGTGCCATCAAAAGGTAAAATATTCGTTATTTTATCCGAAGAAAATAAATCCATACTCGAAAATAATATAAAAAGGAAGGCTATCAAAATTTAACTTGAATTTTAAAATTATCTATTTTTTAAAAGTTTAAGTATCCGTATTTTTACAGTATGGAATTTAAACTGGTATCAGAATTTTCTCCAACAGGAGATCAGCCACAAGCAATCAAAGAACTATCTCAAGCAATAAAATCTGGCGATAAATATCAAACTTTGCTAGGTGTAACAGGCTCAGGAAAAACATTTACAATTGCAAATGTGGTGAAAAATGTAAAAAAACCAACGTTGGTTTTAGCTCATAATAAAACCTTGGCTGCTCAATTATATTCAGAATTTAAGCAGTTTTTTCCAGAAAATGCTGTAGAATATTTTGTTTCTTACTATGATTATTATCAGCCAGAAGCCTACATTCCTGTTACAGGAACGTTCATTGAAAAAGATTTATCCATTAATGAAGATATAGAACGTTTGCGTTTAAGCACCACTTCTTCCCTACTTTCTGGTAGACGAGATGTGTTGGTTGTAGCTTCAGTTTCCTGTTTATATGGAATTGGAAATCCTACAGAATTCAAGAAAAATGTAATTCCTATTAGAGTTGGGCAACAAATAAGCAGAACAACTTTTTTACATCAATTAGTGCAAAGTTTATATTCTAGAACTGAAATTGAAGTTAAAAGTGGAAAATTTAAAGTTAAAGGAGATGTTGTAACTATTTATCCATCTTATGGAGATAATGGTTATCGAGTTTTATTTTTTGGTGATGAAATTGAAGAACTAGAATCTTTCGATTTAGAAACTAATAATATTATAGAAAAGTTTGAACATTTAACGATTTATCCTGCAAACTTGTTTGTGACTTCTCCAGATGTATTACAAAATGCCATTCATCAAATTCAAGATGATATGGTAAAACAAGTCAATTATTTTAAGGAAATTGGCAAACCTTTAGAAGCAAAAAGATTAGAAGAACGTACAGAATTCGATTTAGAAATGATTCGTGAATTAGGTTATTGTTCTGGAATTGAGAACTATTCTCGTTATTTAGATGGACGTGAACCTGGCACAAGACCTTTCTGTTTGTTAGATTATTTTCCAGATGATTATTTAATGGTGATTGATGAAAGCCACGTAACTGTGCCACAAACACATGCCATGTATGGAGGAGATAGAAGTAGAAAAGAGAATTTGGTGGAATATGGTTTTCGACTGCCAGCTGCAATGGATAACAGACCTTTAAAATTTGAGGAGTTTGAGGAAATTCAGAATCAAACCATTTTTGTTTCTGCAACTCCTGCAGATTACGAATTGCAAAAAACGGAAGGTGTTTTTGTAGAGCAAATTATAAGACCAACAGGTTTGTTAGATCCGCCAATTGAAGTGCGCCCAAGTTTGAATCAGATTGATGATTTGATTGAGGAAATTCAGATTCGTGTTGAAAAAGACGAGCGAACTTTAGTGACTACTTTAACCAAAAGAATGGCAGAAGAATTGACAAAATATTTAACGAGAGTTGATATTCGTTGTAGATATATACATTCTGATGTGGACACTTTAGAACGTGTAGAAATTATGCAAGATTTGCGTAAAGGTTTGTTTGATGCATTAATTGGTGTAAACCTTTTACGTGAAGGTTTAGATTTACCAGAAGTTTCTTTAGTCGCTATTTTAGATGCTGATAAAGAAGGTTTTTTACGTAATAATAAATCGTTGACACAAACTGTTGGTAGAGCTGCAAGAAACGTAAACGGTTTGGCAATTATGTATGCTGATAAAATTACAAAAAGCATGCAAAGCACGATGGATGAAACTGACAGAAGAAGAGAAATTCAGATTGCATACAACACCAAGCATAACAAAGTACCAACGCAAATTAACAAGAAAATTGAAGATACTTTAACAAAATCTGCAGTTTCTAGTTATCATTATGATAATGCAAAACAAGTTGCTGCAGAACAAGAATTGCAATATTTACCAAAAGAAGAAATTGAAGATAGAATTCGTAAAAAACGCAAACAGATGGAAGCTGCTGCCAAAGGTTTAGACTTTATTGTTGCTGCAAAATTAAGGGATGAAATTGCTGTTTTGAAGGAACAAGTTTAGTTTATTATTATTATAATTGCAAATAATAATAATAATAATAATAATAAACTATAATTTAAAAAAATGAAACAAATAAGCATATTGTTACTTCTACTTATTGTATCTAAATCTTTCTCTCAAAATAAGTTTAAAAAGGGATATATTATTGATTTGGAAGGAAACAAAATTATTTGTTCTATTCTTGATAAAGGAGCACTGAATACTCCTGAAAAATTTACTTATGTTATAGAAAACAACAAAGAGAAAGAACAAATTATTGCATCAAAAAACATTCAAGAAATATTTTTTGAACCTAGTAATAAATATGTTAGGCATACAGTAGATTTAGATGAATCTAATGATTATCAAAATGAGCTAACCACGGTTAAAAATATAACCTTAAAAAAGAAGAGTGTACTTTTAAAATTAATTCTTGAAGGAGAAATAAGCTTTTGGGAATATACGAATCCAAAATATAAACGCTATTTCTTTTCCAAAAACGAAAAGATTGAATTTTTGCAATTTAAAAAATTTAAAAATTCAAGTAATCAAATCAATACGAATAATTATTACCAAACACAATTAAAAAATGCTTTTGACTGTGTAGGTTTAGACTACAATATTAGATATACTAGCAAAGAATTAAGTAAGTTTTTTAAAAGATACTTCTCTTGTAAAAATATTACCTATAAAGACTTTACAATAACAAATAATTCAAGTTTTATCCAAAACTTTAATTTAAAAGGTAAAATTGGAACTGGGTTTTTTAATAGTAAAACAAATAATTCAAATTTAAAAAGCTCATTCAATTCAAATTCGGCTCTTAAAATTGGTTTTGAATTGGAGTATTTGCTAAACTTTAATAATAATAAATGGTCTTTATATATAGACCCAAGCTATCAAACAGAATACTCTGCTGTCTCTAAAGTTGATACAGGAGAAACAGTTTGGGGAGGTAGTGGTGTTGGAGAAGTACCTATCTTCGACGAAGATAAAATACATTATAATATTATAGAAATACCATTAGGAATAAGACATTATATGTATGTAAATAATAAAGACGCTATATACTTAAATGTTGCAGCTCATTTAGATATCTTATTTGATGAGTTCATAACAAAAGTAGAAAATCAAGACACCACAAGTTCTATGTCTAGTGTTGGCTTTGGATTTGGAGCAGGTTATACTTTTTCTGAAAAATTTTTAATCGAATTAAACTATCAAACAATTACTAAAAATGTGTTTGAAGGAAATGATAAAATTGATAATATCCAAATCAGTAATGTTTCATTAAAACTTGGATATATCTTGTTTTAAATAAGGTTATTCTTTTTGTAGTAATTTATATTTTTTGAGACCTTATACTACGATTATAAAGTTTAGTACAAAATTTATTTTTTGCACTTCTTAATTAAACTCACATATTTTTAAATACAATAATCATAATGAAAAAAATTAGTTTATTCCTATTATTTATTTCAACTCAATTTTTTGCACAAACAACCTTTAAAAAAGGCTACTTTATTACTAAAGATAATCAAAAAAACGAAGTTTATTTTAGAGCATTTGGGGAAGAAATACCTGAAAAAATTGTTTATAAAGACAGTTTAGAATCTGATATATTTATTTCAACTTTAACCAGTGATATAATTGAATTAGTAATACCAAATACTTCTAAATTCATAAGAAAAAAAATATCTGTTGAATTGTTGAAAAAGGGAATGAAAAGCAAAAATAATTCCAAAAAATTTATTTTAGAAGAAAAGGAATTGTTGTTAAAAGTATTGTTAGAAACGAACAACATTAAAGTATTAAGTTATCTAGATCAAGAAAATAATAGATATATTTTTATAGAAGATAAAAATATATTAAAATTTTTAGAATACAAAATCATTAATTTTGAAAATAAAAAACTCATAATCAAAAGTTATAAAAATTATCTTTTAAAGAATAATGAAATAATTTCTTCTCAAGAAAAAATTGATTTCGGAAAATTAAAATATACTGAAAATGACATTGTAGATTATTTTACAAAATATGCTGAATCAAATTCCGATTCAATAAAAGTATTTAAGGGTCATTTCAGAAAGTTAACTGACTTACTTAATATAACTCCTAAAATAGGCTATTCAACTTTTAATCATAAAACTATCAATGAAAATCCTTCATATAATACCGATTTTACAGAAAGCCAAATAAATGTTGGTTTAGATTTTGAGTACTTTTTTAATACTGTTATAAAAAAATCTTCAATTTTGTTTTCTATACAGTATCATTTCGATACTAAAAATGAAGGTGATTTTGCTTTTGGTACTCGTGCACCAATTAATACTACAACTTACTATGATTTCAGTACCTATAATTTAGATTTAAAGTACAGACATTACTTTAAATTAAAACAACATCATTATTTATTTCTAAACTTAGGTTTTGGTTATCAAAAAACAAATGGAACTACAGATTATGTTTTTAATGAAAATAATGTTAAAATTGCTGATTTAGATTTTAATAATGAAGCTAATGATATATATTTCTCTTTGGGTACTGGTTACAACTTTAAAAAACTTTTTTTAGGTTTTGATTTTATCCCAAAAATAAAAGGAAATTATGACGCTATAAATCCATCAGCAACAAGTAGTGATTGGACCTACGAAAGAAGTTTATTGAACATAAGTATAGGGTATTCAATTTTTTAAAAAAGATAAAAATTGAAACTATTAAAGTTACGTATGTTTGGAACCTTACTTACCTTAATTTATACAATTTATTTTATAGTAATGACGCCAAAGAATGGTTAGTATATCATATTAATGAAAGTTATATAAAATGAAATACTCTTGAACATGTCATTTTAAATCTTTGTACCTTATTAGTACTCGTATCAAATAAAAACCATGAGTTTAGATTTTATAGTCGCTGCAAAGTTACGTGATAAAATTGCTGTTTTAAAAGAACAGGTTTGGTTTAGTTTATTATTATTATTGCAATAATATTAAACTATAGTTTTAAAAAATGAAAAAAATTACATCCCTTCTATTATTTATTGCTGTAAATACCTTTGCACAAACAACCTTTAAAAAAGGGTATTTTATTACTGATAATGATGTTAAAAAAGAAGTTTTTTTTAAAGCTTTTAATGACGAATATCCTAATTCCTTTTTCTATAAAGAAGCCTTTAATTCTGATAATATCGAAGAAGTTTTAGCTGAAAATGTTACAGAAGTTAATATTTACAATATTTTAAGGTTTGTTAGAAAAGATATCTCTTTCGAAGAATTAGAAAAAGGGATGATTTCTAAAAAAGAAAATAATACAATGGCATTTTCTAAGACCAAAAAAAATGTTCTTTTAAAAATGCATATAGATTCAGAAAATCTAAGTTTATTATCTTATAAGGATAAAAAAACTGATAATGTTTATTTATTTTTAGAAGAGAATAAAGTAATAAAATTATTAGAATATAAAATTATTAAAAAGAATTCAAAGAACTACATCCTAAAACCTTTCAGGAAGTTTTTATATCAAAATTATAGAATTGAAGGCAAAGACCAAATTAACGTTGGTAAACTTAGATATAATGAAAAAGATCTTTTAGAATATCTTAGTAGTTATAGTGCCTCAAAAAATATAAAATTAAAAGAATATAAATATTTTATCAGAGATTTTAAAGATGCTTTAAATATTAATTTTTTAGTTGGGTACTCAATAACTTCTCAAAGAAACCTACATTCTTTCGCTATTTATGAAACCTCTTTTAATACTAACCATTTACATTTTGGCGCAAGTTTGGAGTTTTTTTTTAATACAAATTCAAAAAAATCGTCAATTATTAGTTCTTTAATATACCTTACTAATAGTGAAAGTGATGTTCAAAACTTTAGTTTTGGATCTGGAAACCAAAATTTCTCTTTAGTAAAAAACGATTTAAATTTATTATCCTTAGATTTTAAATATCGCCAATACTTTAAAGTTAGAACTAATCATTATTTGTATATAAATGGAGGTTTAGGTCTTAATTATTCAAATGGTAATACATCTTATAGTTTAAATACAAAAGATGATTTTATATCAGACTTAACTTACAATACTGCAAATCCTTTTTTTATTATAGGAATAGGCTATAATGTTAACAAACTAAGTTTTGATTTTAATTACATACCAAAATACAATGGAGTTTTCGATCCAATTATAGATAATGCAAATTCTGGAAACTGGGAATTCAATAGACAAATTATTAACTTAACATTAAGCTACGAACTTTTTTGATATTTATTTTTATTACACAAAATCTAAAAGCAAAAGAAAGATTTTGAAGCACGACAAATTGGAATCAAATTACATTTTAAAGCCAGTTATAAATAAACTGCAATGCTATAATTTTATAATGTAGTTTGATTATTTATTCCCTCCATGATTAATTTATTATCCGTTTACCTTCTTATTTTATAATCTACATTAATTGTGGCCCAAACTTATCAGTGCCATAAATAAACACCTATCTACCTGATATTATGATAATTTAAAATTATAAATGCGCCACAATTTGTCTGTGGACAGGCATTTTCGTAAATTTGTGCTATGAAAGTTAGGATACATAAATTACGTAACTTTAGAATATTTAATTTTAATTTTTTAGTTTTTAGAAACCAATCTAAAAAATTCATACCTCCTCACCCAGTATTTTAAATACAATATTACTCTTATCTATTTCCTGTTTTTAATAAAGATTCTTCTTTATTAAAAACTTATTCTAGCTAATTATAGCCTTTCATTTTATCCTTTTTTTGATAAATTAAATCACAAATAATGACAATTGAAATTTTTGATGCCTTTAATAGGATGTCATTCTTAAACATTAATAGAATTACTAAATTTCTGCATGAACATTTAGAAGATTGTAAAGATCCAAAAAACGCTATTAGCAAATCTTTACTATATGCTGCAAAAGAAATACCTAGCTTAGGAGGTTATGCTTTTGTAATGAAAAAAAATGATGAAATTATTGGTGTTGTTGTTATTAACAAAACTGGTATGAGTCAATATCAATCTGAAAATTTAATGACGTATTTAGCTGTTCACAAAAACTACAGAAACCAAGGTTTTGCAACACAGCTTATTAACAAAGCTATAAATTATTGTAATGGAAACATCACTTTAAATATAAAAAAAGAAAATAATGCCATAAAACTTTTCGAAAAAAATGGCTTTGAATCTATGAAAATAGAAATGACTCTTCGTAAAAATAATTATAACTAAATATAAATAGTAATAAACAAGCAAATAAAAATGAAAATATTAGTAATTGGAGCAGGAAATATGGGCTTAACCTATGCAGAAGGTATGTCTAGATCAAAATTGTTAAAGAAAAAAAACATTATGGTTTTAGACAATTCTGAGGAAAAACTAGAAGCATTGAATGAAATTTCTCATTTCGATGCTTTTAAAGAGTTAGGAGATTGTGTACCTAAAGCAGATATTATTTTTATTGCAGTAAAACCTTATCATGCAGAAAATCTATTTAAAGCTTTAAAAGGATTTACAAAACCAGGTCAGGTTTTAGTATCAATTATGGCTGGTGTAAATATCGATAATATTAAAAAATATTCTGGTTTAACAAAAATTGTAAGAGCAATGCCAAATTTACCAGCACAAATTGGGAAAGGATTAACCTCTTATGTAACATCCTCAGAAGTTTCTAGAATTGAAAAATTAACAGTAGAAAGTCTGTTAGACACAACTGGAAAATCTATGGAAGTTAGTAGCGAAAAATTAATTGATGCTTCTACTGGAATTTCTGGTAGTGGACCAGCATACGTTTTTTACTTTATGCAGAGTATGATGGAAGCTGCTCTTAAAATGGGGTTTTCTAAACAAGATTCTACTGTTTTAGTTAGCCAAACTTTTACAGGTGCTGTAGAGCTTTTTAATCAATCTAACTTATCTCCAAATTCTTGGATGGAAAAAGTGGCTTCTAAAGGTGGTACAACACGTGCTGCATTAGATTCTATGGAAGATAATAATGTAAACGAATTAATAAAAGATGCTGCTTTTGCTGCTTTTAATAGGGCTGTAGAATTAGGTAAAGAACATTAAAATGTACAAAGAAAGAATTGTAATTAAAGTAGGAACAAATGTAATGACCAACAGAGATAACAGAATTGTTAGACCTGTTTTAAGACGCTTAGTAAAACAAATTGCAGAATTATATGAAAGAGATATTATGACCATATTAGTATCTTCTGGATCTGTAATTGCTGGAAAAGAAGTCTTAGGAGAATCAAAAATTGAAAACGATACGCAAAGACGTCAAGTATATTCTGCCATTGGTCAACCAAGAATGATGCGTCATTATTACAATATTTTTAATGATTTTGGAATGAAATGTGCGCAAGTACTACCCACAAAAAGGGATTTTAGTCCTGGTGTTCACAGGCAAAATATGATAAATTGTTGTGAAGGGTTGTTGGCTGAAGGTGTGGTTCCAATCGCAAATGAAGATGATGCTGTTTCTGTAACAATGTCTATGTTTTCAGATAATGATGAACTAGCAAGTTTAATTGCACAATTAATGAATGCTGATAAATTAATCATCCTAACAGACATCGATGGTTTGTACACAGGGCATCCAGATGCTGAAAGTAGCGATTTAATATCCAACGTAAATCCTGAAGAAAATTTAAATAAATACATTAAAGACAACAATAAAAAACCTGGAGAAGGCAGAGGTGGAATGGGTTCTAAATTGGATTATGCACAAGAAGCAGCAGCAAACAACATCCCAACTTTTATTGCAAATGGTAAAAGAGATAATACTATTATTGATATTATTGACGGAAAATCTGTTGGAACTAAAGTAGCACTTTAAAACTTAAATGATGAAATTACTAGACATAACAACAAAAAACAACGTATTGCAAAGTATGACCAGAATTCTTGATGAAAATCGAGAATCCTTGTTGGCAGCAAATAAAAAAGATTTAGATGCATTTCAGAAAGAAGATCAAGCTATGTTTGATCGTTTGATTTTAAACAATCAAAAAATTGATGGAATGATCAAAGCAATCAACGAAGTAAAAGCACAAGAAGATCCTGTAAACCAAATTATTAGTGATAAAATTTTAGAAAACGGATTAAAAGTAACCAACAAAACTGCTCCTTTTGGAACCATCATGATTATTTACGAATCAAGGCCAGATGTAACCATAGAAGCAGCAGTTTTAGCCTTTAAAGCCAATAATAAAATTCTTTTAAAAGGTGGTAAAGAAGCTATACACAGTAATATTATTTTAGTTGATTTTTGGCACAAAGCCTTAACAGAGAATAATTTGAGTATAGATTATATTACCTTGATGCAAATGAATAGAGAAGAAACACAATCTTTTCTAAAAAAACCAACAGAACAATTAGATTTAATTGTGCCAAGAGGTGGTGAGCGTTTAATAAACTTTGTAAAAGACCATGCTAAATGTGCAGTTTTGGTAAGTGGAAGAGGAAATAATTTTTTATATATCGATAAAAATGTAGACTGGAATAAAACATTATCAGTAATTATCAACGCAAAGACTGATAAAATTTCTGCTTGTAATGCTTTGGATAAAATCCTTATCAACAAAAACATAGAACATTTTGAGACAAAATTAAAAGAGTTGCAATCAATTTTAAAAGAAAGAAATGTAACTATTTTGGTTGATGATGACGTAAAAAATATTTTACCAGAAGAAAAATTAATTACAAACAAAAGTATTTGGCGTGAAGAGTTTTTAGCATTAAAATGCTGTATTGGAACTGTAAATAATTTAGACCAAGCTATAGAAATGATTAATACATTTTCAGGCGGACATTCTGCAGCTATTATGACAACTAATAACGAAAATGCAGATAATTTTATGCAACAAGTAGATTGTGCTGCAGTGTATAAAAATTCATCAACTAGATTTACAGATGGAGGTCAATTAGGAGTTGGTGCAGAATTAGCTATAAGTACAGATAAACTACATCATAGAGGCCCTTTAGGTTTAAAAGAATTAGTAACTAATAAATATTATATTATTGGTGAAGGTCATATACGTAATTAACGTGTTTGACATACTATAAAATAAAAACGCCTCATTTTTAAAATGAGGCGTTTATTTTATATATTTAAACTGTAAAATCTATGAAGCTTCTAAAACTTCTTTTACTTTATCAGCAGCTTCTTGAAATTCTGTTGCAGAAATAATTTCCATTCCAGAATTATCAATTAATTCTTTTGCTTCTTTAGCATTTGTACCTTGTAATCTACAAATAATTGGCACATTAATTTTGTCTCCCATACTTTTGTAAGCATCAACAACACCTTGTGCAACTCTGTCACAACGTACAATTCCTCCAAAAATATTCACTAAAATTGCTTTTACATTTGGATCTTTTAAAATAATTCCAAAAGCAGTTTCAACTCTTTGAGCATCTGCAGTTCCACCAACATCTAAAAAGTTAGCTGGTTCTCCTCCAGATTCTTTAATTAAATCCATAGTTCCCATTGCTAAACCAGCTCCGTTAACCATACAACCAACATTTCCATCTAAATCTACATAGTTTAAACCTGCAGCTTTTGCTTCAACTTCAATTGGGTTTTCTTCACGTAAATCACGCATTGCTGCATAATCTTTATGTCTAAATAATGCATTTTCATCTAAAGAAACTTTAGCATCAACAGCCATTATTTTATCATCCGAAGTTTTTAACACAGGATTAATCTCAAACATAGAAGAATCAGATTTGATATATGCTGTATATAAAGCTGTAACAAATTTTGTCATTTCTTTAAAAGCAGTTCCTGATAAACCTAAATTAAAAGCAATTTTACGTGCTTGAAAAGGCATGATTCCTAATAAAGGATCAATTTCTTCAGTAAAAATTAAATGTGGAGTTTCTTCAGCCACAGTTTCAATATCCATTCCACCTTCTGTAGAATACATAATCATATTTTTACCAGTTGCTCTGTTTAACAAAACTGACATATAATATTCATCTGGCTCAGAATCTCCAGGATAATAAACGTCTTCACAAATTAAAACTTGATTTACCAACTTTCCTTCAGCAGAAGTTTGAGGTGTAATCAACATCATTCCTAAAATATCATCTGCAATACTTTCTACTTGCTCTAAATTTTTAGCTAATTTTACTCCACCACCTTTTCCACGACCACCTGCGTGAACTTGTGCTTTTATAACGTGCCAACCTGTACCAGTTTCTTCCGTAAGTTTTTTTGCTGCTGCAACTGCTTCTATTGGAGTACTTGCTACAATTCCTCTTTGAATTCTAACGCCAAAACTATTTAGTATTTCTTTACCTTGATATTCGTGTAAGTTCATCTGTATCGTATTTTTAACGGAAGCAAAAATACAAATTCAAAGAAGAAGATTTGTAAAATTTTTAATAAAATTAATTTTCACTGTAAAGTAATCCTATTCTTTAGTTATTAGGTATTATTAATAGGTTTTCAAGATTACTGAAAAGCTTCAAAATTAATATTTATGTTTATTTTAAGAAATGATTAACAAAATGATATGAACGTAAAGAACACTTTTAAAAAATGATTGTTATGATATTAAATTGATAAAATACAAGGAACTTAATAAAAACTAAAGCCTACAAAAATAAAAATTATTGATTTTTTAAATAATCTAATTTCAACATATATCTCCAATCAAAAAAACAAATAGAGCTAGTATTACTTTTAGGACAAACTCTTTTTTTATACATTCGTACATCGATATATAAATTATGATTGTAACAAAAAATATCCATAAATATTATGGCGATGTTGAAGTTTTAAAAGGATTAGATTTAGAAATAAAAAAAGGTGAAATTGTTGCTATAGTTGGTCCTTCTGGAGCAGGAAAAACAACTCTGTTGCAAATTTTAGGAACTTTAGACAAGCCTATTAAAGAGGAAGATTTTGAGTTGACAATCAACGATATTTCTTTAAAAAATCTTTCTGATAAACAACTTTCCGAATTTAGAAACAATCATATTGGTTTTATATTTCAATTTCATCAATTATTACCAGAATTTTCTGCTTTAGAAAATGTGTGTATTCCTGCTTTTATTGGAAAAAAATCTAAAAAGGAAGCTGAAAAAAGAGCAAAAGAATTACTTGAATTTTTAGGATTATCTCACAGAATTAACCATAAACCTAACGAACTTTCTGGAGGAGAACAACAAAGAGTTGCAGTTGCAAGATCGTTAATTAACAATCCTTCTGTTATTTTAGCGGATGAACCAAGTGGAAATTTAGATAGTGAATCTGCCAAAAACTTACACGAACTATTTTTTAAACTGCGAGATGAATTTGGACAAACCTTTGTATTGGTGACTCATAATGAGACTCTGGCAAATATGGCAGATAGAAAATTAACCATGAAAGATGGAAAAATTATATAACAAGGGGTTTATTCACAACACAGAACAAGGGGTTTAAACCCCTTGTATAAAAATCAACATGAAAGAAACGTTTTTTAATCTTATTAATTATCTTAAAAATCCTGTTCTTGAAAAAGATACAAATCAAGATATAAACTATCGGTTTAAGATATTTTTTTACATTCTTTTTATCAGCATTTTAACAGGAATTATCATCACTCCAATTTTTGCACTTTTCGAAGAAATGAATTGGATAAATATGGACAATCACAAAGTTGAAGAACTATTTGCTGGCATGAATAAATTATTGATTATTCTTATGGGGGCTATTATTGTTCCTGCCATTGAAGAAGTAATTTTTAGAGGTCCAATAACCGCTTTTAAAACTCCAAAATCTTTTAAAATAGGTTTTTACGTGCTTACATTACTTTTTGGTTTTGTACATATTACCAATTTCGATTTTACAACAAGCGTGCTTTTATTATCGCCAATTTTAGTTTTACCACAATTATTAGTTGGTGGATATTTTGGCTATGTTAGAGTTCGTTTTGGTTTGCATTGGTCTATTTTATTACATGGCTCTTATAATTGCTTTTTTATTCTACTAAGTTTTTTACCTGAATCTTAATATGAAAAAAGCCGAACTCAAAGAATTTTTAGACGAGAAAGTTATTTTATATAACAATCCAAAATTTATAGAATCTGATCCTATTCAAATTCCACATTTATTTTCAAAGAAAGAAGATATAGAAATAGCTGCTTTTTTAGCAGCCACCATTTCTTGGGGAAACAGAACTATGATTATCAAAAATTCTTACAAAATGATGGGATTATTAGACAATTCTCCACACGATTTTATCATCAATCATCAAGAAAAAGATTTAAACTCTTTTGATAGTTTTGTGCACAGAACCTTTAATTCAGTCGATTTTAAGCAATTTATAAAATCGTTACAACATATTTATAAAAATCATAATGGATTAGAAAATGCCCTATTAATTTCTGATAAAACAAAAAACTACCAAACTGCCATTCATCACTTTAAAAAATTATTTTTTGAAGTTGAACATCAGCA